>Ga0224508_10002320_pt1 | contig 16268 bp, 21 predicted proteins | sample SF_Jan12_sed_USG_4_FD_170157 | JGI IMG/M metagenome (GOLD analysis project Ga0224508, IMG submission 170157) | Sediment microbial communities from San Francisco Bay, California, United States - SF_Jan12_sed_USGS_21 | ecosystem: Environmental > Aquatic > Marine > Sediment | place: USA... | reverse complement strand
TAATCTTGCCTCTACTTTCTCTTTAGACCTTGTGGATTATTGGATGTTTGTGATTGATACTTCTGAAGGCGATGACATCCCGCGTAAACGCGGACCAGGTATTGTGCAATCTGACTTACTAGTAATCAATAAGATTGATATTGCTAAGTATGTGGGTGCAGACGTTGATTTAATGGTTAAAGAAGGACAAGAAGTCAGAGGCAATAAACCATTAGTGCTCACTAATTGTAAAACAGGGCAAGGAATTGAAGATGTGGCAAACCACATTATCAATAACGTGCTTTTTAAATAGTATAGAAAACAAATGACAAATTTATCACTAGAATTTGCAAAAAATGCTGATGGGAAAACATTTCTTGAAAATCAATATGCGTCATATCCTTTTCATATTTGCAGAACTCAATATTTTGAAAATGATCCACCTGGAATGGCTAATATTTACATCCAATCTGCTTCTGGTGGAATATATGAAAACGAAAGTCTAACAACCAATGTTATTGCGAATGCGGATTCATTCAGTCATGTTACTACACAAGCCTCAACCATCGTGCATGGAATGACGGATGGCGACGCGCACCAAACTGTAAATATTAACGCTACAGATAATTCATATACTGAATATATATCTGATCCATTAATTCTTTTCCCACAGTCAAACCTAAGTTCAACAATAAATGTGTTTGCAGACCTGACTAGCACAGCCATTATTGCAGATGCGTTTCTATTACACTTTTTAAATGGCAAAGATAAGTTGTTCGAACAATTAAAAAGCTATTTACAAATACACGATGAAAATAATCAAATGCTGGCTAAGGATGTCTACATAATTAATCCTAGTAACTTCTTATCTGCTGAACGTGAGTATATCGGCATGGGAACTATCTCAATCATAAATCGTTCAATCAACACAGAATATTTATTAGAACAATTGCAAGAAATCCTTAAATCTAATGAAAACATTTATGGAGGCGCTACTCTGTTACCCAATCAATGTGGAATTATCATTAAATTTTTAGCACCAGATGGTGATTTTCTAAAAAAGACAATTACACAACTATGGATGAACATAAGAGAATCACTAATAGGTACTAAACCCAATATACGAAAAAAATAAAAAATAAGTTCTAAAATGACTCTATTATTTATACTCGCAGTTATTATAGGCATTCGCCACGCGTTTGAACCTGATCATATGGCGGCGGTTCTCACTGTTTCAACGCAATCTAATTCTTTGTCTGCAACTGCAAAACAAGGTGCCATATGGGGCGTGGGACACACCATTACACTATTTATATTCAGCATGGTATTAATGGGCCTAAATATTGAAATTGATGGTAGTGTATTTGTGCTATTTGAATTTATTATTGGCTTAGTCTTAGTTTGGATGGGATTGGATGTTGTTAATAAATCTAAGAATCTTTTCTATGATAGAGAAAATAAGAATATTAAATCGACAAGAGTTCCTGAAAACAATAAAACAAAGTTATCTTTAAAATCTCTTACCGTTGGTTTGCTGCATGGCGCAGCTGGATCTAGTGTGATCATTGCACTAATAACGACAACAATTGATTCCATTTATTTAAAATTTACCTATATAGCGCTATTTAGTATTGGTCTAATTATTAGCATGTCATTGCTCTCGATTCTTATGACTATGCCTTTACATCGTAAAATTAAATTTATTCCTTTTCGGTATTTCAAAGTTATAACAGGCACACTAGCAATATTAATTGGCGTGAAAATACTTTATCAATCAAGTGCCCAAATTGGCACATTGTTTATTTGAACAAATTCTGTAAAACCCTTGCCCAGAACATTACTTTTTACCTTCCTCGCCCAATACCTATACGATTTCAATGAATTTCAAAATTTGTGAAGAAGTTTCTGCACTTGGAATAAAAGTTGCGTTTCTTATAATTCATAGCATAGACAACAATCATTATGATGATTCACTCAAACATAAGATTGATAAATTTTATACTCAGTTTTTGAAAGAGTACTCAACCGAAAGTCTTGAAAATGACGCAAACATAATTGGCTATAGACAGCTACATAAAATAATAGGTGTTACTGATAAATCCATAGTCGCCTCCCCTGAAAGTTTAATAAAATTGCTTTTCAAGCATAAGTCATTACGACCCATTAATTTTATAGTCGACACGTATAATTATATTGCAATCAAAAATAAGATTTCTATTGGCGCGCATGATCTAAAGCATATAAATGATGATGTCAGATTATGTTTTACTAAAGGTGATGAACAATTCATTCCCTTAGGTAAAAATAAACCACAACCTATAAATAGTGGAGAGTATTGCTATATAGATGACAAAAATGAAATACTATGTAGACTAGATTGCAGACAGTGCGATAAAACTAAAACTAGTTCTGACACAAAAGATTGTCTTTTTATAATTCAAGGACATAGTGATATTTCATTAGATCTAATTAAATCGACTGCTGTAGAAATTCAGGAAATCTTCAGACCATACACTACAAGTGAGAAAGAAAATATTTTGAATATTGTGTAGCTAGAACTGTTCTGGATTCTCTAAATCAAGTAGCTTTTTTATTGTTTCGGCATTACCATATTTTTTACGCTCATCTTCAAACTGTTTGTTTTCGCTTCGATATTGAATAACGAGCCAAAGTATAAATAAGCCCATCCCGATGAGCCATAGCACGAATTCTGTGCCTACGAATGGATAGATCGCACCAATCTCACTGATCTCACCTGCCCAATTTTCAAAATTCCCTGTAGACATAAACTTCACCTCATTGACAATTTAGTTCAAACAATTACTTTTTTAGCGCCTGATGTTCTGCAGAAAGTATCTCTTGCTCATCTTTTAAACCTTGTATATTTGCAGCGGTATCAAGTCCTATAAGTTCAATCTCCTTAGGAATTCGCAATGCCCCAAATGCATTCAAGATTTTTGCAAAAAGCCAACCAAGAATAAATCTAAGGAGTCCAAACATTATCAATACTCCTATGAATTGACCTAAGGGATTCACACTCGCGTAATCTGGATTAGGAGATGATGGATACCCCTATAAAATAAATCCAGCAATCACTACTCCATAAACCCCTGCATATCCATGCACTGCAACTGCACCTAAGGCTTATGATTACACTTAAATAGATTTTCGAAACGCAACCATTGAAGAACGAATAAATCCATGTTGTTGATAAAATCGATGGGCCCCATCATTATCAAAATCAGTTAACAAAGTAATGCGCTTACAGCCATTTTGTTTAGCTAAATCAAGTGAATATTTCATTAACATTGAACCCATACCTTTCCCGCGTGCCTTTGGAGATACGACCATATCTTCAAGAATTGCAACTCGACTACCAAGTGCAGTCGATACGGTATACAAAATATTAACCATTCCAATGACTTTATTTGAGTCTATAGCAATGATTATTACACCGACATCTGAATTAGAAATTATTTTCCTTAAACCTTCACTTTGGATTTCAGTATTTGGTTTAAATTCTTCTTCTTGTTCAAATAAATAATTTAACAATCCACATAACTCAGGGATATCATCTATAGTTGCTTCGCGTAACTCCATAACGCTATCTAATTGTTAATTCACTATTTAAGACATGAAATTAAGTTAGTGTTGTGTAATAGGTTAATACTTCAGAAAATACACCTGATGAGTTAACTTTTATTAACCCAGCTCCTTTAATATCTGTGCCAGGAATTGCCCATGCGCACCAAGTTGTGGTTATTTCATTTTCTTCTGAAGTAAGTACTTCTGTAATTTCCATAAATGGTTCAGGAAGACTACCATCACATAGTTTTTTTACAGTTTCTTTCATTTCATTTAGATAATTACTAAATTTATTCTTAGATATTTTTCCCTCATTGGGATCGTCCAAGATGTAGTCATTAGTAATTGCTTGCAAAACAGTATCTGCATCGCCATTTGTCCAACCTTCAGCATATCGTCCTAGATGATCCAATGCGTTCATAAGTCACCTCCTAGATTTAATGTATTATTTATATAGTGTAATTAATGAATTTAAACCAGCCAAATATATATCACTTATAATCTTTTTAACCTCATTATTACTTGCACCTACAGCATTAAAGGTGGACTGCCAAATTACTTCAGCCTCATTATTGCCAACACTTTTAACTGTTATAGTTGCATGGTAATTTCCAACTGGTAACGGAGATTCTAATATTGCATATTGCAAAGACATTGCTGTTTCATCATACAATTCAAGTTTTTCTACAATGTGCACATCATCAGCTAATGTTAAGACTCTGATATCACCTGCAGCTTTTCCCGTACCAAGTAATGTGCTTGCAAGCACCCCGGGATGCCATCTATCTAAAGCCTGAAAACCACCTATTAGCGCCCAAACTGCATTGGCTCGAGCATTTACTAAAATTTTTTCTTCAACCATTAGTTGCTCAGCATGAAGATTCATTGAGCAGCCTAAACTAATCAGAAGCAAACCCAAAGTAACGACTGTATGGTTAATATTTTTTATAACATTAGATTGATGTTTCATATAAGACTCCAATAATTACTATTACTTATTTCTATTGAAAATTAGCTTGCACCCAAATAGGATAAAAATTCCCCACAACATGCTATTCAATATGAATGGGATATATTGAGCAACCCCGCTTGTGCCTTCATAACTAGAATTTTCAAATATGGTCACAATTGGAAAAAATAATATTTCAACGATCCAATAATTAATTTTTTCTATTATTGTTAGTTCTCTTCCCGTATCAAAAAAAGAAAAAGCGTGGGCAAAGGATTTAATAGATAGCCACATACTTATGAAAAAATGCAGTACTGAAATTATGACTACTAAAGTGACAGATTTCATTCTAGCGGATATACGTCAAAAGCAATTCCAATTCTTTCTTCAGAACCTGTAAAAGGAATTGTTCCATGAAAAAAATAGGATGGAAAAAATAGAGCTGCCCCTTCTTCAGGTTTCACAACAGTTACATCAGGCTCAAATTCATCAGGCACTGCATAATCTGGCCTCCCAAACTCCAACCAGCCTTCAGGTTCGTCAGACATTTCATTTACCGCAGAAGGGATACGCACATAATAAACACCACTTAACCAAGAATCTTCATGTATATGAGGCGGATGTTTACCATCTGCTTTTAAGATAGACGCTATTAAAGTAAGGCGATACTTTTTGGGTAAACGGGAATAAAAAATGTGCTCACTGTTATATGCAAGACTATCTCGATAACTATCAATCGCAGAACGTAAGGATTTCTCAAACGCAAGAATAGATTTTGAAGGGTTTAATAAAATATCTTTTGTAACTGCCCCTCCACTAGTGACACGCTCTAATGGCTCCCATGTCAAAGTCGTGTGGTTTCGAACATCTTTCTCAAGCTGTGCATTAAAAGATTGCAAGGAATCATACCCTTTAGGCACTTGAATATATGATTTATGAATCATCTCATCAAAGTTATAAAGTAAATTCCATTCTGAATGGCGTTGTAGCTGTGAAAATGCTATGGCTTTATAAGCATTAGCATTTTGACAATATGGGTCGATTTCTAGGCAATTATTTGCAGCCTCAAGAGCTGCATTAGGATCGTTATTTGCTAACAGAGTGGATGCAAGTTTATAAGTCGCTTCTCGATTACTTGGCTCTAACGTTATGGCAGTATTATATGCAATACATGCTTCGGATAATTTTCCCAACCCCTTTAATGAACTACCGAGGTTAGTATAGGCATTAGAATAGTCGCTCTTTAAATGTATTGCCCGCTCAAAACTTTGACATGCATTTTCGTATTTGCGTTGTTCAAGTAAAACAATTCCTTGACTGTTATGCACTTCAGCATAATTGGGTGCAATTTGTATGGCACGATTAAGCAGGTCTAGCGCTTTTTTATAAGAGCCTAGTTGATATTTTGTGATACCACCAAAATGAAGAGCATTAGGATCATCTGGATTTGATGTAATTAGCTTTTTAAATAATTTATCTGCATGTTCGAGATTGCCTTGCTGAAGTTCCTGAACTGCATTCGATAAAAGTTCTTCGCGCATAAATGGCGGCACCACATTTTTCTTGCGGCTTTCTTTATTTAGACGTCGTCGCTCTGCCCGGTTCACACTATTTATGCCCTTCACATTAATTGCAGCAATTAATTATGAACTTATTTAACTGCGCTTTACCATCCATATATAAGGTTTTCGATATGCATATAAATATAATACATAAAGTAATATTACCGCATAAGCTATCTCAAACACATAAAGACCATTAAAAACAAATGGCTTCCCATATCGCTCATAACCTATGAATGGCAATACCATTGAATACAGAAATGTTTCAATCACGCCAAAATAGAAAAAGTAACGCCAGAAAACAACCGTTAGGATTTGTCTTGAGTATGCAATTCCAAAAAGCCCTAGCAAGGCAAATATAGAGAGGAATAAATCGACCTGATCAAAAAACAATGCAGATTGTTGTGTTACTAGGGATATTACACTCAAACATAAGAAAACAGCAGTTAACCAAAAGAACGCTTTAAATAATAACTGATTGACTGTTGAGAAACTAAGAATATTTATTTGAAAAATGATTTATAAAATTGAACATTTCTAAATATTACATATATTTATATTAGCTCATCAACATTAACAACGTTCGCATACGCAAATGCTAAAGCAGACATAGAAGCATTATGCACATCTATAGCAGAAACTGTTTTATCTTGAAACTCTATATCCCGTGTTGCACATGCGTCCTGAACAACAACACATTTAAACCCATAATCCGCTGCAGCACGTGTAGTGGCTTCAATACACATATGACTCATAGCACCACAAATCACCAAATCAGTAATGTTTTTTTCCTTTAATTGATCTAGTAGATTCGTCTCACGAAAGCTATTTGGAAAATGTTTAGGTATAACAGTCTCGCTTGGCAGCGGATCTACACTGCCATGTATTTCAGAACCTTCTGTGTTTGGTAAAAAAAATCCTGCATTGCTATCTTGAAAAGTATGTTGAATATGAAAAGTTTGTAAGCCTTGATCCCGAAATTTATCTAAAAGCAATCTTGCATTTGAACTAGCTTTATCAATTTCCACTAATTCCATATTTCCACCAGGAAAATAATCATTTTGTATATCAACAAGAATTAATGCCGGTTTCATAGCTAATATCTATATCTTTACTTAAATTTTAGACAAACAATCTACAATTTTTAACTCATCAAACTGGGACAAACAACACCAACTGAAACTAAAAATTCTCATTTAACATTCCCCAAGTTGCTAGATGTATACCCTACATTACACACATAAAATCCTGTCTCAAATTGACCCTACTACCACCCACTAAATACAGCTCTCTACTGAATTTCAGTCATTTTAAACCAATTTTCATATGACATTTAAGATGCTAATACCTATAATAGTCAATATAATAATAAGAATAGCACTAACCAAATTAAACTTTTAGTGCTGTTGAGGATGCTATATGGAAGCTAAAATTGTTTGGCTCTTTATCTTCGTTTTTCTATATTGGTCGTATTGCATTTTCTGGGGAATTAAAGGTGCAATCTCCGCTAAAACTGCAACGGATTATTTTCTTGCCGGTCGCGGTATATCAGTTTGGGTATTTGTCTTAGCTGCAACGGCGACATCTTTTTCTGGCTGGACCTTCATGGGCCATCCGGGTCTGCTATATCGAGACGGCTTTCAATATGCCTATGCATCTTTTTACGCCATAACCATTCCCTTCACTGGGGTAATGTTTCTAAAACGACAATGGATGCTCGGAAAGCGCTTTGGTTTTGTTACGCCGGGCGAAATGTTATCCAACTATTTCAAATCAGATGCGATTCGATTACTAGTTGTACTTGTTGCATTAGTATTTTCTGTTCCATATTTGGGTGTACAACTAAGAGCTTCCGGATTTTTATTTAATGTCCTTACAGACGGTTTACTTGGTGTAGAAATAGGAATGTGGATGCTCTCATTGGTGGTGATCATCTATGTTGCATCAGGCGGACTTCGAGCAGTAGCTTATGTAGATACTATGCAAGCTATTTTGCTAGCGTTTGGAATTATTGCAATTGGAATGATTGCACTTAATTTTGTTGGAGGATTTGAAAGGTTAAACGATGGCATTGCTGCACTAGCAACCTTAGATGAAAAACGCACTCCTGCAGATTTTAGTCATTACATAGCAATACCCGGTGTAATTCAATTTGTAAGTAATGGACCTTCTGCAACGGGTGGCGCATGGACAGGAATCATGATACTGACCTACATGTTTGCACTTATGGGTATTCAATCTGCACCAGCATTCTCTATGTGGGCATTTTCCAACAATGACCCCACACCTTTTGCACCACAACAAGTTTGGGCTTCCGCATTTGGTATAGGTTTAATCATGATGGTGTTCACGGCCATTCAAGGGTTAGGTGGTCACTTTCTTGGTGGCGATTTAACCTTCCTTGCAGCCCATCCTGAACTTGTAAACAACGTTATGGCAGAAGGTTTGCAAGGCAAAGACTTAATGGAGTCGTCAGGTAAGCAAGGCATGCTGGTGCCACAATTAATTCATCTGCTCGGTGACACCGCGCCATGGTTTGTAGGCTTATTAGCTGTATGTGCTTTAGCCGCTATGCAATCTACCGGTGCCGCCTACATGTCTACATCAGGTGGTATGTTGACGCGTGACATTTTGAAACACTATGCCATGCCACATGCAACACATACACAACAAATCTTTTGGGGCCGTGTTGGCGTTGTACTTATCGTACTTGCAGCATTAGTTGTGGCAACAACTAGTAAAGATGCATTGGTATTACTTGGCGGTTTAGCTGTCGCCTATGGTTTCCAAATGTGGCCAGCACTGATAGCAGTATGCTGGTGGCCGTGGTTAACACGACAAGGTGTTGTCATAGGACTAATAACCGGATTAATCGCCGTTACGCTTACGGAAAGCATTGGATCACAGTACATGCCTTGGGGTAGATGGCCGTGGACCATACATTCAGCAGGATGGGGTATATTCTTTAATCTTGGTCTTGCCATTCTTATCTCAGCACTTACACAAAAAAGCGCCAGCAATAATATGGAACATAAAATGAAGTTTCATAACTATTTACGTGAACATACGTCATTAACTACAGCTCATCGTCAAAAACTAAAACCGATAGCATGGATCATAACTTTAGTTTGGTTCTTCTTCGGAATCGGCCCAGGAGCTGTAATCGGAAACACCATTTTTGGCAACCCAAATGATGCCACTACTTGGATATTTGGCATGCCTTCTATTTGGGCTTGGCAGTTACTATGGTGGGCACTTGGTGTATTTATGATGTGGTTCTTAGCTTATAAGATGGGTATGTCAACCGTGCCTGATACGGAAATTGAAGTTCTGTATGACGATATTGGCGACGTACAAATCACAGAACGAGAAGCTGTTGATAAATCATAATAACTATAGCTAAAACAAAAAAGGCGTGCTACGGCAGGTACGCCTTTTTTATCCCCTACTAGTAATTAATAATTACGGTATCATGTTGTAAACATTGCGTATTTTTATAAGTCTTGAATACATATTTTCTAATATCTTTTTTAATTTTAGCAACTCTGTTGTTCTTTCCTGTGGGCAAACTAATTTGGGTGATCAGTGTAAGACGCATACAAAGAAAAACTAAAACAAAATTATCTCAAACTGAATTAGATGGTCAGCTAAAGCGTGCTTACATCTTAGCGATATTCGTTGTACTTATTTTTTCGTACTTGTTTAATATCAGCATTGGACTGCGCCCTTAATGGAAAATACTCAGTACAAAGTTCTAATGAAGATCGCATTAGGCCTTACCATAGCATGGATCGCTTGGTCTTTATATGATGGAGCATTCAAAGAGAAGTTAGACGGAGAAATCCATTACTATGCTGCAAATAAATATTTTGAGGATGGCAGATATGACAGTGCACTTAATTCATATCGCAAAGCACTAACAGAAAACCCACAACTTATTCATGCAAACCGAGGTATTGCACGTTCATTAATGTTACTCGAGCAATACGATGAAGCATTAGGTGTATTTAACAAAGTAATTGAACAAGAGCCTGAGTTTAGTGCAAGCTATGCAAACCGTGGAATATTGCATGATCGTATGCAAAATTACACTGCAGCAATTGCAGACTATGAAAAAGCAATTCAACTAGACCCAGAAATTGCTGAAGGTCCAACGTGGTTAACAAGATTTCTTCGAAATCAAGCAGTTAAGCCTCCTACTATTTTAGATAGAATGAAGTATTTACAATCAGAGATGAGTAAACCAGAAGATCAACGAGTACTACAACTGCCGAAAAAAGATGAAGAACAAAGACCCTATAAACTTTAAATTAATTTAAATATATCTACCATCAGTACTCTGATACAAAACAACAAGGCAATACAACCAAACAATAATCGAACGAATTCACTTTCACCATTTTCATCACGATAGGTTAACCCATGATAAGCAATTGCGGCTGTTACGATTACAAAAAGCCAATCATACATAACCCTTAAAACCTTATCATTTAAATAAATATTAAATATTTTAAATTTTATAAAACTCAAGTGCATTCATACATAAGATATTATTAACAGCTTCACTTTCAAATGCTCCTGTAACTAATTTGATATCATTATCATGATATGGCCTTGGTGAACGTGTTGATGGGAGGTCTGTTCCAAACATTAAACAATTAGGATTGATGGAATATATTTCTTTCAATGCTGTTACTACATCAAAATTTACCCTACCAAATCCTGATGCTTTAATATGGATATCATGCTCAGCTAATTTTAACAGTGTGCTAAAGCCAACTTTTGAAAGGCCTAAGTGATCAATACAAACTGCAGGTAAATTTATTAAAATTTGATATAGATCAGACAAATTAGCAGAATCAATATATAATTCTATATGCCAACCTACTATTTCAAATATGCTCTTAGCAAATTTTTCTAAGTATTGAAGTTGCTCTTTTCCGCCACGCATTAAATTTATTCTAACTGCACGAACTCCTACTTGATGAAGTGTAATGAGCTTATTTTCAGTTACTGTTGGAGCTAATTGAATTACCCCTACATATTTTGGGCCAAGCACTTCAAGAGCATCTAATAAGTAAGTTTGATCATAGGCTTGGAATGATCCGGACACTACAGCACCTCCTACAGGCTGTATACCATCAAAACGTGCAAAATAGTCATGAATGGTAAAAGGATCGGGAATATAGCCATTATTCTCCACAATAGGATAACGTGGGTCTATAATATGAAAATGGGCATCAAATAGAGAATATTCTTTATTCAATTATATAGCCTCATATTAGAAACAGAAGAATAAGTATAATAAATTATATATGGAGGATGTTATGGCTGAAGAAACTAAAGCAAAACTTTTAAAAATCTTTTTAATAGTAACCGGTCTGTTTTTCATCTTTGGCGTTTTCGCAATGATGAATTATATTGCACCAGAAAGCTGGGGTTGGGGGCCAAGACAAAGCGAGTATGAACAAATGATCATTGTGATCTATGCAACACTCGGTGTGTTCTTGATACTTGCAGCAAAAAACCCTAGCGAACATAGAAGTTTATTATGGTTCACGGTTTGGTCCAGTATTACTCACGGTGGCGTCATGTTATACCAAGCACTGGTTAGCGATGGACATGAGCATGCCAATTTATTTGGTGATATACCTGCGCTTTTTGCTGTCGCAATTGTTCTATGGTTCTTAATGCCAAAAAGAGCTTAATACATTTCATTATAAGTATTGCGTCAGTCTATAGATTAAAAAGGTATTCTTAATCACGATTTAACTCTTATATGCAAAGGCTTAAAGAGTGAGAAATTTTGAGCTAATCATTTTTGATTGCGATGGTGTGCTTGTTGATAGCGAGAGAATCACCGCGGAGGTTTTCTCTAAGGTACTAAATGAAGAATGTGGGTTATCACTCAGTTTGGATGTATTGCTTGAAACTTTTATGGGGCAATCCTCGCAAAAGTGCTTAACAATAATAGAAGAAATGATAGGTCAGAAACCACCACTTGGTTTAGAAGCTCGCTATCAAAACGAGATAAACAATGCTTTACAGGAATCTGTTACAACGATTACTGGAATTGAGAAAGCATTAGAAGAACTATCTATCCCTTATTGCGTTGCATCAGGTGGTACTCACGAGAAAATGCGGACTACACTTGGTAAAACTAATTTATTAGAACAGTTTGAAGGAAAGCTCTTTAGTACTTCTGATGTACCACGCGGAAAACCATATCCTGATGTATTTCTACATGCCGCAAAAAGTATGCAATGTTTGGATCCTAACCGCTGTCTTGTTATCGAAGATAGCCCACTGGGTGTTGAAGGTGCAATTGCTGCAGGTATGACAGTGTTTGGGTTCGCAGACCTAATCAAAAAACAAAAGCTGATCGAATCTGGTGCGCACCATATAATTACAGAAATGAGTAACTTAGCGAAGGAAATAACTCTCTATGAGCATAGGGTTCACTAATAATACATTTAAAGTACAATATAATTTATGAATCTATTTATAATTTGCGTATTTGTTGCAATAACTGCTCCACTAGCTGCTATTGCATTGGCATTAATTAAAATTGGCATTCAAGAAATATTCACTTACGCAGAGTATAAAATGAATAGAATTGGAATATTATTTATCCTACTAAGTTGGTTTATATTCATGCCAATAATGGTTTTATTAAGTCTTTTCGTTGGGCTATATAAATATACTGTTGTTAGTTTCCCAAAGCATCAAAATCATAAACAAGGATCTTACTAGCTAAAGGCATTAGTACTGTTTTTACTGCATTTTTATGGTCAGGATGAACTAAATAGCGCTGCATAGCTGCTTTACTATCAAAAACCATATATAAGCCAACGTCAAAGCTGTCATCTACGATCTTTCTATCACTTGGAATTGATTTTCCAACCCGCATCTCTTGAATATATGGGATTTCTTTTAACTGATTCGAAACATCAATCACTTGTTGAATATGCTCTGCATTTCCAGACTCATTTAACCAAATTAGCACAATATGTACGACTGTATTTTCTTGAGTTTTAGATGTTTTAGACGATGCACAAGCTGATAAGGTCACACACATTATCATTATACTTATATAAATTCGTATCATGAGTCTTGTTTCTTTATAGCAGTAATTGGTAACCATATAGTTGCGACTACGCCTGTTTGATCATTATTATTTTCAATAGTTATATGTCCTTGATGAAACTCTGCAATTAAACGTGCAATATATAAACCTATTCCTAAATGAGTCTCACTTTTTCCAGAACTTTTTTTATGAGCTTGCTCACGCACTGAAACCATTGATTCAAACAATCTACCTTGCATCTCTTCAGACAATAATGGTCCTTTATTGATTATAGTAAGCCTTGCTTGTCCCATTTCTTTACTAAGCATTATCTTTATCGGGTCTTTGTTATGACTGAATTCAACTGCATTCGCTACTACTTTATCAATTAATTGGGCAATATTTTCTGGCACCCCATCTACTAGCAAATCTGTTTTACAGATATCAGTTTCAAATATATATTCATTATATGCAGCTCTATAGCCTTCCGTACATCCCTGCACTAGTTTAGTTAAATTAAAAACTTCTTTTTCACTTGACTGCAATGAATGCTCTAGACGTGTGGCTTCACTCATATTAGTTAGAATGGTATTCAATCTTTTAATACCTTCTTGTGCACGTTGCATATAAACTTTAGCTTCTTCATCCTGCTCTAGCATTGCTAGGTTATCTAAAGAAGAACGCACTACTGTAACTGGTGTGCGAAATTCATGTGAAAGTCGCGAAGTCATATTTTCTAAATAGCTATTGTACTGCCCTAATCTACTTACAATATTTGAAAAACTTCTTGAAAGATCTCCAATCTCATCGTTCACACCTGAGCCTTTAAAAGCAGTATGAATACGCCCATGTTCATCTATAGCATGTTCAGCTTGGCTACGAAGTTTACGTATTCGATAAGAAATTCTTGAGGCAAACAGAAATAACGCCAAAGTGCTTAACAGCATCACTGCTAGAATTACGCTAAACAATCTTTCCAAAGCTTTATTTCTGATAGTGCGAATACCATTGGTAGTCTCTTCTGCAACCACCACACCTAAAACTTTTTCATCGACCCAGATTGGATGAGCAGCGGACAACACAACTGCTTTCTTATCTGGAGTTAGGTACCATGAAGACTTAACTTCGCCAAGAATAGCGTCATCAATTTGTGATCCAGCAAGTTCTGTAGCTTCTTCAAGTTCATCTATAAAATCCTGCGGTGGACGCGTAAGCAGCTGATAATAGATAGGGTGCAAATATTTTTGTTCCAATCGCTGCAGCCAAGATAAAGGAGCTCGTTTATAATTTACTTTATCGTGCACAACTCCAGTTGCAGAACGGATGTCACCGATTCGAGCCAAGACGCGACGATGAGAATCAATTACCCAGATTCTTGAGTTAGATCGTGCTAAACCTTTTAGAATTTGCTCAATTTCTGGTGATGGTACTAGTACCGTACCCAATTGATCAGAATGCTGTGTATTTGATGTACCAACAATGTAATTAGTCTTACGAGTTAAACTGCTATCGACATCATAAATGGCAAAACCTAATTTATTACCAATCATCTCAAGAGGGATGCGCAGTTCAACGTTGTAACCTTTAGGTGTTTCTACCCAATTACCCTGGATCTTGCTCTCATGCTGAATTGGATAAACACTTCCCTCCTCAGGCTTAGTTAAATATGCATTAATCCAGCCAGGGTTTTCATTAGAGATGATATAACGTTGAAATTGGTCTTCTTTATCTAAAAATGCTACCTGAATATTGTCATTGCGATGTATATTAAATGTGTTTACTTTTTTATATACAATGTAATCATCAATAACTTCAAACATTACGTATAAATAATCCTCGTATTTAACCACCATATGATTAAAACTGAGTGACTTAGAATCGTAACTGTCTTTATTTTCTAGCACATAGTCATCACTATAATAATGCGGCTCATATTGAAAACTTAGCCACTCTTCAAAATTGCCATCCAATTGAATTGGCTCTGAAACATCGATTGCATATAAGTCTCTTCCTTGACGTACATCGCTTAAAAAACTTGCTTGTGCATTAAAGAGATTAGGTCGCTCATGTAAAGCCGTTGCTGCTGCACTTACTGTCCCCACTAAAGTTTGCTCTTGGCCTTTGCGCAGATATTTTTCCATTTCCCACACATATTTGTAACCTAACCAAGGAATGGCAAATAAGAAACTAGACAAAAAAACTAATTTTATGCGCAAGCCTAATCGTGGCTTTAGAAGACTCATGTTATTTATTTAGCACCAGTATTCCAGCGATAGCCCATACCATAGACTGTATCAATACAATCAAATTCTGAATCTATTTGAATAAACTTTTTACGAATACGTTTTATATGTGATGTAATGGTACTATCATCGACCACCATTTGAGACTCTTGCATAAGTTGTTGGCGATTTTTTACATGACCCGTATATTTAGCTAAGGCGTGCACCATCCAAAACTCAGTTACGGTCAAATCTACATTTTGCTCTTGCCACTTAGCAATCATTCGTTGTGTGTCCATACTCAAATCACCTTGCTGTAACAAAGCTTCACTTGTTGAAGGTTCACCCATTACATCCTGACGACGAAACAAGGCTGCTATACGTGCAAGCAAATGCGGTAAACTAATATCTTTGGTTAAGTAATCATCTGCCCCAATACGCAAACCGCTCACGGTATCTACATCACTGTCACGCGCAGTTAAAAAAATAATTGGTAAGGTTTCTGACATGGCTCGTAATGAGCGACAAAGTGTGAATCCTCCATCGACCTCATCTTCTAAACCTATATCAATAATCGCTAGGTCTGGTAGGCGCTGTTCGAACACTGCCATAGCATCTTTTCTATTTGCAAAAGTCTGTACGCTATAACCTTGCTTACGCAGAATATCTGCATAGTTTTCCCTTAACGCAAATTCATCTTCAATAACTGCAACACGACGACTCATGATTCTTACTTTTATATTTGTATTGAACTAGCTAAAACTATACGGATTAATTTCTGCAAAACCAGTCATTGAGCTTAATTGCCTTTTTCTCGCCACATTTAAGCAGCAAATCGACGGTTTTCTCACTCAAAAACGTCATAAGCGTTTTATTTAATAACATCAACGCAACAATAGACCTGA
>Ga0224508_10002319_pt1 | contig 16283 bp, 7 predicted proteins | sample SF_Jan12_sed_USG_4_FD_170157 | JGI IMG/M metagenome (GOLD analysis project Ga0224508, IMG submission 170157) | Sediment microbial communities from San Francisco Bay, California, United States - SF_Jan12_sed_USGS_21 | ecosystem: Environmental > Aquatic > Marine > Sediment | place: USA: California... | reverse complement strand
GATGAAAAGAAACGCCATGTTACCAAGCAGGTGGTCGATGCCGCCGTGCAGGAACATGCTGGTTAGATAGGTCAACCAGTGCAAATCGCCTGGCACCAGGCCCCAGCGAATCCAGGTGACCCGATCGCGCTTGCCTTCGAACTGCGCACGCAGCTCCTGCCAGTCATGATCTTCGCGCAGGTGTGGGAGCAAATAGGCGTCGAAGCCGCGATCGACGACGATGAGCGGCACCAGTTCTTCGTATGCCTCAGGCGCCTCGGGGCCCGCATAGTCGCGATAGTGCTCCGCCTCCTTGACGATCAAATTGCTCGCCACATAGGTGTGAAACGCGTCGGTAAGCGCGTCCTCATCAGCCCCGGCGAACGCAAAATAGATCCATACGTTGGCAAGCATGACAAGCAGTGTTACGACTGGCGGGTGGCGCCAGTCGGGCTTGTTCTCAACGGGAATGATCAGCATGGGCAGGCCATCACGTGTACGTGCGATCGAACGACGGGCGCACCGCCCGCGGGCCGGGTCAGTTCACCTGAGTCTGGATGTTCAGCAACGCCGGCACGTCCTCAGGCGCGTACAACGACAGATATTGCAGCTTTTGCGGCTCATTGGGGTGAGCGGTGATCTTGATTCTCGAACCATCGGTGATGAACTGCGTGTAAGCGTCGATGAGGAGCTGATCGGGTTTCATCGGCATCTCGTCGAACATCTCCAGCAGATCTTCGGTCAGCAACGCGACGACATCCTGCTTCTGCAGCTGATCATCGTTCGCGCAGTAGTCGAACACCCGATCGAAGTACCCGGAATCGGTGATCTCGAGGCTCGCCTGGGCTATCTGCGGATTGGAGAATGCATTCATCATTGCGAATGCGTCGAACGCCGGCATCACCACCGCCAGGTCACCTTTGAATTCATAGGCATCGATCTGCCCGGCGGTACCATGCACAACAAAATGGCCCCGTTCGTGATCGTAGTAGTAGCCGACCTCGAAGCTTCCGCGGATCTCATCGTAGTTCAGCAGATACATCTGAGTCGGCAGGTTGGTGCGGGTCACACAGTTGTCGAACGCTGCCAGACGACCCGCTGAGTCGTCGGCAAACATCTGGTCCTCCCACGCTTCGATGAGCTTGCCACGGGTAGAAAGCGCCACATCGTGCACCTTTACCGAAAGCTCGTCCGGCGGGTCCTGATTCTGAACCCGTTTCTCGAGTTCAAGCAGGTACATCATGCTGGGCAATTTGAATGAAACTTCCCGGATGCGAATCTCGTCATCGACCATCCGCGGCCGAATCTTCACGTTGCTTACGCCTATCCGGCCATCGAATGTCGAAGTGACGCTTTCGTAGCTGACATCCGCGTAGGGAGTCACCTGAGCCACCATGGCATCGACGGTCTTGCCGACCTGAATGTGCAGGTAAAGTTTGACGCCTACGTATCCGATCACAGGCAGCGCGCACAGCAGGAGAATCTTCCCTTTCATTTGCCGGTTCCATCCTTGGGAACCCTCATCGTATCGACTTAGAGCCCGCATAAATGTGCGCGCCATCACGCACCCAACTTCGTTGCAGAACCCAAGCCGGGGTTCGTTGGTTCCGCGCCACGTTGCACCGCAACCGTGATGTTCGTCACAGACCAGGCCATGCAACATCATCGCGACCCCTACCACGCTTTATACTGGCGACGGGACAATGGACGGTGCCGACCCAACCGACGGCACGCCTGACAAAGCATTGAACACCGCTCATTCAACGTAGAAAAGGGAGGAGCGTAGTCGTGTCGAAGCCGACCTCGATTACCACGCATCCACGAGTTAAATCGTGGACATCGCGCATCAGCGCGTATCGCCGCCAGCTTCGGATGGACCGACAGCTGCGCGGCATGTTCGACTCGCTGCCAGACGGCCTGTCAGAAGACCAGATTATCGAGCTGTGGCAGACCTGGGGTGACGACGTGTCGCCTTCACGAGTCCCCTACATTCGCACGTCCATCGTGGAGGCCGCCCGCGCTTCCGGTCCGATCCTGCAATGCGGCAGTGGTCTGTCGTCGTTGCTGATTGGAATTCTCTGTCACCAGGCCGAGGCACCCGGCAAAAATTTGTGGATCCTCGAGCACGACCCGCACTGGGGCAGCGTCATCCGCTCGTGGCTTGCGCAGTATGAAATCACCAAGGCACACGTAATCTCCGCGCCAGCCGAACAGTTCGACGGGTTCGTGAGCTACGTTATGGACACCTCACGGATGCCTGGCAACTTCTCGCTGGCCCTGTGCGAAGCCTCCTCGGCATTGCCGTCCAGTGCCCGGGGCATCGTTGAGCGCATGGGCGAGCACTTCGACCACCGCTGCGTGATCCTGGCCCGCAACGCGAAACGACCGCGCGACCTGAAATACCTTGCGGATTGGGCGAAGTCGCGGCGCGCGCCGTTCCTCATTCAGGATGCGGCCGAACCGTATGCGAAGATTGCGCTGCGCGACCAGAGGCCCGACTCGGACCACGAGCAGGAACGTCTGAACACAGTCTACGGCAACCAGGCCACCGGCAAGCCAGCGGCAGCCCCCGCAGCGAAAACTTCCTGATCGCTACGAGTCCACACCCACGCGGTCGATCAGCAGGCCGACGGTGCTGGCCAGCTCCGACAAGGTGAATGGCTTGCTCAGATAGTGGCTCACATGGGGAGAGTCGGGAATGTCCGCGCCGCTCATGAGTATGAACGGCACTCCGGGTCGCACTTCCTGCAGGCGCTCGGCAAGCTGGTGTCCCAGTATTTTCGGCATCGTCTGATCGCTGATGACCAGATCGATTTCATGCTGATGTGCTTCGAAAGCCGCCAACCCGGCCGCGCCATCCCGGGCCGTGAGAATTCGGTACCCGAGGTTCGTGAGCGCTTCCTCTGCGATCGCAACCACCGATGGCTCGTCGTCTATGAACAGGATGGTCTCGTTACCAGTTCGCACCGAAGGCACCGATACCACGGGTTGCGCGCCTGTTTTGGCCGGTTGCTCGTCACAACAGGGCAACATGATCTCGAACCGGCTGCCGCGTCCCTGCTCGCTGGTGACATGCACCGAACCCTGCAGCTGGGCCACAACGCCGTGCACAACCGCAAGGCCGAGGCCGGTGCCTTCCTCGCGTTCGCGGGTGGTGAAGAACGGATCAAAGATGCGCCCCAACGTGTAGTCATCCATACCGACCCCGGTGTCGGTCATGGTCAGCTTCACATGTGGCCCCGGCGTAAGCGCGGTATCCGTACGTGCCTGCTCGACGTCCACTTGCCAACGGCGCACTTCGATGGAAAGCCGGCCGCCGCGCTCGCTCATTGCCTGGCCGGCATTGGCGCAGAGGTTTAGCATCACCTGCATGAGCTGCGACGGATCGGCCATCACCGCCTGACAGTCCTCGTCGGCGCGCACGTCGATGTCGATACTGGAACCGAGCACCGGGGCAACCAGTTGCATGGCCTCATCCACCACGGATGCCACGTAGACCGGTCGCGGCGACTGTCGCGAGCTGCTGCCGAACGTGAGAATGCCGTGAATTAGATCCCTGGCCCGATCCACGGACGACTCGAGCTTGTGCAGGTACTCGGCAACCTTGCTGTCGCCCGACACGGCGGCAAGGCTGAGTTCGGTGTAGCCGAGGATAGAGCTCAGAATGTTGTTGAAGTCATGGGCCACTCCGCCGGCCATAGTGCCCAGGGCTTCCATCTTCTGCGTTTCTCGCAGCTGGCCTTCAAGGTTGCGCATCTGGGTCACGTCGGACCCTGACATCAGCACCCCGCCGGCCGGTTGGTCGCTGGAATCGAGCGGGATGGTGTGCCAGGCGATCACCCGCTCCGGTCCCTCGCGCGGTTTCACCTGACACTCAGAGTAGGCGTACTGATCGACGTTGAAGAATCGCTCGCGTGCGTCGTCGCGGTCCTCCGCCGGCACGAATCGGGCGAAGAAGTCCTCGCCGACCATCTCTTGCTCGTCGTAACCCAGCGTCCGGCAGCCCTTCTGGTTGATCAGAGTGACCCTACCCTCGGCGTCCAGGGCAAGGATGATCACCTCCACAACATCCAGATAGCGTTGCGCCTTCTGCCGGGTCTGCGCCAGTGCCGCTTCCTTGGCTTCCCGTTCGGCAATCTCCGCACGCAGAGCAACGTTGGACTGGTGAATCTGCTCGGCCACCGCGGCGCGCCTTGCCATTGCACGGTAGATAAGAAACGCAACGAACAACGCGGCAATACAATAAAGCACCTGCGCCCACCAGGTGGACCACGGTGGGGGCTCGACGCGCAACGGAATCGTCAGGTTTTCGAAGCTGGGAACACCGTCGTTATTCGCACCACTCACCTCGAAAACATAGTCGCCCGGCGCAAGGTTGGTGTAGGTCGCGCGCCTGGTGGATCCATCTTCTACCCAGTCGGCGTCGAAACCGGCAAGGCGGTGACGGTAGGTATTCTCCCGCGGAGCGGTAAAGTCCAACGCCGCATATTCGAAAGCAATCAGATCCACGTCATGAGCCAGCGCCACAACGCTCTGCTCGTCGCGAAGTTCGTCGAGGCTCGTTTCCTCGTTGAGCACAACGAAACGGGTGAGCGCGATGGCCGGAGGGTGGGTATTGGTACCAACCAGTTCCGGAGAGAACGCGTTGAAACCCGCGGTACCACCGAAAAACAACCGTCCATCGCGGGCCCGATACGAAGCGTGGTTGAACTCGTTACCCTGCAGCCCATCGCTGGCGCTGTAGTGCTTGAACTGTCGGCGCGACAGATCGAACCGCGACAACCCGCGATTGCTGCTGACCCACAGACGACCCATGGCATCACTCTGCAGACCGTAAACTACCGGGCTCGCCAATCCCTGCGCGACGTCAAAACGCTCGAACCGCACCGTGCCCTGGGCCCGATCCGCCGCGTGCCACAGGTTGAGCCCCGCATCGGCCGTTCCGATCCATAGATTGCCATGCTTGTCTTCATGCAAAGCCCAGGCATTGTTGCTCGAGAGGCTGCGGCTGTCGCCTGGGTCGTGCCGAAACGACTCGAACCGTCCGCTCGCCCCGTCGAATCGACACAGTCCACCGCCGTGACTGCCCACCCAGAGCGACCCGGCACGGTCCCGGTAGACGGCAAGCACCCGATCGGAACACAAGCTTCCCGGAACGCCGGCATCGTGGCGGTAGTGTTGAAACTCGCCCGAATCACGGTTCAGGCGGTTCAGGCCGCCTTCGTAAGTACCCACCCAAAGCTCACCGTCGCCATCACGCAGCAGGCTGGTCACGCCGTCGGCGCTGAGGCTACCGGGGTCTTCGGGGTCGTGGCGAAACCGTTGCACGGCGCCGTCGGCGCCGACCAGGTTCAGCCCGCCGGCGCGGGTCCCAAGCCACAGCCCACCGTCCGGCTCGGCCGCCAGCGCGAACACGCGATCATCCGACAACCCCGCCAATTGCTCTACACCCTCAGCCACGGCATCGCGAGCCCGGGTTTCGATCAGATGAACGCCGCCGCCAGCCGTGCCTACCCAGATCCGCCCATCGGGGTGTTCGGCAAAGCTCGACACCCAGTTGTTGCGAAGCTCCCCGGTAACCACAGAGAAAGTATTGAACGCGGCCGTCATCGGGTTCCAGGTGGACACACCGTTGGAGGTCCCGACCCAGATCACGCCGCCGCTGTCCTGAAACAGCGCGGCAACGTGGTCGTCGGCGAGGCTGAACAGATTCCCCGGGTTGTTGCGAACCCGGGAAAAACCGTTGTCTCCGGCGCCGAGGTAGCTCAATCCATGACTGTCGGTCCCCACCCACAGCCGGCCCGCTCTATCCGCGAACAGCTCGCGAATGCTGTCCGAGCCAAGAGTGCTGGAATCGGCCGGATCGTGACGGAAGCGTTCAACGGTACCCTGGGCGAGGCTCAGCTTGAACAATCCGCGCTCGTACGTACCCACCCACAAACCACCGTCCCGTGAGGGCGCGACGGAGCGGACGCGCTCACGATTGCTGCCATCGAGCGCCACCCCGGTGAACGATTCACTGACAGGATCGAAGCGGTTCAGCCCACCGCCATCGGTCCCCACCCAGACATAACCGGAGTCATCGACGTGGATTGCTTTGACCCGATTGTGGCTGAGGGAACCGACGCGCGCAGGATCATGCTGATAGCGTCGGACCTCGCCGCTGGCGATGTCGATCCGGCCCAGACCGCCGCCGTCGGTACCCACCCAGAGCGTGCCCAGGCCGTCAGCAGCCAGGGCTCGGACGCTGTCGCTGCCCAGCGAAGTCGGGTCGCCGACGCGATGTCGGAAGTGGGTAAAGCGCCCGGTTTCGAGTTCGAGCCGGTCCAGACCGCCACTTTCGGTGCCGATCCACAGATTGCCACGCCCATCGGCATGCAGGGCCCAGATCCAATCATCTGCCAGCGTCTGCTCGGAACGCGCGTCGTGGAAATATTGAACGAATTGACGGCCGTCGAAGCGGTTCAGACCCTGCTGGGTACCCAGCCAGATGAAGCCCGACTGGTCCTGCGCGATCGCCTGCACACGCGCCTGGGATAATCCCTGGTCAACGCCAAACCGATTGAAACGAATGTTATCTGCCGCTGTGGCCAGCTGGGCCAGCAGGGCGCCAATGACAATGGCTGCGCATCTGGTCAGACAGAACCGCGGGATCGATGCTGCGCCCATAAACTCCTCTAGCGAGAGTCTGCGCAGTCCACCTTTCTATATGTCTAGTACCCCTTGTACGGAAGTTACTTTATTGCCGCGCGGGCGGAACTGCAACCTTGCCGCGATCCCGCGCAAACGGCCAAAGCTGGAGCGAGATCCCACCATCAGAGGTCCCCAGATGAAGCAAGGTAGTGTCGACAAAAAGGGAGATAGAGGCGTGAGCATAACAAACCGCTCGACACGGCCTGAAAGGAACACCGGGAGGCTCGCGCCTCCCGGGTTTCGAACCGACGCGATGGTTAGTTATTCCAAAGGAAATCGCCAGCCTTGACCTTCGTCTTGACTTTCATTTCAACAGTCCTCCGTGAACATGTCTTGAAATAATTTCCGAACGAGCACACTTCGCCGCGACCGAACATCAAGCCCAATAACGGCTACTCATTGTGGAAACGCCCGACACGCATTCGCCTGCTCGTCATAAGCAGCGAACCTGTCATTTGTCGCGTTACTCTTTCTTGTGCGAAGAGCTTGCGGCAAACGGTTGTGTCCTCCCCTTTGAAGACGCCGGCCGTGGAGCAAACGTCTCTTCGAAGGATCTCACGATTCTGGCAGGCGAGCATGGCCAACACAACTCTTTACCCACGCGCCGGGCCGCGCCCATGATGAGCGTTTTCGTTCGCATCGCGGCCACATTCATGCATGCTATGAAATCACCTCTGCGCATGAGTGGGTTCGCTGGCCATTCCCTTTGAAAACACGCTCAACGCGCTGCGCGGAAACTCGCTGCGAGCCGGATGGTGGCTTGCCGGAGCCGGTGCGGGGGTCATGCTGGTGTGGCTGGCCGTGGCTTTCGCGGTCGCGATGCCGGTTACCGTTTCGAGCGTGGATGGCCGGGTGGTCTCGGCCACCGATCCGATGGAAATCTCCAGCACCTCCGATGAGTCTGTGGTTGCACTGCCCTTCAAGCTCGGCGATCAGGTTGCCGCCAACGATCTGCTCGTCGAGTTCGATTCGCTCGCGTTGCGCCTGCGCCTCGAAGAGCACCGCGAGCGCGTCGCCGGACTCGAGCAGGAGTTGGCGTCCATCGAACAGGAAATCGTCTCGAGCAGCCAGGCCGGGCTCAACGAGCTCGACAGCTACGATCGGGCACAGGAACGTCTGCAGGCCCAGATGGGTGAATCCCGGGCCCAACTCGAGCACGCCGTTACTGCTGAAAGGCTCTATGGCGAACTCCGTTCGGAACGGCGCATCGACGCGCTGAAGTACTCTCAGGCGCGCGCCGACCTGGAGCGCAGCAGGATGACGGTACAGGCTCAGCAGGCTGAGTCCGACGAACTGCTTGCCAACCGTCGCCTCGCGGCCAACCGCAGCGCAACCCACCAAGCCCAGCTCGCGCGGGAAGAAGCACAGCTGCGCGGGGCCATCGCGGAGCTGCAACCGCAAATACGCGGTTTGCGGTCACAAATCGACGAGCAGACGGTGCGCGCACCGTTCGCCGGCGAGATCGGCGCCGCTGCACGCGTCACCCTCGGTCGGAGCATACCCCCGGGGGAGTGGATGATGACGCTGGTGCCAACCAAGGAGTTCGAGTTTCAGGCAACGTTCTCGGCCCGGGAGGCCGCCGGTCGGCTAGTTGTCGGGCAACCGGCGCGCATCCGCTTTCATGCGCTGCCCTGGACCGAGTACGGCACCATGGACGCAAGCGTGCTGCGGGTCGGTAGCGAAGAGCGCGGCGGCACGGTCAGGGTCGACTTCCGGCTCGACCCGGAGTCATCCCTCAGCGGCCACCTCGGCCACGGCCTCAAGGGTCAGATTGTCGTACAGATCGACAAAGCCACGCTCGCCCAGCGCATGCTGCGGCTGCTCAGCGCATCCGGTTGAAGAACGCGCCCGTGGTGACCAGGACAATCCCGGAAGTGATCCAGACATCTGCAATGGATTGCGGGCCGGCGGCGTTGGCATCTTTGTTAAACGGGTACGGTCTGTCGGTAAGCTATCCGCGGCTGCGTGAGCTTTGTCAGACGGACGTGGATGGTACATCCATAGACACACTCGAAGTTCTCGCCAGCCGTTTGGGGCTGGAAGCCGAGCAGGTGATGGTGCCAAACGATTTTGTGCTTCGGCAGACCACTCCCAATCTCCCCGCCATCGCGGTGGTGACGCTGCCCAACGGGCTGACGCACTTCGTCGTGATCTGGCGCGAGCGATTTGGGTACGTGCAGATCATGGACCCGGCACGCGGTCGGTCGTGGATACGCAAAGACCGGCTGCTCGACTCACTTTATCAACATCGAGTGGAGGTAGATGCCGAGGACTGGCTCGACTATGCGCGCAGCGACGAGTTCAGCGCCTCGCTCAAGGAAGGTCTCGAAGCGCTCGGCGTAGACGGGACAACCGCCGGGCGATTGCTCGGCGACGCATGCGCCGCGTCAGATTGGCAGCCGCTCGCCCGCCTCGACGCGGCGATTCGCATGTGCCGGTCGCTTCGCGCTGCCGGGGCAAAAATTCGTCCGGCCGACATACCCACCTTGCTGGCTAAGCTGCCCGAGCAACCTGACCTCATCCCCGATCGCCATTTCCAGGTACAGGCGGCCGACGATCCGCAGCAACTTACCCTGACGGCCGCGATCCTGTTGCGGGTTCGCGGCGTTGCCAGCGCCCGCGGCGACACAAGCGCCGGCGGCGACACAGGAGGCGGCGGCGACACGAGCGCCCGCGGCGACATGAGAGGCGGGCCCGATCCATTGCTCGCGCGCACCCGGGAGCCGGCGCAACCCACCACTACCAGGCGACTCGCAGGGCTGCTGGGCGAGCTCAACATGAACGGCATGGTCGGCGGCCTGGCCGGGGTGAGCCTCCTTGTGGGCGCGATCACGTTTATCGAGGCGCTGGTGTTTCGCTATCTCATCGGCGCCCAACCTCCCAGCGATCTGATCATGCTGGGTATGACCACATTTGTAGCGATCGCACCTCTGGCAGCTGCGGTAGCGCTGGAAGCGGGCAGCATCCGCATGTCCCAGGCGCTTGGCAGGCAGCTGGACACCCGCTTGCGCGCCATGCTGCTGCACAAGCTGCCGCGAATCGCCGACGGCTACTTCTCAAGCCGGCTCATTTCCGACCTGGCCGAGCGCGGCCACGCCATCACTCAGGTACGCGAACTACCGGAGCTGGCTCGGCGCATCGTCGTCGCGGTCACGCGAATTACCCTCATTCTGGCCGGCCTCGTCTGGTTGTTGCCGCAACAGCTCGCTTTGATTCTCTTCGCCGCGGTCGTCGCGCTTGCGGCACCGCTGGCCCTTTATCCGACCCTGGCCGAACGGGACATGCGCGCTCGAACTCATGTCGGCGCGCTGTCCCGCTTTTACCTCGACAGTCTGCGCGGTTCCGAAGCCATATGGGCGCACGATGCTGCGCGCTCCATGACGCACGAGCACGAGAGTCTGCTGCTGAAATGGGCGCAGGCAGCCAGAGAGTTTCAGCGCCCGGCAATTGTTTTCGAGCTCGCCCAGGTACTCGGTCTCGCAGCGATCTCCATATTCTTGGTGTTCGCCGCCTTGTCGGAGCCTGGGACCTCCGTGACGAACGGAACCCCACTGGGCTCGATCCTTCTGGTTGCGTACTGGTCGCTCTTCATCCCCATTCTGAGCCGGCAGCTGACCGAAACGCTCAAGCAGATTCCGTCGGTCAGCAATGTCGCACGCCGCGTGTTCGAGCTGCTGGATGCTCCCGAAGAAGATGTCGAGACCTCGTTGGCACCGACCCCGACAACCGGGACATCTGCGGTGGGCATCGAGTTTCGCAGCATGACCATAGCCCGGGGCGAGCTCGAGCTGTTGAGCGAAATCAGCGTCAGGATCGAACCTGGCGAGCGGGTGGCCATCGTGGGTGCTTCGGGGTCTGGCAAGAGTACATTGCTCGGCACCATACTCGGCTGGCACCCAGCCACAGCCGGCACGTTGCTCATCGACGGCGCCGCCGCCAGTGCCGGTTCAATCGCCAGCCTTCGCGAGCAGGCCGTGATGATCGATCCGGACCTTTACCTGTGGAACAAGAGCCTCTTCGACAGCATCAGCTATGGCTGTGGAGACCTCGATCCGCAGGATTTCGAAGTTGCCCTCTCCGGGTCGGAAATGCTCGCCGACCTTCAGCAGATGAACGAGGGCCTGGCAACGCTGGTCGGCGAGAACGGCAGCCGCCTGTCGGGCGGAGAGAGCCAGCGCCTGCGCATCGCGCGCGGGCTGCTGCGCGCAGACCGGCGCCTGGTGCTGCTCGACGAACCCTTCACCGGCATGGACTCCGCTCAGCGTGCACGGCTGCGCGACGCGGTGCTGGCGCGGTGGCCGGCGGCAACATTGCTGTGGGTGAGCCACAACGTGAGCGAGACCACGGGGTTCGACCGGGTGCTGGTGCTGGCCGGCGGCCGGATCGTGGAAGACGGCGCACCCGCCGCCCTGCTTGCGCGTGACGACTCCGGCTATGCAGAAATGATCGCGACCGAGCACGCGCTGCAACAAAGGCTGACCGAGGGGGGCGACTGGCTGCGTCGGGTGTTTCAGCACGGCGAGGTGCACCTGCAATGACCGCACTGAACCCGACGCTGGTCTGGAGGCCCGATCAACTAGCCGACGGATTGGCCCGTGCCGGCGGCGAACAGGCCGGAACAAGTCGGCCGGCAACCGAGGCAACGCTCACCGCCACCATGGCTGCGGTATTCGGCGAGCCGGCCTCGGGTTTGGACCTGGGTTTGACCAGCGAAAGCGAGCACCTCGCGGCGTGCATTGCCGACTGCGCGCCCATGGTGCTCAAGGTTCAAAACGACGAGGCGGCGCTATTGGTGTTGCGCGCATCGCGCCGCCGCGCGGTGCTGCTCGGCCGCGATGGCCTGAACCACTACCTGCCCATGGATGAACTCGCAGCAGTGCTCGAACCCCCACTCCCGGGGGACTTCCAGGCAACCACAGAGCAACTCGGCAGCACGCTGGCAACCCCTGACTCCGATCTGGCCGACGCCCTCAGACGCGAACACCGCAAACATCGGCCCCTGTTCGTCGGCTGGAAACTACCCGTCGGCGAGCCGCAAACTCTAGCCAGAGAGCTTCGCGCCGCGCCGTTAGTTTTGCGCGGGGCTGCGCTGGCGGGCGTTCACATCGTCCACTTCAGCCTGTGGATCATCAGCTGGTTAGCACTTGTGAGCGCTCTGCTGGGAGTTGGTGACGGCGCACCGTTGCTTACCCTGTGGGTGATCGCGCTTGCTACTTCGATGCTCGCGCTGGTGGTCGAATCCACTCTGCAACACAGCCTGGCTACGCGAGTCGGAGTCGCGATGCGCCAGCACCTGCTGCGCGCCGCTCTAGCAATGGACAAGTCGGTTGTGCGTGATCAGGGAATCGGTGCGCTGATGGCCAGAGCGTTGGAAGCGAACAATCTCGACGCGCTTGCCTCCAAAGGCGGGATCAAGGTGTTGCTGACAACGTTCGATTTTCTCATCGTTGCAGCCGCCTTTTTTCTATTCGTCGGGCTGCACCCACTGCTCCTGCTGTTCGTCGGAACGCTGGTCGCGACCCTGGCCCTTTGCGCTTCCTACTACCGCGCAGAGCAACGTTCCCACAGCGCAAACCTCAACGTAACCGGTCTTCACACAGAGGAAATGATCGGCCACCGAACCCGCAAAGCGTTTCTCGGCAGGCGCGCGTGGCATTCCGAGGAGGACGCCGTGCTAGCCAGCTATGAACACGCATCCGCTGCCACTGACCGCGTCACTGTGCTGCTCGGCAGCGTACCTCGATTGTGGGCGGTGCTGGGCGTGAGCGCTGTGCTCGGCGAGCTGTTCATTCAGGGCGCTGGTACCTCGACGCTGACGAGCGTGGGGATGATCGGCTTTGTCATAGTGGGTTTAAGCACCTTGCAGAATGTAGCCGCAGGCATCATGCAGCTGATCAAGGCGCAGATCTCGCTGAACTACCTTGGAGCCCTCGACCAGAACCTCGACCACGAGCTCGGCGGCCAGAGCCCGAACGCGGCGCGGCGAGCGCCTGCGCCCGCCGGGCGTCCGACAAAACCCCAGTTACTCGTGAAGAACCTGCGCTACACCTATCCCGGCGCGGCGCGCCCCGTAGTCCGCGATGCAAGCCTGTCGCTGCCAGCCCGGCGCAAGGTGCTGCTTTCCGGCACCTCAGGTAGCGGTAAATCGACTTTCGGCGCGCTGCTTGCCGGACGCCTTGAACCCGACGCCGGGGCGGTGTTGAGTGATGGCATCGACCGACACATCGTCGGCGCATCGGACTGGCACCGATACATCTGTTACGTACCACAGTTCAGCAACAACCACGTGCTGACCGATACCTTCGCATTCAACCTGCTGCTCGGCCGCAGCTGGCCGCCGAGCCAGGATGATCTGCACGCTGCCCGCGAGGTGGCGGTCCGCCTCGGCCTCGGCGAGCTGATCGAAAAGATGCCGGCTGGAATGATGCAGATGGTCGGGGAGGGCGGCTGGCATCTCTCTCAGGGTGAACGCAGCCGCTTGTTCGTCGCCCGCGGTATCCTGCAGCGAGCCAACGTACTCATCGCCGATGAGCTGCTCTCGCCGCTCGATCCGGATACCGGGCTGACCGTGATGAAGACCCTGGAGGCGCTCGATTCGCAGCTGATCCTCATTGCCCACACATGAAGCGGGCTTTGCGAATCGTTCAGCGGCGGATCGGCTGGTCGCCCAGCAGGGCGTGGACTCGCTGCACGACATCGCCAACGGGAAATGGCTTGGCAATGAAACCTTCCACCCCCAGCTCGCGAAAGCGATTCATCGTATCCTCTTCGGAGTAGCCGCTCATGACAAGTACGCTAACGGCAGGATCCCTTTCGCGCAATCGTTGCAGCGTCTCAACGCCGTCCATCCCTGGCATGGACATATCCAGCAACACCAGGCTGACCTCACCCGCGTGTTGATCGAACAGCCGAATGCCTTGCTCTCCGCCCTCGGCAACCAGCGCATCGAACCCGAACTTCACGAGCACCGACTGCAGAAGGTCCCGCACCGCCGGTTCGTCGTCCACCACCAGTATCAACCCCTTGCGCTGGGTGTCGGCATTCTCTATGCGCGGAGACCGTAGCGCCGACGTCGACCCGCTGGCCGGAAAGTAGGCAACGATGCGGGTGCCAGCGCCCGGTTCGCTTTCAACTCGTATGGCGGCGCCGTGGCTGCGCAGAATGCCCATTACCGCGGCGAGACCGAGACCGCGCCCTGCAAACTTGGTGGTATAGAAAGGCTCGAACATGCGGGAGCTGGTTTCCGCATCCATGCCGGCGCCGTTATCGACCACCTCGACGTAGACATAACGCCCGGCCGGCAACTCCTCGCCGCCCACGAGCTCGGCAAAGAACGACTCCAGACAATCTATCTCACCGATCCGTAAGGTGACCTCGCCGCGCTGATGGTCGATGGCTTCCGATGCATTGATAATGAGATTCATCAGCACCTGACGAACCTGAGCCGCATCCGCTTCTATGAAATGCTCGTCGGAAGCGGTAAATACCTGCAGCTGACAATTGTCGGTAACCGACAGCTTCAACAGTTGCGCCATCTCCCCGGCAAGGCCGCCGAGGTTCACAGATTCGAACACCGTCCGAGCCCGCCCCGAGTAGGCGAGAAGCTGGCGGGTCAGCTCAGCCGCCCGGCGCGACGCGGTACGCACGTCTTCGATATAGTTGCGCGCCGCCTCAGGCAGGTTCTCCATCAACGCAAGCTCCGCGTTGCCCATGACCCCGGCAAGCAGGTTGTTGAAGTCGTGGGCCACCCCACCTGAAAGCACGCCGAGGCTCTCGAGCTTCTGCGCCTCCTGAACCTGCTTTTCGAAGGCCAGCCGTTCGGCTTCAGCCTCTCGCTGATCCGTCACATCCTGCACCGTTCCGTAAATAACCGGCTGACGACCGTCCGCCGCGCGCTCGACCCGGGCTACCAGGCGGTGGTGACGCGGTTTGGAGTCGGCAAGCGGCACGCGATACTCCCAGACAAACCCGGATTGCTCGATATCGGCCATCACACGTCGGGATATTGCCTCCAGATCCTTCGAATCGATCAGCCCCAACGCCGTCTCGATGCTCAGCTCTACGCCTGCGGGCACATCCATCAACTCGCACAGCTGCGGCGATCCGCTGAGCGTATTGGTTTCCAGGTCGAAGGCAAAGTCGCCCACTTTTGCGATGGCCTGGGCTTCCTCCAGCCGGCGTTGGGCATTGCGCATCTTCTCCTCGAACGCTCGCCGTTCATCGAGCACGACGAACTGAACCAGACGAAGGGGAACCCCCGCAATCTCTACGAGCTGACAGTTGATGGACACGGCGAGCACTCTACCGTTGGGCTGGTAAAGTTCTGCATCGAAGTTCTCTACCCGACCGTTCTCCTCCACCAGCGACAGGAACCGGGCGCGCTCATCACCATCCAACCACGACGGGCCGGTATGCTTGCCCGCCACATCCTGTCGTTCCCCCGCCACCATTTTCACGAACGCGGGGTTGAGCTCCACTACCTCGTGCGTCAGGTGCTTGACCAGGGCGGTGGGAACGGGGCTGTTGTTGAAGATGGCGGCGAACTTGAGCTCGCTTGCCGTGTCGAGCTGTTCGGCGCTACGGGTGCTCATCTGTAGGGGGCGCAGGTCCTGAAACTGCACGACGTCGAAATCCGCGGCTCGATCCACGCGAACAAATACAGACACCACCTCGCGCTTGCGGGTAACGATGGTCGTCTCGAAGTTGCTCAAACGCTTTTCAAGACGCGCGCGTTCGAACAAACGCGCCGGATCACGGTCGTCCGCCCAGAATTCGGGAGCTGCAATCACTCCCTTATGCGAAGGTTGTCCGAGCAGCACGGCGAGCGCACCGTTGGCGTCGATCAGCTTGCCGCTGTGCCGATCAAAGACACAAGCCGGCACAACCATGTTGTGAAGCAAGGCGGTAAACGCCTCTTCCGGCACAAGGGCTTCCGCGCCAGGGTCCGCGTGGCTCTCCTCAGGAAATCCGTCCATGAATCGCTCAGCCCCAGGGGCAGAAAAGCATCAAGATGACTCGTTCTAACCCCGCCGCGCGGGAAATTCAAGCTGCGGGTAGCAGACGCCTAGTGAACGGAGGTCGGCTTTTCCAGCAGCGCCTTCTGGCCAGCCCAACCACCGACGGCCTCCTTGACGCCAGCATGGGCCTCAGCAAGCTCAGCGACGCCGGCCATGAACGCATCGACAAACTCAATTGACCGATACTCTTTCTGCGCGGCTATGCACGCACAGATCCCGGCAAACGACTCGGCCGAGTAGTAGCGTGCGGCAGCGCGGGGATCGCCTTTGGGGGCTCCCTCCCATAAGCACTTCAGTACCCACTCCTGCTTGCCTTTGGCGGCCGGGGCTTTCAGGTACACGTCTTCATGCCAGGACTCTGCGCCAGCGGCCACGTCCATCCCAGCGGCATGCAGCCAGCTCTTCGCGCGGCGGTTGGCGCAGGATTCCCAGGCCGATTCGCCATCAAACGATTCAGCCCAGCTGCGGATGACCTCGCCGGCACTCGGCGCAGGCTTTGATGCGACCGGCGCTTTCGTCTCTTTGGGGCGCTGCTCGGGAGATCGTTGCGGTGCGGCTGGAGCCGGCAGTGGCGCGAGGGTCTGAATCTCATCG
>Ga0224508_10002318_pt1 | contig 16294 bp, 12 predicted proteins | sample SF_Jan12_sed_USG_4_FD_170157 | JGI IMG/M metagenome (GOLD analysis project Ga0224508, IMG submission 170157) | Sediment microbial communities from San Francisco Bay, California, United States - SF_Jan12_sed_USGS_21 | ecosystem: Environmental > Aquatic > Marine > Sediment | place: USA... | reverse complement strand
AACTCCGCGAAAACGGCTTGCTGGCGTCGCCGTTTGAAGGATTTTCAAGTGTTGGGTAGAGTTTCGCCACAAAGGCTGCAGACTCGTTGGCGCGTCGTCCCGATAGCGCTTCGCATCCTGCACGAATCACTGACGCAAGTGATCCGATTGAAGGTATCGACTCCGCTCGCCGTCGTGCAACTCGTATCGATACGATACTGACACGCACGCTTTAGGACAACGACCTGGTGTAGTCGAGAAGCGCGTGGCGGGCGAGCGTGTCGAAGTAGACAGCGCCGACCTTCATCACCGCCTCGTCGACGTCGAACTCCGGGCTGTGCAGCGGAACGTACTGGTATTCTTGCGCACGCGCACCGATGCGAACATAACACCCCGGCATTTCCTTTAGGTAGTAGGAAAAATCCTCCGACCCCATACTCGGGTGATCCATGCGCATGAGGCCCTGGTCGCCGACTACCTCCCGGGCGGCTCGGTAGCAGATTTGGGTTTCGCGTTTCGTGTTAACTACCGGCGGATAGCCGGTATTGATATCGACGTCTATGCACGCATCGTGCAACTCCGCGAAAGAGTTGGCGATGCGTTCCAGACCTTTGTGAAGGTGCGCACGAACCTCTCGGAGCGTGGTGCGGATTGTGCCCTCTAAAACCGCGCGCTTCGCAATCATGTCGGGTGCGCTACCGGCCTCCACACGGCCGATGGTCACTACCGACGGGTAGATCGGATCGATCTCCCTCGACACCATTGTCTGGATGGCACCGATCAACATACTTGCGATAACGACAGCGTCGGTCGCCTCGTGCGGGCGCACACCGTGTCCGCCGCGGCCTTTTACGTGGATAGCGAACCGGTCCGACTTTGCGGTGATCAAACCGTCGGCCACCATGATCTCTCCGACCCGGTAGTGATGCGTAACCTGCCCGCCGAAAACCGCGGCAACGCCATCCAGGGCACCGGAATTCAGCACCACGCGCGCGCCACCGCCGCGCTCCTCGGCGGGTTGAAACACGAACAACACGTTCCCCTCGGGCGGCGACTCGGCCAGCATCGCAGCCGCACCCAGCACCATCGCCATATGCACGTCGTGGCCACTGGCGTGCATCTTGCCGGCCACCGCTGAGGCAAAGGGCAGATCAGTATTCTCCGTCGCAGGCAAAGCATCCATCTCGGCGCGCAAAGCGATGGTCGGCATCCGCCCATCACGCAAACGGCCTATGACCGCGCTGCCCTGGCCGGCGTAAGTGTAGCCAAGGCCAAGGCGCTTAAGTTCCTGAATTATGCCCCGTGCGGTGTGTTCCTCCTCGAACGCCAGCTCCGGATGGCGGTGGAAGGCCCGCCTCAGCTCGACCATCCGAGGAAAAAACTTCGCAGCTTTCTCAGCGTAACTCATGGCGGTTGATTTCGTCCTGTTAACAAGTTGGTCTTGATCGCATCGTGACAACCAAAGCGACTATTGCGGGGCTGCACGGAGCAGACCCGGAAGGCCCAGTCGCATCCCGCGTTCCTAATGAAACTACCCATTGACCTTGCGCCCCCCGAGGGTAAAGTCCCCAGGGCGCGATACCGATGACTGCCAGACAAGACAATCTCGTACGGTTATAGGCAAGCTGTGTTGCGATAGGTGATCTGAGTGAATGAAGCATCGTGGATGCTTGGGCTACCATCGGTCATAGACGAAGCAAATTGCATGCCTCGCGCGCCACGTTCACCGACAAGGAAGCGCAGAATTCCAATGACCTAAATCACGGTCGTAGCAGAGATTCAGCGGCTAACTTATCGGGGGATACGGGACCGTCTAGCGCGTTTCAGCGAGCTGCGGCAGGGTAACGTGCCACGTGCCCGGGAGGCCCTCAGGAAACTCCTGGCGTTCCCGGCTCGACCAATCCACTGTCGCAAGACCTAGCGATTCGAGGGGGAGACGACCGTCGTCGCGTTGCTGCCGCCGGCTTTTGTGACATTGGCGTCCCCAAGGGAGTTTAAACGTTACGCTAGTCAAATTCTGGTGCCGTTCTACGCTTAGGGAAGCCTTATGCTGCGGCGCAGCATAAGGCTTGCAGGTCATCTCTAATGCTTCTGATGGGCAATTGCCTGGTGCCGGGGGCAGTGACCACCAATTTATACCGAGCTAACTACGGAGCGACCGGGAAAGGCTTACCGCAATGAGCGGGCAAAAGCCCGGATGTCCTCGATCAGGAGGTTCGGCTGCTCCATGGCTGCGAAATGTCCGCCGCACGGCATTTCTGTCCAATGGGTTACATTGTAGACCCGCTCCACGTAGCTGCGCGGCGGCCATGACAGAAGCTCGGCGGGGAATAACGCGCATCCCGTCGGCACCTCGACACGCTTTCCTTCCGGCGACAACACACGCCCGCCTTCCTCGCGCCGGCCGTAGTAGATCCAGCTCGCTGTATTGAAGGTGCGGGTGACCAGATAGACCATGATGTTAGTCAGCAACTCGTCCTTGGTGTGGACACTCTCGATATCATCGCCTTCGATGTCCGACCAGGAATTGAACTTTTCAATGATCCACGCGGCGACCCCGACGGGACTATCCATCATGGCGTAGCTCAGCGTTTGCGGCTTGGTCGCCTGCTGGGTGCGGTAGCCGTTCTCGAGTGCCTGCTCTTCCTCGAAGCGGGCGCCCCAGGCTTCTTCCTCAGCGCCCTTGGGTCCATAGGGGTGACGCATCGTCATGATGTTGAGGTGGATGGCGCGGCAGGCCGGTGTGTGGTCGTAACCCAGCCAGGATGAGATGGCGCCGCCCCAGTCACCACCCTGGGCAAGGAAGCCGTCGTATCCCAACACATCGGTCATCAACTTAGCAAACAAGTCGGCCATCTTGCGCGGGCCGTACGGACGCGGCGGCCGGCCCGAGAACCCGAAACCCGGCAGGGATGGTGCGATCACATCGAATGCGTCATCGGCAATACCGCCATAGCGTTCCGGATGAGCCAAGGGTTCGATGATGTCTAAGAATTCGACGACCGATCCCGGCCAGCCGTGGGAGATGATCAGCGGCATCGGGGCGGGGCCACCGCCTTTCTCACGAATAAAATGGATGTCGATACCATCGACCGGCGCGATAAAGTGAGAGAAATGATTAATGCGGGCTTCCTGGCGCCGCCAGTCGAACTCGTCGAGCCAATAGGCACAAACCTCCTTCATGTAATCAAGGTTGGTGCCGTACTGCCAGCCGCCGTCGTCCGGCATCTCGTGCCACGGATAATCTGCGACCCGCGCTCGGATGCGATTGAGGATTTCGTCGGGAACGCCGATTTGAAAGGGTCGGACAGGGACCACGTGGCGAAGAGTCTGTTAACAGCTTACCCTTAAGTTTAGCGTATGTAAGTTCGGTGAGACTACTGTTCCCCAAGGGGGTTTAAACCTAATAAACTCCGCGCAAACGGCTTGCTGGCGTTGCCATTTGAGGGATATGCGATTGCTGTGTAGCCTTAACGGGCCCCTGGGTGTTCGGGAAAGACCGCCCTTCCCCTCAGGCTGAAGCTCTACGCTTTCAATGGGCCACCGTTAGCTGGCAGCAACTGAAAGGGATGCGACTGGTGGAGCTATGGTGGTCAACATCGGGTATTTCGACGGGGAATAATACTTGGTGCGCCGCTATGGATTAGACATGTCGTTAAACCCCGAAACCGAGTCCCACGAAAATCATTTCAAACAGTATCTGGACAATCTGAGCAGAGATATCGCATCGGATTCAGGCTTCTTCCATCCCGATACGCTGTTCTGGCGTGTAAGCCGAGAGCCGGCACTTTTGCTAGCCGGGTTGCGGGCGTTGCTGCTGCAAATCGCCCACCCGAAAATTGCACAGGGTGTGGCGGATCACAGCCGCTATCGGGAAGATCCCCTCGGTCGTGGGATTAAAACCTTCACCGCCGTCTACAGCATAGTGTTCGGTACGCGGGAAGAGGCGATCGACGCCGCCATGCGTGTGCGCAACGTGCATAATCGCGTCCATGGCCTCGTGAACGACCGGCTTCCACCCGGAATGGATCCCGCTTACGATGCCAACGATCCTGAACTGCTGTTGTGGGTAGCGGCAACGCTGCTGGATTCCGCCGTGGTGGCCTACGAGCTGGTCGTTGAACCGCTAAGCGTTGAGGAAAAAGATCAATTTTATAGACAGGCTAAACGATTCGGACAAATGTTTGGCGTTCCGGCTCAATCCTATCCCGATAGCTGGCCGGATTTTCAGGCTTGGTGGCAGCAGATGGTATGCAGCGACACGCTGACGGTCACAGACACGGCACGAGACATCTATCAAGGACTACTGACTGGTACGTGGCTTACATGTGTTCTTGCGCCGTTCAACTATTCGATGGCAGCTATGTTGCTACCCGCCCGGCTGGTCGACAGTTACGGTATGCGACGCAGTGCGCCGGCACGTATCACCTTCCACGCGATGGTGTTGATCGCGCGCACCGTGGTGAAGTTGCTGCCACGACACCTGCGCGGCGTACCTGCTGCCCGCCGTCGCGAATAGTCAGCTACGGTCGTCATCGGTGCGTCGCATCACCGAAAAGGTGCAGGGATTAGTACTTCGATCGCGGAGCCGGCACAGCCAGCGTGAAGTTGGCGTCCCCAAGGGGATTCGCACCTTATAAACTCCGCGGAAACGGCTTGCTGGCGTTGTCGTTTGAGGGATTCGCGAGCGCGGCGTAGTCTTGGCTGGGGATTAGTGTGGACTGGTTATCGAGGACTCACCTCTGATCTGCACAGACACTTTTCCCAATACGGCTCATCGCCGAACCGCTCGACCAACCAATCGATCAACACCCGTATCCGGTGGGGGAGCCGGCGGGTCTTCGGGTAAAGAGCCCAGGCGTAGACATCACCCCAGCGGTAATCGGTGAGGACGGGCTCCAGCGCACCCCGCTCAATCGCCTGGTAAGCGATAAAAACGGGCACGCGGATGACGCCGAGGCCTCGTTCTGCAGCCTGGCTCAAAAATGCGCCGTTGTTCCCTGACGCGCGCGTGGGCAAGGAGACGGACCCGCGGATCCCGTCTGGGTGTTGATAGCTCCAGCTTTTTTGTGGCGCATTAGTGTACCTGAGTGCAAGGTGCCGTTTCAGATCGTTGGGGTGCTCAGGCCTTCCGTGTTTGTCCCAGTACTCGGGATTTGCGCAGACGACGTGCCGGATCGGCGTGAGTCTGCGGGCGACGAGGCTGGAGTCGGACAGCTTCGCGATCCGTACACCGAGATCGAAACCTTCTTCGATGAGATCGACCTCACGATCGTTGAAGTCGATCTCGAAGTTGAGCTGGGGGTGTACTTGCATGAAGTCGTTGATCGCGGGTCCCAGGTGGTCGAGCCCGAATGACAGTGGCGCTGCGACCCGGATACGGCCCTGCAGCGCGTCTTCGGTGTCGGCGAGGCATTGTTCGGCATCAGTGACGTCGGCCAGGATCCGGTCGCAGCGCTCATAAAACGCACTGCCGGCGTCGGTGAGCGATAGGCGCCTGGTGGTGCGGTTCAAAAGCTGCACGTCCAACCTCGTCTCGAGTTCGCCGAGACGGCGGCTGATGGCGGACTTCGCCACGTTCATCCGTTCCGCAGCGCCACTGATACTGCCGGCCTCGACGACGCGCACGAAGGTTTCCATCTCGAGAAGCTGATTCATGATTGTTCACTATATCAGAACAATTATTTAATAAAAGTTCTGTTTTTCATACCCTTGCTTGGACCCAGAATCAACACCGTCAGAACTGATTAGATTCAACACGTAAGGAGAACTTTGATGCAGACGATTACTCCCTATGCCAACACCGCTGGACGCGTCCTTATTGCAGCGATTTTCTTGCTGTCCGGCGTGTCCAAGATTTCAGGATTTGACGGTACCCAAGCCTACATGAATGCCATGGGCGTACCGGGCGCGCTGTTGGCACCCGTCATTGCGTTTGAGATAGCAGCGGCCCTCGCGATTATCGTTGGCTTCCAGACGCGCCTGTTCGCGCTGTTGCTGGCCGGCTTCAGCATCGTCACGGCGATCATTTTTCACGCCAACCTTGGCGATCAGACGCAATTCGTCATGTTCATGAAGAATATCGCGATCGCCGGCGGCTTCCTGTTCCTGGTCGCCAATGGTGCCGGCGCACTGGCCCTCGACAACCGGGCACATGGGAGGGCGTGACAACGCATCGCGTTACGGACCCGTTCGGCAATCTTTGAAAGGAATTGAGAACTCATGGGTAAACTTATTAATGGCACCTGGCACGATGTCTGGTACGAAACCGCTTCTCACGACGGCCGCTTCGCGCGCCAGGAATCGGCATTTCGCAACTGGGTGACGGCCAATGGCAGCGCCGGGCCGTCAGGCGAAGGCGGCTTCAAAGCAGAACCGGGCCGCTATCACCTGTATGTCTCGCTCGCGTGCCCCTGGGCGCATCGCACCATGATCATGCGCAAGTTGAAAGGTCTCGAGGTGGTGGTTTCGATATCGGTCGTGAACTCGCTCATGGGTGCCGAGGGTTGGACTTTCGAACCGGGACCCGGCGTGGCCGCGGACAACGTCAACGGCGTAAGATGCCTGCACGAGGTGTATACCAGGTCGGATCCGACGTTCACCGGCCGCGTGACCGTACCGGTGTTATGGGACAAGCAGCGTGACACCATTGTTTCGAACGAGTCCTCAGAGATCCTGCGTATGCTGAACAGTGCGTTTGACGATGTCGGTGCTAGACCGGGAGACTACTATCCAAAAGCGCTGCGCGGCGAGATCGATGCGCTGAACCCGGACATCTATCCCAATGTCAATAACGGCGTCTACCGTGCCGGTTTCGCCAGCACGCAAGAAGCCTACGACGAGGCCGTAACGGATGTGTTTGCAGCACTCGACCGCCTCGAGGAGCGCCTGTCGGCCCGGCGTTACCTGACCGGCGACACGATCACCGAGGCTGACTGGCGCTTGTTCACGACGCTGGTACGCTTCGACCCGGTCTATGTCGGACACTTCAAGTGCAACATACGCTGTCTATGCGACTACCCGAGCCTGTGGGGCTATGTGAAAGATCTATACCAACAGCCAGGGATTGCCGAGACGGTCGATATCGACTATATCAAGGCACATTATTATGGAAGCCATAGGACGATCAATCCAAAGGGGGTGATTCCAAAAGGGCCTTTTGTCGACTATTCGACGTCGCATGGCAGGGAGCATGTCGGTCGCAAGGTGGCTTGAGCCACCTTGCGCCGATAACCGATCGGGTATCGCATTGTCGGATCGGTTACACCCCTTGACTTACCGATTTTACTGGCGTCCCCAAGGGGGTTTAAACGTTACGCTAGTCGGATTCTGGTGCCTTTCTGTGTGTGAACCGGCCCTATCCTGCATCGCAGCATAGGTCTTGCAAGCTGCCATCTCTAAAGCTTCCAATAAAGGAAGCTATCGCCGCCGGTTATTCGTCCGGCACTCCCAATACTGACGCTGGTATCGCGCTTGTGGACACGCTCGGCATACTCGGATACGGATGCTTCGCCATTAGCGTCATCGCGCGAACGCCGCGTGAAAACGGATCGCAGGCGCAAAATGTCGAGATCGACGGATGCCGTATGTCCACACGCGCATCACCCACGGTGCCGGTGTTTGCCTTGGATCGAAGAAACGGGCGCCGCTTCCACTAACTACCTGCTTCGAGGCTATAACTGCCCCTGCGTTGAGCTGCATCATTACCGTTTTCATGGCGTGCTCTTAAATATTCAAATACAAGACAAAGATCGAGGCCGCTCTGTGCATCAGTGGGCTGTCATTATTTTGCTTGCTGCCGGTGTTTTACACGCGCCTGCAACGCTTGCAGCCAACAAACTCTCGCATAATGTACCGGCCGATAAGCGGGAGCTACTGCTGTTAACCAAGCAATCATCCACTTCGGGCCCTCCGTTTCAGCAGCGAGTATCGGGTACTTTAACTTTCCAACGGGCGGCACCCACGTTCAACTTCCGTTTGCATGCACGTGGTTTAAGCCGCCAACGAAGTTACACGCTCATCTACTTTCACGATACTTGGCCCGGCGATCAGCTTGTGTGCATCGCCAGCGCGCTCAGCAGTCGGGCGGGCGTATTACATGTGGCTGATCGCGTTGACCTCAACACGAGTCTGCCGGCACCTTATGATGCAAACGGGGCGCAGCTTCAATTGGTCTTAACCGCAGACGTCAACTGTGACACGCGGATCATGGTGGAGCGGAATCCAGACGCATACTTATTCGGGAAGTGGCCGGTCCGCTATATGGATACCGATATCACGACGGGTTATTCCGGAACGTGGTGCTTGCAGCTGAATGACGACAACGAGTCCTTCATACTCAACATGTTGCTCGAACAATCCGGTACTGCAGTTAGCGCCGAGATTGATGGCTTCAGTTTTTCCGGCGCTATCATGGAACGCACCATGATACTGACCGGAATGGGCCCCGATGAGGTGGTCTTCACTGTCGGGTTGACTTTCTCGGAAGACGGCGAAACCGCCACCGGCACCTTGAACTCGAGTGTAGAGACTTTCACGGCTACGGGCACGCGCGGCACCTGTTACGATTACGAGGAACCTGTGGGTGATCCGGTGTGCATGCTGCCGGTCGCGGATCAGGACCTCGAGCTCGTAGTTGGCGGGCAACCGTTCAATGCCGTCAGCGATGGCGTGGTTCATGAAGGGCTGGACTTCACCTTTACCTCTGCTCCGCGACTGCCGACTATCGTCGCACCTTGCCCGGGCATTTTAGTGGGCATCACTCGGCACCGCATCGCCCTCGACAACATTATCTTCAGCCTGGAGTTTCGCTACAACGCGCAATGGAGTTATCTGATCGCCCTCGAGCCGTACAGCCCCGATCCCGATATCGCCGATCAGCAAGAGGCGGAGATCGATGTCAGCATCGCCGACGTTCTGAGCCCGGGGGATACTTTGGGGCGGCTGTTCATACCGGTACCCGATACCGGGTTCCCCCATATACACTGGGGACTCTATCGCATTGCAGACGGCGAACGCGCCGCGGTATGCCCCCGCGACCACATGACAGCGGCGTCCGTCTTGGATCTCGATGAACTGTATATCAATAAACTGGGTCTGGATCCTGTTTGCTTACCCTTGCCGCCGTAGACGGGGGTGCCCGCTTACACGGGGTTGAGCGCGATGCGGTCATGTGTACTCATGAACTTAGTGCTCAACTCACGCTCGAACACTGAACATATAACGATACACGGGACAGATGTATTTAATCCGTTGTCGTCCCGTTCAGCACGTAACACGGGAGTGTGCTTTTGGAGCCTAATCTGCTTCGATCGCTACCGCTAAATAAATCTGTCCCCTTTGCGTAGCTATAACCGATCTGGTATCGCATTGTCGGATCGGTTACACCCCTTGACTTACCGATTTTACTGGCGTCCCCAAGGGGATTTACACGTTACGCTAGTCAGATTCGGGTACCTTTCTTCGCCTGAGGTCAAGCAGACGGCTGACATTGGTACCAGCAGTCGATCCAGATTGCGGCCATGCATCCCGTGTTGCCTCACCAAGCATAAGGCTCGAGCCGAGTTTCCACGAGTCCGATCGCAGCCAGGGACTATATGCTCGCCGACCGGGATTCAAGCTTGTCTCGGATACTCTTGGATGCAACGTTGAGTCCCGGTTTTCGTAAACCACAGGATTTGAGTTAAGTCAGCACGGCTCCTTTCAAGCGATGTTATACAACGAAAGCACTGTTCATTTCTTAATTCCGCAATACACGCTCGAGTGAAAGTTGTGGTGGACAGGTTGCCACCAACTGAATTGACAGGAGACACATGCAATGGCAATCAGCTACCAACGGGCAACCGCGTATCTCTCCAGTCTCATGCAAAAACATGGAGTTGAGGAGCTTGCCAGACGCCTTCGACCAAAGCCCGGTGAACTCCCCCCTTCCCTACCGGGTCATTCCCGGATTGATGAAGAGCAAGTGGGGCAACGCTGGTCGCTGTTGCCAGCTGCTGAAACGGCCCGGCCGCAACTGCTGGATGCCCAGACCACTGCACAAATGGAAGTCTACGAGCGTAACATCGAGAGCTTCGTCGGAACGGCCAAGATCCCGGTAGGTATTGCGGGGCCGCTGCGCGTGAATGGCTTGTTTGCCCAGGGTGACTACTACGTGCCGTTGGCGACCACCGAAGCAGCACTCGTGGCGTCTTACAGTCGCGGCGCGAAGATCATCAGTGAATCCGGCGGAGCGAGCGCCGCGTTACTCAGCGAAGGTGTCAGCCGGGCGCCGGCTTTCGTGTTCGCCAATCTTGAGGAACTGGGTCGTTTTCTGCAATGGGCGATGGAGCACGAAGAACAGATCCAGAAGGCCGCTGAAGATACCTCCGCCCATGCGAAGCTGGTCGATCTGGAAGTAACCGTTGATGGCCGTCACGTGTACTTTCTGTTCGTTTTCAACACCGGCGACGCGGCGGGTCAGAATATGGTGACTTTCGCGACCAATGCGGCCGTCGTATGGATCAAAGAGAACACGCCGGTCAAGCCGCGAACGGTTTACCTCGAGGCAAATTTTTCCGGCGATAAAAAGGCCAGCGCCTTATCATTGCAGCGTGTTCGTGGCAAGAAGGTCGTCGCGGATGCGCATCTGCCGCGCGAACTGGTTGAAGCAGAGTTGCACACCATCCCGGAGGCGATGGCAGAGTGTGCGCGGCTGGGCCTGTTGGGCAGCGTTTTGAGCGGCACTTTGGGTGCACAAGCGCATTTTGCCAATGCACTGGCGGCGCTTTTTATCGCCTGCGGACAGGATGCGGCCTGCGTAGCCGAAGCAGCTATCGGGACGACGAATATCGAGGTCGAATCGAATGGCGGCTTGTATGTCGCGGTCACGTTGCCGAATCTGATTGTCGGCACCGTTGGTGGCGGAACCAAGCTGCCCAGTCAGCAAGCTTGCTTGCGGATCATGGGTTTGGCTGGCGCCGGACATGCGCAAGCTTTCGCCGAGGTGGCAGCCAGTCTCTGTCTGGCCGGCGAGGTGTCGTTGACCGCTGCAGTTTGCGCAGGCCATTTTGCACGGGCGCATGCGAAACTCGCACGAGGGCGCGACATTCCGTTCTTACCGGAAGAAGGAACAGAAGTTTATTTCAGCCACGAATGGCGTTAGTCGCAAGTGACGATACTGAGCACCTAGAAGCGCACACGCTCACCAATTAATAGGAGAAACCGATATCGTCGATTCCAAATATATCGATCTCGCGCCCGCGCAAGTCAGATGTATCGTTACCGGACAGATGCGGCGCGAGCAAGTCGATCACAGCGTCAGGTAAGCCAGCGTGAAGTTGGCGTCCCCAAGGGGATTCGAACGTTATAAAAGCCACCGAAACAGCTTGCTGGCGTTGCGGATTGAGGGATTCGCGAGCAGCGCATAAAGACCACCAACGGTGACGGCGATTCGACGCGCGGCTTGAGTCTTATAAAATAGTGACTTAATGCCGGTTCCTGCCTACTTCGATTACAACCAATCGCTCACCGCGGCGTCGGAGGTTTGGAAGGGTTCGCTCGCTGATCAGGACGCTATCCAGCACCTTGCGCAGCGGCGGCTCAAGGACCTGAGGGACTTTGCCCGGGCTAACTCGCCATTCTATCGGCGCCTCTACCAGGGACTCTGTAGCGGCGAGTGCCGGCTCGAGTCCCTCCCACCAGTCCCTCGGGCCGATTTCATGTCGAATCTCGAGGAGGTGGTTACCGACCGTGATGTAACACGTGCCGGCCTCGAAGCATTTCTCGAAAACCGCAGCACCATCGGGGCGCCCTTCCTCGGTCGCTACGCGGTATGGACCAGCTCAGGCACCATCGGCGAGCCGAGCGTACTTCTACACGACGGCCATGCACTCGCCGTCTACGATGCACTCCAGCTACTGCGGTTCCGCGCAGCGAGCCCGCCGCGCTTCGACGACCGCTATGCACTGGTGGGCGCCACCGGAAACCACTTCGCGGGCGTGGCTAGCGTCGAGCGTCTGCGGCGTCTTCAGCCATGGCTGGCTGATCATCTGCGTGTCTTCTCAGTGCTGGAGCCGATCAGTACGCTGACCCGTGCGCTCAATGACTACAAGCCCTCGCTGCTGGCGACTTACGCGACCGCCGCCGCCTTGCTGGCCGAGGAGCAGGCCGACGGGCGACTTGCGATCGCACCACGCGAGGTATGGACGGGCGGCGAATGCCTTTCCGCCGGGGATCGCTCGCGCATCGAACGCACCTTTGACTGCCGTGTGCGCGATGAATACGGGGCGTCGGAGTTCCTGTCCATTGCTTGGGACTGCGGCCACGGCGCGCTACACGCGAACGCCGACTGGGTGCTGCTCGAGGCGATCGATGCGCAAGGCCGCGCAGTTCCTCCCGGGACCGCCTCGTACACGGCGCTGATCACGAATCTCGTAAACCGCGTGCAGCCGCTGCTTCGCTTCGATCTCGGCGATAGCATTACCTGGCTCGAAGAACCCTGCAGTTGCGGAAGCCGCTTTCCTGCGCTGCGCGTGGAAGGCCGTCGTGACGAAGCCCTCGTTCTCACGAGCACCGAGGGTCATTCGGTTAAGTTACTGCCGCTCGCGCTTACTACGGTGCTCGAGGACGAGGCTACGGTCTACCGCTTCCAAGTGCGCCAAACTGACACCGACGCTGTTGCACTCGACCTCGATCCGACCTGCGACGATGACGCACCGCGGAGGTGCCGCGCCGCACTGCGGCGCTATTTGGGCGCCCAGGGTCTCCCGGGGGTACACCTCGAAATCCGACGCCGTACGCTACAACCCCATCCCGTGAGCGGCAAGCTGCAGCGCGTGTCACGATTAGTAGCGACCACCGGTAGTCAGAACAGGCGTTAGGAATAAGGGCGTCAACTGTTTTGGCATCATCGGATCGGCACGGTCATCATCGTCGGGGCGCGTCAACACGCATCAGATGTTTTATAAAAGACGGCGTCCCCCAAAGGGTTTTCTACGCCCAGCATGGGATCACACCCGACATCCACCACGTGGCAAAACATCTGGCTGCACACCTAGGGTGTGACAAGAAATTGGGAAAGCGTGTCTTTTCGAGCTGTTCCCCCACGGCTACTTGCAACAGACGTGTGCCTGCCCTTCGTTACCGAAATCTGGCAGATCTACCTTCTTATCTTTCTGCTGAATGGTTGCTCAGCAGGATTCACTCCGACATTTCAGGCGACGATCCCGGACGTACTACCCGATGAGGCGCAATACACGCGCGCGCTGTCTCTGTCGCGTCTCGCTTATGACCTTGAAAACCTCCTGAGTCCGACTGTCGCTGCCGCTGCGCTCGTTTGGATGAGCTACAACGGACTATTCACCGCCAACGCCGTCGCCTTCCTGGGCTCTGCGCTGTTGGTGTTCTCCGTGACCGTGCCCTCCCCCCAGCCGGAGGAGCAGGTGGCAGGCATTTGGTACAAATTGACTTTTGGGGTTCGCGCCTATCTTAAGACACCGAGGCTGCGCGCACTGCTAGCGCTGTCGCTCGCCGTTGCAACGGGTGGCGCTATGGTGATCGTCAACACGGTGATCTATGTCCGCGATCGTCTCGGCGGTACGGAGAGTGACACAGCACTTGCGTTCGCCGCCTTTGGAACTGGGTCGATGGCTGTCGCGCTGCTACTGCCACGCCTGCTCGATAAGTCACCGGAACGACCGTTCATGCTTGCCGGTGGATTCCTACTTGCCGGCGGCTTGTTTATGGGCCTGGCCGAATTAAACTTTTTGGCGCTTTTACCAGTATGGTTCATTCTTGGCGCCGGGTCTTCGCTGGTGCAGACCCCCAGCAGGTAGGCTGCTCAAGCGCTCCGCGCACGAAGGCGATCGGCCGAAGATTTTCTCCGCGCAGTTTGCCTTGTCACATGCGTGCTGGTTATTTTCTTATCCGCTCGCCGGATGACTCGGTACCGCGTTTAGTCTGCCTGTTACTTTCACGGTGCTCGCGGTTATTGCTTTGGTTGCCACAGGCGCCGCTTTAATTCTATGGCCGGCGCGGGATCACATCGAACTGGAGCATCTGCACGAGGAGATGGAGCATGAGCACCTGCATGTCCACGACGAGCACCATCAACATGCACACGCGGGATGGGAAGGAACCGAACCGCACCGCCATCCTCACCGCCATGCTCCGTTACGACACAGACATCCCTATGTCATCGACCTTCATCACACCGGCTGGCCGCGCAGTTAGTCGCGGTCCGTCTCTCGGTTAAACGTCCGCTCTGCTAAACGGCCGCTCTGCCGGCAGAGCGACCATCGCACCAGCAGCGCCATTGGTCTCTTACAGTCGACATAGCCGACGTTTCGGGAGCGCGCAGCATCGATATAATGCGGCGTGTTTTCGACATTGCGGACGACGGGTAATCGCGTCATTACCATTGTGTCGCGTTACACAAAGCAGAGACACCAGAACTGGCCGTTCGAACGTTTTGCTGGTTGCGATGCCAACTAGACGAACCAGCGATGTTTTCCCGAATCTCCAGGCGCCGACTCAAAGCGCTCCGATTCCAGCGGCGGAGGTGGCTAGAATAAGGGCTACGGCCGAGACGGCGGGGCATCGTCAAACGATCTAAAACCTGTGGACTCGACAATGTCGGCCCTCACTCCGCCCAATTGCTGATCTGCATCATTGTGCCTGTAACCGGGATATCTACGATAATTTTGTGAGTTGCCTTGAGCCGCTCGAACTGAGGAAATCGACATGAAAGCCAGGCCCATTAAAATGGCAGCCATGTTTATAGTCGCCCTCCTGATCTCCAGTCTTTCGCAAGCACAGTGGTATGTCGGAGCCTCGCTCGGCGAAGCGGAAACTGATCAGGGCGTGGGTTTCGATCGGCCGCCAAACAATCACACCGACGACAGCACGGAGTTAGTATGGAAACTGTTTGGGGGGTATAACGTCACTCCGGCTTTTGCAGTGGAATTCGGCTACACGGATCTCGGCAATGAATATGAAACGATAAATATTCTCGGTTCAAACGAGGTAATTCGACTGGATATCAGCGTCATCGGCGCGACCCTGATTGGTCGCAGTGAAGTGCATGACAAGGTGGATTTCTTCGGCCGAATTGGCGTGGCCCACTGGGATGTTGATCTAAGGTATACGGAGCCGGGATTCAGCACTTCCGGTAGCGACAGTGACATTGATGTAATCGTGGGACTCGGGTTCCAATGGGAAGTCAGCGATGCCGTTGGCCTGCGCTTTGAATGGCAACAGTTCCAGAACGTCGGCGACGAAGTCACAACAAACTCGTCGTTGCCTGACGGCAACCACCTGCAGTTGAACGGGCAGGATATTAATGTTCTGGCTATCGGTATGAGTTATCGATTCTAAGTCGCTAGCCAGGCCTGCCGTCCAGCTCCCGCTTTTGGGCGGGCCAGCCAGATTCGCGGCGACCCGAACGAGGATGCACCGGTTGTTTCACGGCACCTGAAACTCCGTGCTTCGGGTGTATCGCGTAAAAGAGCCCTGGATCAGTTGGATCTTCCGATGGCCAATCAAGTGCTATCGGGCTCGAGTGGAATGCCCTCACCTACGCTGGGCATACGGTATGGAATGTCCACAACGAAACCACAGGCTCCGGTTACAGGGGCGGCACCAAGCGCCGGCCCCGGGAAGACTGGGTGATCAAGGAGGATACCCACGACGCGCTGATCACGACCGAAGAAGCCGAGGCCATTCTGGCACGGCTCGAACAAAGCCCGCACGCCAAAGGTAGAAAACACCCGTCGAGCTATCTTCTGACCGGTATTTTGAAAACCCCTCAAGGTGAGTCGTGGTTCGGGAACGGTCGAGGTGGCTATATCCCGCGTGGGACAAACGAAAAGAAAAACCGCAAGGTCGATCAAACTCTGCTCCAAGAAGCGGTGCTCGACCAAGTGATGAATGATCTACGCTCCGCCACGTTCATCAAGACACTGACTCATGAGGCGATCAAATACCGCGAAAAGCACAGCGACGATCCGGCAAAGGAGCTGCGCAAAGAACTGTCCGACCTCGAGAACCGAATAAGCAAGATGATGGAACTCGCTGCCGGCATGGACGACCCGGCACCGGCGCTGCGTAAAGTGGAAGACCTGGAGCGGCATCGCAACACGCTGGCTGCCGAAGTCAGTCGGCGCGAACAGGAATACACGTCCGCCGCCCTGCTGGACAACATCACCGAAGCGGACGTTAAAACCCTGCTCGGCGGGATCGCGGAGAACATCGATGCGATGAACCGCGAGACGCTGAAAGACTTCCTGTCCAGCCTCATCGACCAAGTCACGCTGGATCCGGTCTCACACGAATGTCC
>Ga0224508_10002317_pt1 | contig 16294 bp, 16 predicted proteins | sample SF_Jan12_sed_USG_4_FD_170157 | JGI IMG/M metagenome (GOLD analysis project Ga0224508, IMG submission 170157) | Sediment microbial communities from San Francisco Bay, California, United States - SF_Jan12_sed_USGS_21 | ecosystem: Environmental > Aquatic > Marine > Sediment | place: USA... | reverse complement strand
CTTGATCCGGTAATCACCCTTAGAAATGAAGGTCGTATCCAAAATACGGGAACCCATTGAACAGGAAATGGAACTTTTTGAGAAGAAGTTCTATGAGGCGATGACGTCTAAGGTGGCTTTATTTAACCGGATCACGCATTATATCGTCAACCGGAAAGGAAAACAAATGCGACCTATGTTCGTTTTTCTTACGGCTAAGTTGCTGAATAATGGGGAAGTTAACGAGCGAACCTATCGTGGGGCCTCAGTTATTGAATTAATACACACAGCCACGCTTGTACATGACGATGTGGTAGATGATAGTGATAAACGCAGGGGATTCTTTTCAATTAACGCCCTTTGGAAAAATAAGATCGCTGTCCTTGTTGGGGATTATCTTTTGTCAAAAGGCATGCTGTTGTCCATTGATCATGGCGACTTTGACCTGCTTAAAATCATTTCCGTGGCCGTACGGGAGATGAGTGAGGGGGAATTGTTGCAATTAGAAAAGGCCCGGAACTTAGATGTGACGGAAGAGGTCTATTATGAGATCATCAGACAGAAAACAGCCACCCTTATTTCAGCATGCTGCGGCTTAGGGGCTTGTTCGGTGAAACCAGATAGTGATGATGTAGAAGCCTTTAAAAAGTTTGGCGAATATTGCGGTATGGCTTTTCAGATCAAGGACGATCTCTTTGACTATGCAGATGATAAGATCGGGAAACCAACAGGCATTGATATCAGAGAGCAAAAGCTGACATTACCGCTGATCTACGCCTTGAATCACTGTAGTCCTGACGAACGGAAATGGCTTATCAGATCTGTGAAAGTGCACCACAGGGATAAAGCACGTGTAAAAGAAGTCATTCGCTTTGTACAAGAGAAAGGCGGACTCGCCTATGCACAGACCATAATGCATCAGTTTAAAGAGAAAGCACTTCAGGTTTTGGATCAATACCCTGACTCTCCTTATAAGGCTTCCCTGAGGGAAATGGTCATTTACGTTGTAGAACGCAAAAAGTAGTATGGAAGTTATCCACACCCTTATGAGGGACGCCTTTATTTTCCTATTTTTACCCTTAGCATTTCTCTGAAAATTGATTTCAAAATCCACTATAGATCAGGTTTATGAAACCGCCCGTATCGAGGAGGTGATCGGGGATTTTGTGCAATTGAAAAAATCAGGCGCAAACTTCAAAGCCTTAAGTCCATTTACGGATGAGCGGACGCCGAGTTTTATGGTTTCCCCTGTGAAGCAGATCTGGAAGGATTTTAGCTCAGGAAAAGGCGGGAATGTGGTCGCTTTTCTAATGGAGCACGAGCATTTCTCTTATCCCGAGGCAATACGTTATCTGGCCAGAAAATACGGCATAGAGATCGAGGAAACAATTCAGACCGATGAACAGAAGGAATTGGCCGATGAAAAAGAAAGCCTCTTTATTGCCAGTACTTATGCAGAAGAAATCTTTGTTGAGAATCTTTGGGAATCCGACGCCGGAAAGGCCATAGGCCTCACTTATTTTAAAGAGCGTGGATTTACGCCTGAGACCATAAAGAAGTTTTCTCTAGGCTATAGTTTGGATGAATGGGAAGCCTTTACCACCCGTGCACTGAAAGATGGGTATAAGCTAGACGTCCTGGTGAAAACCGGCTTATCCATCCATCGGGAGAAAACAGCTAGCCAGGAAGCAAAGACATTTGACCGCTTTAAAGGACGTGTGATGTTCCCTATACACTCCATGAGTGGCAGAGTATTGGGATTTGGCGGCCGCATACTGGGCCAGGAAAAGAAGGCGGCCAAGTATATGAATTCGCCTGAAAGCCTTATCTATCATAAGAGCAAGGTGCTCTATGGTATCTATCATGCCAAGCAGTCTATTGCTAAAGAAGACAATTGCTACCTCGTAGAAGGCTACACAGATGTGATCCAATTCCATCAACTTGGCATTGAGAATGTAGTCGCTTCCAGTGGAACGGCATTGACGCCGGAACAGATCCGACTTATTCGGCGCTTGACTACACAAGTCACAGTGCTTTTTGATGGCGATGCAGCAGGATTACGAGCCTCCCTCAGAGGAATAGATCTGATTCTGGAGCAGGGAATGAATGTCAAGGTTTGTGCCTTTCCGGAAGGAGAAGATCCGGATAGCTTTGCGCGCTCAAATAGCCTGGAGGAAGTGCACTTGTACCTGGAAGAAAATGCGAAGGACTTTATCCAGTTCAAGACCTCACTTTTGATCGCCGAAGGTGGGTCAGACCCGATAAAACGCGCCAACACCGTACGCGATATTGTTGGGAGTATTGCTCGCATACCGGATCGGATCAAGAGAGAGATCTATGTACAGGAATGTTCCCGGATCATGGGCGTGTCTGAAGAAGTGCTGTTTAATACACTGGCGCAAATAAGCAGTAAGAACAGGCAGGATCAGGCTAAAACTGCCCGGAAACAAGCTGAGGCCTTCCAGGTGATCAAACCCCCGACGGAGGCGGCTTCTAAAGTTGATACCCAGTATGAATTAGAGCGGAAGATCATTGAGATGTTGCTCTTATATGGCAATGAGCAGGAAGCTTTTGAAGATTATGTTTACAAGGAGAATGAAGAAGGGGAATTAGTCCTGGAACGTGAACAGGTAGAGGCCAAGGTCTATGAAAAAATCTACCTGGATCTTCAGGAGGATGAGATTGAACTTACGCATGAGCTTTTTCGTATGATCTACTATAAGCTTATGGAGGAAATGAATGAGCGTGAAGATTTTACCATCAACACTTTTATGAATCAACTGGACCAGAGTCTTATATCTGAAGTCTCTTCGATTTTAATGGAGGATGAAAAGTATGCACTGCACCAGTGGGAACGTAAAAATATTTACCCTAAGGAGAAAGCACAGAGTGTCTCACAACTAGTGAGTGAAACTATACTCACCTTGCGCTGTTATTTAATCAAAAAGCGTATTGAATCCCTGCAACTTGGCACCGAAAATCTGGAAGGGGATCATCAGGAGGCATTAGAGGAGATTATCCGTTACCTGGAACTCAACAAATTATTGAACACCAAATTAAATAGGGTATTATCATAAAAAAACCCCAGCACCTAGGCCGGGGTTTTTAACCTTTTTTAAGCAGTTTGGAATTTAATATAATTCTAAAGCTTTGGCTTGCTGTAACAGATCTACAAGGTTATCCACGTTCAATTTTTTCATTAAACGCGCCTTGTACGTACTAACGGTCTTCTCATTAAGATTCAGACCTAGGGCTACTTCCTTGTTACGTTTTCCGCTTGCCAATAATTTCAGTACCTCGACTTCGCGAGTAGACAACTTCCTAAAGAACCTTCTTGGCTTCTGCGTACCTTCATCGAAGGCTAAACGCTGCGCCAATTCATTTGTGATAAACATGTTACCTTCACTAACCTTTTTAATAGCTGAAATAATGTAATCCAAATCAGCTGTTTTGGAAAGATATCCAAAGGCACCAGCTCTGATTGTACTCAAAGCATAAACGTCTTCAGATTGTCCGCTGTATATCAGAACTTTTATGTTCGGATATTCTTGTTTTACTTTTCTGAGTGTGGCGATCCCGTTAATTTCCGGAATATCCATCTCAAGTATAACAACATCGGGTGTAACTTTGTTTAACGAATCAAATAGTTCAGAAGTGGTGGCTACATCTGCGATAACTTCAAATTCTGGAGAAGTACTTAGCACCTGCTTAATACCCAATCTAACTATGGGATGGTTGTCTGCAATTAAAACTTTGATCATTCTAATGTAGTTCTAGATTCATTATACTCCTAAAATCACAGCGGCATAATGTAGGGTTAAAAATTCTAAATTCCGAGGCAAATGTGGACTTTTTTCTTTGATTCCATCGCATTTGGGACGGACTTTTCGACTTAAGTATCTGATTCATAGATGAGAGGTTATTTTAACTCCTCGGGTATTTCACAAATAGGTATAGGAATCATCTTATGCTTATTTGCAGTATTAAACTTTTTATATATAAGAAAAACCTCCAATTCTCGACCATCGAAGTCTTCGGAGGTTTTTCCTTGGTCGTTCATGCGCATGGCCCATTCCAATTCCGGATAGCTAGCACCGATCTGATCTTCGTCGGTACGATTGTCGCCCCACAAACCATCTGTAGGAGGAGCCTTAATTATAGTGTCGTCTATACCTATATATTCGCCAATTTCATACACTTCGGATTTCATCAGGTCTGCAATGGGGCTGAGGTCTACTCCACCATCGCCATATTTCGTATAAAACCCAATACCAAAGTCTTCTACTTTATTTCCGGTTCCGGCGACGAGATATTTATTCAGGGCAGCAAAGTAATATAATGTAGTCATACGTAGTCGTGCTCTGGCATTAGCCAGCGGCATAAAACGCGCCTCTTCATCTGCAATTGGTGGAAATGAATTTACCAGCTGATCAAATACAGGAGTAAGGTTAACGTCTTGTCTGCTTACGTTAGGAAAATTCTCTTGAAGCCAGTGAATATGGAGGTTTGCACGTGTCACCTGCTTTTGCCCCTGGTGTATTGGCATCTCGACACACAATACCGGGAGTCCGGTTTCTGCGCAGAGTGCAGAGGTGACTGCAGAATCAATTCCGCCGGATACGCCTACCACAAATCCGTTCTGATGATTCGTAGTTGCGTAGTCGCGAAGCCAGTTAACAATATATGTTACGACCTGCTGCGTGTGCATGGTTTGTTTTAGTTAGGTATAAAACGTTTAATTTTGAGCTTTAGTTTACGTGATGGCGGATATTTACGCCGGTTGAAGTTAGTAAAATATACCTTAGATCGTCAAAATCGCATGAAGTATTCGATAAAATTCCTTCTGATAATATTATTTATATATTCCTGCAAGGAGAATAAGAAAATTCCTATAGAAATCTTGGAAACACCTATTAACGTCGATGTAATCAGGTTTGACCGGGAATTGGCGGTCGCAACTGAGTCCAGCCTGCCAATTTTGAAAAAGCAATATCCTTATTTTTTCCCTGCACAGTATCCGGACTCCCTTTGGATAGCTAATTTATCCGATACATTGCAATTAGAGTTATTATCGGAAGTAGATAGTGTCTTTACGGATTTTGAGAAGGAAAAAGAAGAGATCACCCTATTTTATAAACATTGGCTTTATTATTTCCCGGATTCTGAGCCCATGCCCAAGGTGGTTACCATGATCTCAAAAGTAGATTACCAGTACAGAATTATAGTAACCGATAGTCTGGCACTGGTGGCTCTTGATTCTTATCTGGGACAAGATCACAAATTTTATGAAAGAATAGACAGATATATCACCACCGAACTGGATCCTATCTATATACTCCCGGATTTGGCAGATGCTTTTATTGCCACTAAAGTGCCGCCACCTATGGAACGGACCTTCCTCTCTCAAATGATCTATTACGGCAAAAAGCTCTATCTGGCAGACCTGCTACTTCCCTGGCGGGACGATACAGATAAGATTAAGTATACACAAGAACAGCTAGATTGGGCTCGGGCCAATGAAGATCCAATTTGGCGTTACTATGTTGAACGTGAGTTGCTCTTTAGTACTGATCAGGGATTGGCGCCGAGATTCCTCAATGATGCGCCTTTTTCTAAATTCAGACTCGAACTTGACAATGAATCCCCCGGACGGATTGGACAGTATATTGGCTGGCAGATCGTTAGAGCCTTCATGGAAAATAATGATGTAGAAGTACATCAAATGCTCAACTTATCGGGTCGCGATATTTTTATGCGTTCCAAATTTAAACCCAAAAAGTAATGTCTATACATCATACTTCGACAATAACCTTAAAAATAGGCCTGGATGAAAACCGAGTGCCTGAAGAATTGACCTGGTCTGCCGAGGATGGCGGGGTAAATAATGAATCGGCAAAAGCCTTGTTGCTTTCTGTCTGGGATCACAACCAAAAGGAAGCGCTTAAGATCGACTTATGGACGAAAGATATGCCGGTTGATGAAATGAAAATTTTCTTCCATCAAACCCTGGTAGCTTTGAGTAGGACATATGAGAAAGCCACTCAGGATGCGAAACTTTCTGCTGCCTTAAAGGAGTTTTGTGATTTTTTTGAGAAAAATCTGGAGATACCTTAATATATATGACTTCATTACTTTTTGTTTACAATGCCGATTCTGGTCTGGGGAATGCCCTCTTAGATGCCGCTCATAAAGTAGTGAATCCGTCTACTTATGCCTGTTCTCTATGCAAGCTGACATTTGGAACTTTCCAGGAGAAAAGAAACTGGAAAGATTTTCGGGAACAATTTCATTTACCAATGACCTTTCTTCACAGAGACGAATTCTTTGACTCGCATCAAAATGTTTCCCGGGTTGATATAGTCTTGCCGGTAATCTATAGGGTAGACAAGGAGCAATTAGAAGTGCTGGTTGCCCCTGCAGAACTAAATGGACTAAAGAGTGAATCGGAATTGATGGAAATGATCAAGGCACGGGTTTCGGCCAAATAATTCCTATTTCTTGTTGAATTCCTTGAATTGTTGATTGATCCCGGCGATGTAGCTAAGTACTTCCTCTCTTCCTGTACCGTGTGCAGAAGAAGTAATAAAATGAATGGGCATTTCCTCCCAGCCATCTTTTTTCATTTCTTGAAGGTAGGCAGATACCTGTGTTTCGATGGACTTAGGTTTGAGTTTATCGGCCTTGGTGAAAATAAGGCTAAATGGGATCTGACGTTCGCCAAGCCAACGCATAAAATCCAGATCTATAGGCTGTGGATCATGTCTGATATCTACCAGGACAAAGGCGCTCAGCAGTTGGCTGCGTTTCAGGAAGTAATCCGTTATGTATTTCTGAAATGTCTTTTTGGCTTTTTTTGATGCCCGCGCATAGCCATAACCCGGCAAGTCGACAAGGAACCAGGCATTGTTGATCTTGAAATGATTGATCAGCTGGGTTTTCCCTGGCCTTCCCGATGTTTTAGCCAACTGCTTCCGTTGCAACAACATATTGATCAGGGAGGATTTGCCCACATTAGATCTGCCGATAAAGGCGTATTCCGGAATCGGTTCGGACGGACATTTGGAAACGTCCGTATTGCTTATTATAAAGTCGGCCGACTTTATGTCCATCACTTAAAACTTAGAATTTTCGCTCTTGTAACCAGCTGTCGAGGATCTGGTTGAACTCCTCGGGATGTTCCATCATTGGCGCATGTCCGCATTTATTGATCCAAAATAGGTCTGAATCAGGAAGCAACTCGTGAAATTCCTCAGCAACATTTGGCGGAGTTACACTATCGTTCTTACCCCAAATAATACAGGTTGGCGTTTCCATGGCCGGAAGGTCTTTGGCCATATTATGGCGAATCGCACTTTTGGCAATTGCAAGTGTTTTAACCAGTTTCATGCGGTCATTCACTGTGGCAAAAACTTCGTCTACGATCTCTTTTGTTGCTATAGCAGGATCATAGAAAACATCTTCAGCTTTCTTTTTGATAAAGTCGTAATCGCCGCGTTTGGGATAGCCGTCACCCATGGCACTTTCGTATAAGCCGGAACTTCCGGTAATAACCAGGGCCTTTACCATTTCTGGAAACAATTTAGCATGAAGCAGCCCTATATGACCCCCGAGGGAATTCCCCAGGACGATCACATTATCTAATTTTTTGAATTCGATAAATTTCTCTAAAAATTTAGCGAAGTTCTTAACTGTAGTTTTGACCAAGGGCATATCATAAATAGGAAGCTCAGGGACCAATACTTGATACCCGCGTTCCGGAAAATGGCTGGTCACCCCTTTAAAATTACTCAATCCGCCCATTAGGCCGTGAAGGATAATAATGGGGGACCCTTCTCCAATTTCTAAATACCTGAATTTACCTTCAGTCTTGATTTCGGCATCCATTACGGAGTGCTTCTAATATTAGTTGGCAAATATAGTTATTTAAGAATAATACTGATATTTTTGTACTAGGGGATTATCCCTTGTATAATAAGACTTACGAAAGGATGACTTCATAAAAATCATATGTAAAATACCTTCCCTGACATAGACCTCCTTCACCTCTTCGAAGGCAGCTGCATTTTAATAAATTTTTAAGAATGTGGTAAAATGTGGTAATTTGTGGTAATAATTTTGATATATTTGAGTTTTATATAGCAAAATCTACCACGATCTAGTGATCAATTTTATTGGGACATACGATTGCAAAGCCGATACCAAGGGTCGGGTAATGATACCTGTAACCCTTAAGAATCAAATGGCTCCGGTGCTTAACAAAGGTTTTGTTATAAAGCGCTCGGTGTTTCAGCCGTGCCTGGAACTCTACCCAATGGAAGAGTGGAATTTGCTTATGCAAAAAATGAACAAGAAAAATCGGTTCCGAAAAAAGAATAATGATTTTATACGCCGATTTTCTGCCGGGGTAAAACCAGTAGAAATAGATGCGACAGGTAGGTTACTTATCCCTAGAAACTTAATGGATATTGCTGGAATCAGTAAACATGTAGTGCTGAGTTCTACCATAAACATTATTGAAATATGGGATAAAGACAGCTATGAAAAAGTGCTTGAGGAAACCGCTGTCAATTTTGCGGAATTGGCAGAGGAGGTAATGGGCGATGATGGAGACGAACTATCATAAGCCAGTCTTATTAAAAGAGTCAGTTGATGGCCTTGAGATAAAACAAGATGGGGTTTATGTAGATGTCACCTTTGGTGGCGGAGGTCATTCAAGAGCGATTTTGGAGAGACTGGGCGCCAAAGGAAAATTGATCGCTTTTGATCAGGATGAAGCCGCATTGGCAAATGCAATTGAAGATGAGCGCTTTACTCTGATAAATGAAAATTTCAGATATCTCAGGCAATTTTTAAAGTTCTATGGCATACAGAAAGTTGACGGAGTCCTAGCAGATTTTGGTGTTTCATCTCACCAATTTGACGATCCTGAACGCGGATTTTCAACGCGTTTTGATAAGGCGCTGGACATGCGAATGTCTAGCCGGATCCATACTTCAGCTCAAGACGTGCTGAATACGTATTCGGAAGCCGATCTCAAAAAAGTGTTTTGGAGATATGGAGAATTGAAGAGGGCAGCTGCGATGGCTAAGGCAGTGATAGCATCAAGAGAAACAGGTGGTATAACAACTACTGATGATCTTAAGAAAGTGATGCTAAAGTACATGCCTCGCCATAAGGAGAACAAGATAATGGCCCAGATTTTTCAGGCCATTCGGATAGAAGTCAACCAAGAACTGGAAGCGATAAAAGAATTTCTGCTTCAAACCCCACAGGTCGTTTCCCAGGGTGGCAGAGTTAGCCTGATAAGCTACCATTCCCTGGAAGATCGTCTGGTTAAGCGATTTATTCGGACGGGGAAGTTTGAAGGAGAGGTCGAGAAAGATTTTTACGGTAACCCATTGGCTCCGTTTAAAGGCATTGGAAAAATGATCCAGCCCTCGACGGATGAAATTGCAGAAAATAACAGGGCGCGAAGTGCACGATTACGAATTGCCGAGCGTCTGTAAATAACGACCAAGCCCTATGAAAAATGGCTTAATTGACATTTTAAAAGGAAAATTCCTGGTAAGCGGAGATGCCCCCAAAAACTGGACCTTCATTCTCTTTGCTTCATCCCTGGCAGCTTTTATGATTGCAAGCGCACATAGCGCCGATAAAAAAGTACATCAGGTTGCAGCACTCAATGAAGAGGTGCGTCAGTTACGGAGTGAATTCGTAGCTATGCGGTCGCATGTACAGCAAATGAAATTGGAATCTTCAGTCCGGGCTTCGGTAATTGAAAATGGTTTGGGTCCGTCTGAAGTACCCCCTCAAAAAATAATAGTCTTAACCGAAGTAGAATAAATGCCGGTAACTGAAAGGAAAATAATGAGACGTTTGTACATCATGGCTGGTGCCATGTTCCTGTTCGGTATTGGTATTATGGTAAAACTGGTCGGCCTGCAAATGGTGCATGGCGATAAATACAAGGAACTGGCACTTCAGCGTACTGAGAAGATGTTTACTATCGCTCCTAATAGAGGTAATCTCTACTCAGATGATGGTAGCCTGCTCGCCACTTCCGTCTCAAGATATACGATCCGCTTTGACGCCATGACCGTATCTCCTGAAAATTTTGAAGCACATGTTGTAGACCTGTCCAAAGCTTTAAGTGGATTGCTTGGAGAACCTGGCAGTCATTATGAACAACTTTTGCGCAAGGCTCGTGCAAACAAGAACCGGTATGCCAGGATCGCAACAAATGTATCCTATACAGATTACCTGAAGATCAAAGATTTTCCTCTCTTTAATCTTGGACCTTATAAAGGAGGGATCATCGTGGAACAACGTACCGTTAGGGAGCACCCTTTGGGTAAGATCGCAGAACGCAGCGTAGGATATGAACGTATTGACGAAAACGGTTATATCACACGCGTAGGACTGGAAGGCGCTTTTGGTCAGTATTTACGGGGCATGGAAGGCAAGCGTTTAAAACAGAAAATCGCAAAAGGTCAATGGAAACCCATTGGGCAGGAGAATATAGTAGAGCCTAAAGATGGGTATGATGTTATATCCACAATAGACATTAATATACAAGATATAGCGCACCATGCGCTTCTCCAGCAATTAGAGAAGTACAAAGCAGATCACGGTTGTGTTATTGTCATGGAAACCAAGACCGGAGCGATCAAAGCGATCTCTAATCTGGGTCGGACAGAAGAAGGAAAATATTATGAGCGACTCAATTATGCCGTTGGGGAATCCCATGAACCTGGTTCCACTTTTAAATTGATGTCATTGGTAGCTGCCCTGGAGGATAAGGTTGTTGATACCAGCACAGTTATCGACACCGAAAAGGGCAGATGGCGATTATACGATCGCGTTGTCCGCGATTCAAAGCCTGGTGGCTATGGAGAGATTTCAGTAGGAGAGGCATTTGTAGTGTCCTCCAATACAGCATTTGCCAAGATGATCCATAATGGATATAAAAAATCTCCCGAAAAGTTTACAAAGCGACTGCGCAAAATGAAATTGGCTGAGCCTCTTGGAATGCCTATTCGCGGAGAAGGTGAACCCGTTCTTAGATCTCCCGGAGACAAAGGATGGTCTGGATTATCATTAGCCTGGATGTCACATGGTTATGAAGTTGCCCAAACGCCTTTGCAAACACTGGCTTTCTATAATGCCATTGCAAATAATGGAGAATTAGTGAGGCCAAGACTTATTAAAGAAGTTCGGGAATGGAACAGAACCCTGTACAGTTTTGAAAAAGAGGTGATCCATCCAAAGATCTGTTCCGAAGAGACTATTGGCAAAGTTCAAAAGTTACTGAAGAGTGTTGTTGAGAAAAAACACGGTACCGGAAACAGACTTTATTCCCCTACCTTTTCGATGGCGGGAAAAACAGGGACTGCACAAAAAAATTACGTCGCCAAAGACCCGGATAAATTAGCATACATATCCACCTTCGCAGGATACTTCCCTGCAGACAGCCCCAAATACTCTTGTATTGTAGTTATTCATGAGCCGGATAAAAGTGTTGGGTATTACGGTGCAGATGTATCTGGACCCGTTTTCAAGGCTATTGCACACAAGATCTATGCAAATAATCCCCAGGTGAATGAGATCATTCCATTTAATGCCGATTTACCTGATCTGCACGAGCAATTTGAACAGTATTATGCGCTTGAACAGCAAGATCGTACAACTGTTCCAAGTGTTCGGGGTATGAGTGGGATGGATGCGGTAGCGCTTCTTGAAAATCTGGGATTGGAAGTTGAAGTTATTGGCAATGGCAAGGTGAGATCCCAGTCTGTAGCCAAAGGCACGACCTTAAACAAAGTACGCAAAATAACCCTCGAACTCTCTTGAAGTTGTTGAAAGACATATTATATGGGGTACGTCTAAAAGCTGTCACAGGTACAACAGCTCTTGAGATAGGGCAGGTACAGTTCGATTCAAGGAAGGTTGCCTCTAATGATCTTTTTGTAGCGATCAAAGGGGGGACAGTAGATGGACATACCTATATAGAGCAAGTGATAGAGACGGGAGCCATAGCGATCATTTGTGAAGAATTACCCAAGGAATTACGCGATAATATTACGTATGTACAGGTTGACAATTCCAAAAATGCGCTGGCAATCATCGCCTCAAATTATCACAATAATCCGAGTAAGAATCTTCAATTGATCGGGGTAACAGGTACTAATGGAAAAACTACCGTCAGCACCCTGCTCTATGATCTTTTCAAGAAGGCGGGATATAAAGTCGGACTGATTTCAACCATAAAGATCATGGTTGACGAACAAAGTCATAAGACAACTCATACGACACCGGATCCAATGACTATTAATCACTTCTTGTCATTGATGGCAGCGGAAGGCGTAGAGTTCTGTTTTATGGAAGTTAGCTCGCACGGTTTAGATCAGCACAGAACAGCCGGCCTGCATTTTAAAGGTGCCATTTTTACCAACCTTTCCCATGATCACCTGGATTACCACAAGGATTTTGCAGTATACCGGGATACGAAGAAACGCCTGTTTGATGATCTGGAAAAATCGGCCTTTGCATTGAGCAACGTCGATGACAAGAATGGCTTGTTTATGATTCAGAACACCAGCGCGAAAAAATACACCTATGCTTTAAAAACTTTTGCCGATTTCAGAGCGCAGATCATGGAAAGGCAATTTGACGGGCAATTGCTGAAAATTGATGAGAGTGACCTGTGGACAAAGTTGATAGGTGACTTTAACGCATATAATATACTCGCGATTTATGCGACAGCCCAGATCCTGGGTTTAGAAAAAATAGAAATTCTGCGGCTGCTTAGTGAATTAGAAACAGTAGATGGTCGCTTTCAATACTTTATTTCAAAGCAGCGGATAACCGCAATTGTTGATTATGCCCATACGCCGGACGCCTTAAAAAATGTTTTGGATTCTATCCATGCATTGAGGACTGGAAATGAAAACGTCATCACCGTAGTGGGGTGTGGTGGTGAACGTGACAAGTCTAAGCGTCCGGTAATGGGGCATATCGCTTCCGAACTGAGTAACAAAGCAATCTTTACGTCTGACAATCCTCGTTCTGAAGAACCCATGGCTATTATTCATGAGATGGAAGCCGGAGTAGAACCCCAGAATTCAAATAAGGTGTTAAGTATTGAAAACAGAGAACAAGCCATCAAAACTGCATGTCAGCTAGCCGTAGCCAATGACATTATCCTTGTTGCTGGGAAAGGCCATGAAACCTACCAGGAGACCAATGGAAAACGGATAGAATTTGATGATTTTAAAATGATCACATCCATCCTAGAAAGTTTAAATAAATAAGGAGCCATGCTGTACAATCTCTTTGAATATCTAGAGCAGCAATATCAATTGCCGGGGGCTTCCTTATTCCAATTTTTGACATTTAGAGCAGCCATGGCTGTCCTTCTCTCCCTTTTTCTGGCCACTGTATATGGCAAAAGAGTGATCCGACTATTGCGTAAGAATCAAATTGGGGAAACCATAAGAGACCTGGGTTTGGAAGGTCAGAATCAAAAAGCAGGCACGCCAACTATGGGGGGCATCATAATTATAATTGCCACCCTGATCCCCGTGGTACTGCTAGCAGATCTGAATAATGTCTATGTCTTGTTGCTTATTGTGACCACGCTATGGATGGGAATCATTGGATTCATTGACGACTATATCAAGATATTCAGGAAAAATAAAAAAGGACTTAAGGGTCGGTTTAAGATCATGGGACAGGTGGTTCTCGGACTTATGGTCGGGGCAACTTTATACTTCCATCCGGAGGTGACCATGAAGGAAAAAGATCATACCATCATAACGGAATCTTTTACCGTGGAGAAGGTTGAAGGAGGAGAAGTTAAGTCGATCAAAACCAATGTTCCTTTTTTTAAAGACAACGAATTAGATTACACCAACATAGTGTCCTGGATGGGGGAAGGAGCAGACCAGTATGCCTGGCTGCTCTTTATTCCCATCGTAATTTTTATTGTTACAGCAGTCTCCAATGGAGCCAACCTGACGGATGGTGTGGATGGTCTGGCAGCCGGTACGTCGGCTATAATTGTACTCACTCTTGGAATTTTTGCCTGGGTATCCGGTAACATCATTTTCTCCGAATACCTGGATATTTTCTTTATTCCCAGAGCGGGGGAACTGCTAATTTTTGTAGCTGCTTTTGTTGGAGCACTGGTTGGGTTTCTTTGGTACAATGCCTATCCGGCACAGGTGTTTATGGGAGATACAGGAAGTCTCACTATCGGGGGGGTGATCGCCGTCATTGCCTTGATCGTACGTAAAGAATTATTGATCCCTCTGTTATGCGGAATCTTCTTCGCAGAATCATTATCCGTAATGCTGCAAGTAGGTTATTTCAAATTCACGCGCAAAAGATTTGGCGAAGGGAAACGCATATTCCTAATGGCACCATTGCATCACCACTACCAGAAGAAAGGATATCATGAAAGTAAAATAGTCACACGGTTTTGGATCATCGGCATATTACTGGCGGTCGTCACCATTGTGACTCTGAAAGTGAGGTAATGGAATTTTTGGCTGTTTTAGGTGCAGGAGAAAGTGGAGTGGGCACGGCCATTTTAGGTATACAGGAAGGATTTAAAGTGTTTGTTTCCGATTTCGGAGGCATTCAGGAAAAGTATAAAAACGTTCTTGAACATTTTGGTATTAACTGGGAAGAGCATCAACATTCCGAGGATATTTTGCTAGAGGCAGATCTGGTAATGAAAAGTCCGGGTATTCCCGATACAGCTCCGATCGTTCAGAAATTAAACGAAAAAGGTATCCCTGTAATCTCTGAGATCGAATTTGCAGCGCGATATACGGATGCAACCATTATCGGTATTACCGGGAGCAACGGCAAGACTACCACGACCATGCTAACCCACCATCTGCTTAAAGCAGGGGGTTTGAATGTGGGTATGGCAGGAAATATCGGAGATAGTTTTGCGAAGATGGTGGCAGAACAGGACTACGATCACTACGTATTGGAGATCAGTAGTTTTCAGTTGGATGGAATAAAAGAATTCCGACCGCATATTGCTGTGATCACGAATATTACGCCGGATCATCTCGACCGCTATGCCTATCTCATGGAAAATTATGTGCGATCAAAATTTCGCATAAGTGAGAATCAGGAAGCAACAGACTTTTTTATCTACGATGCAGATGATGAAGAGATCATGAATGCTTTGGATACGATCCCGGTTAAAGCTAAACACCTGCCATTTTCATTAACGCAACAGTTTGATGAAGGCGCAGTAATAGAGAACGAAAACATAAAAATTAACACACCTCATAATTCGCTTGAAATGAGCACAGACATAGTAGCATTACAAGGCAAACACAACTTAAAGAACACCATGGCGGCAGCAATGGTTGCCAAATTGATGGGTATTCGGGATGATGTGATCCGGAAGAGTATTTCCAACTTTCAGGGTGCGCCTCACAGGTTAGAGTCCGTATTGAAAATTCACCATGTGAATTACATCAATGATTCTAAGGCCACAAATGTAAACGCAACTTATTATGCCCTGGAAAGTATGACCAGTCCTACCATCTGGATCGTTGGAGGTCAGGATAAAGGGAATGACTATTCGGCTTTGATGCCTTTAGTACGCGAGAAAGTAAAGGCCATCGTATGCCTGGGGATGGATAATTCAAGGATCAAAGAGGCATTTGGAAATGTAATTGAGCCTTTCGTTGAAACATTCGCTATGTCTGAAGCAGTGAAAGTGGCTTATAAGATCGCCGATCGCGGCGACACAGTTTTACTTTCGCCTGCTTGCGCCAGTTTTGACCTTTTCAAAAATTATGAAGACAGAGGAGAACAATTTAAAGAAGCAATAAAACAGCTGTGAACTGAATGCAAGTACTGAAGAACATAAAAGGAGATCGGGCTATTTGGGGCGTAGTTGCCCTTTTGGCGGTTTTCTCTTTTTTGCCTGTCTACAGTGCAAGCAGTAATCTGGTCTATGTAGTGGGAAGAGGAACTACTATGGGACACCTCATTAAGCATGGCATGCTTCTCATCCTTGGGTTTGGGATAATTTTCGCCATCCATAGGATCCCAACGCATTATTTTAAAGGACTTTCCATAATTGCCCTGCCTGTAGTGATCGCCCTGCTGATCTATACCCTGGCACAGGGAACGACTATTGAAGGAGCCAATGCCAGCCGATGGATCCAATTACCATTTGTTGGTATCTCTTTTCAAACATCTACCCTGGCCGCAGTAGTATTAATGGTCTATGTGTCCAGATACCTCTCAAAGATCAGAGATAAGGCTATAACATTCAAGGAAA
>Ga0224508_10002316_pt1 | contig 16296 bp, 14 predicted proteins | sample SF_Jan12_sed_USG_4_FD_170157 | JGI IMG/M metagenome (GOLD analysis project Ga0224508, IMG submission 170157) | Sediment microbial communities from San Francisco Bay, California, United States - SF_Jan12_sed_USGS_21 | ecosystem: Environmental > Aquatic > Marine > Sediment | place: USA... | reverse complement strand
TGCGACATTGGCTCTGGCGGCATGCAGCAGCGGAGGTGGTAGCGGCAATGGGCCGGCGGCGACGATCAATCCCGCGACCGGCAGCGTCATAAACACCGGCGACGCCATCGCAGTGCTGTTTGATCGCAGCATGGATACCACCACGCTGACGCTGGGCGGAACAATGGCGGGAGGCAGCGACGGCGGCACCTGGTCCACAACCACAGAGAAAAACGACACATTGACGATCGCAGGTGTGCCCGGATGGGATGCGTCCGCGCCCGGCACACTTACCATCGACGCGGCAGATCTGGACGGCGACGCTATACGGACTGTTTCATTGAACTACCGCATCCTCATTCAACTGACGAACTTTCAGCCCGCCGGCGTCGTCCTCGGCCAAGCAGACTTCACCGGCACAAATGCCAATCAGGGCGGAGTGCCGGATGCCAACACCATGGCGGTTCCATACAGCACACTCTACGCCAACGATATCCTGTACGTTTCAGAGTGGGGTAACGATCGCATCACGGGTTTTAACGGCATCCCGTCAGCAAACAATGCCACCGCCAACTTTGTACTCGGTCAGATCGATTTCAACACTGCTGTGCCGGGTACCGGTGCCGCGCAGCTGGAGACTCCCGAACAACTCGCCACCGACGGTATTCGCTTATTCATAGCGGAGCACGATAACCAACGCGTCACCATACGCAATACACTGCCGACGTCCGGGCCCGGCAGTGCAGATATCGTGGTCGGCCAAGCGGACTTCGGCGTGAACGTGAATGCATGCACAGCGTCAGGGACGAGCAACATTGAGGGGGTTGCAACGGTTGATGGAAAATTGATTGTCACCGATACTCAGAACAACAGAGTCCTTATCTGGAACAGCATTCCGACCACCAACGGTACACCTGCCGATCTGGTTCTCGGCCAGAACAGTTTCACGAATTGTATTGCCAACGACGACGATCAGGACGGCACTTCCGATGCCACCGCTAGCGGTCGAACATTTCAGTCTCCAAACGGCGTGTGGAGCGACGGCTCACGCCTCGTGGTCGCCGATTACAGCAACAATCGGGTGCTAATCTGGAATAGCTTTCCGACCAGCAGTTTCACGCCCGCGGATATCGTGCTGGGACAAAACGATTTCACGTCAAATACCGCCAACGACGATAATCAGGATGATGCAGAGGACGCAACGCCCAGCAACCGCAGCCTACGATCGCCGTATTTCGTGCGTTCCAATGGCACGCAACTGGTGATAAGCGAATGGGACAACAACCGAGTCCTCGTGTGGAACAGTCTCCCTACCGCCAACTTCCAACCAGCCGACGTCGTTCTGGGCCAGAGTGACTTTGTCCATTCCACGGCAAACGACGACGATCAGAATAACGCCCAGGATGCGCAAGCCACGGCGCGAACGCTGAACGGACCAGCAGGTGTGCTGATAGCAAGCAACAAACTCATAGTTGCCGACGCCAGTAACAACCGGGTATTGGTGTTCGAGGGGCAGTAGCCGATAACGGCCCTGGTGTTGGCGATCTCCGCTATGGCACATGTACGCTGAGTTGGCGGCTGCTCATGCGCATCTCGACAACCTGGAGGAGGTAGCGAAAGGCAAAGCGCAAGCCGAGGCTCTGTGTCCGGTGCTGACATGCTTCCGGTGATTCGTAAGCATGCGGATGTGCGCACAAGAACGGGATAAGAACAACCGGCTAGATGGATATAGAAAGGCAGGGTTCTCTGTCTAGCTGCCCTGTGCTGTCGCTTAGCAGCAAATGAGGTGGTTTGACCGCAAAGTCGGCTCAGCCGCCGGAAAGGGGGCATTCCCGCTGGCTGGAGAGGCCCCAACAACAGACCAACGCAGATTTCGGTCGGCTTTTGGGGGTGCTTCAGCTAGCCCCTGAGCGGGGAATCATTCTCCTACGCCGACACAGCGGACAACTCTGAAGTGCGCAGCATCACAATTGTTCCGCATTGCACAAGGCGGAGATCGGCAAGAACGGGACTTCGCGGGGCTTGTCAAGACCGTGTTTTTGCACGCCTACAGCGGAAACCTAGTCCTGTCGCCGGCAACGCCACCATATTGGCTCAATCGCCTGTTGTCCGCTAAGCTCTAGCACCTGCTTTCGACGTCAGAAAGGAGCATGGCGGAAGAGAACGTCATACGGAAGCTTGCGGCGATCCTCTATGCGGACGTAGCGGGGTACAGCCGGTTGACGGGGGTGGACGAAATAGGAACCCACCGGCAACTTACTGGCTTAGGTGGCTTTCTTTCGGACAATGACCGTTCTACCGGCTACTTAGGTCGCCAGGAACAGCCCGCCGACCTCTTACCGTCACTAGCCAAATTAGCTATTATGGCTATATGAAAACGATATCTGCGATGGATGCCAAGAATCGCTTCGGGCAGCTCCTCGAAGCGGCACAGCGCGAGCCGGTGACGGTGACCAAGCAGGGCCGTCCGACCGCTGTGATGATGTCGGTAGAAGACTACCGACGGATCCGCGGTGCAGCGCGCGATCGACTGTTCGATACCATACGCCAAATGCAGGCCGAAGCGGCCGCCGCCGGTCTTACCGAGGAGGTGCTCGAAAAGATTTTGAGCGATGCGCGCTGAGCGCGTAGTGTTGGATACGAACGTGCTCATCAGCGCTGCCTTGTTGGCCGACGGCAAGCCTTTTACCGTTCTGCGTCAGGTTCTAGACGCAGGCGTCCTAGTCTTTTCGAATGAAACTTTCACCGAGATCGCGACGCGGCTGATGCGACCGAAGTTCGATCGCTACATCAGTGTGGAGCTCCGGGAGCAGTTTCTCGCGGATCTCGGGGCGGCTGCCGAATGGACCACGATCACGGGCGCGGTTCACGTGTGTCGCGACCCGGATGACGACTTTGTATTGGAGACCGTGCTTACTGGTCGAGCCGACTGCCTGGTTACCGGTGATGGCGATCTCCTCGCGCTGCATCCCTTTCGTGGCCTGGCGATTCTGCCGCCGCACGACTTTCTAAGTTCTAGATAGTCGCCTGACTGTCCGTGGCTAGGAGCCGAACCGCTTGGCTCCGGCCCGTAGTAAATAGCTTGGCTGTCTTGCTCATCATGGATGCTGCTTTCCGCTGCACGGTAGTTATCGTGGTATATGCCAGACAAAAGAATACATAACAAGGTAGATATTTTAGGAGGTTTTACGCGCTGCTGCCTCTAGATGCGGCAGAGCAATCGCAATCGGCAAACTGAGCGCAGCGGAAATTATCTCAACCCGATCGTAGGAGAGAGTATTAGCTAGAAGATGTGACCCAGGTCCGTGAGGATGGCCTCCAGTTCCTTGGTCCGATCCCGTGGCAACGGTAGTCGCGGCGGTCGCGGCGGTCCGACATGCATCCCCATGGAATTGAGCGCCGCCTTCGTCGCCGAGACGTAGAGATCCCCGGCGATCGCTTTTATGAGCGGCAGGACCCGGATGTAGAGCTCCCGACCCCCGTCGATATCGCGCTCGTCGACGACCCGCGTGAACATCTCGGCGGACATCCGCGGTGTGATATTCCCGAACACCGAAACGTAGCCGGCAGCCCCAGCAGCGTAAGCCTCGAAAGGCAGATAGCCGGCGAATACGGTCATGCGGTCACCGCACAGGCGCTGTATCTCGCACACTCGACCTGCATCGCCGGACGATTCCTTGATGTAGGCAACATTGTCGATCTCGGACAGGCGCGCAACGAGCGACGGCACGAGATCAACATTCGAGGTGTTGGGGTTGTTGTAAACCATGATCGGTATCGATATAGCCTCGGCGACCCGGCGGTAATGTTCGAACAACTCATCGTGGGTCGGTGATGAGTAGAAAGGCGGGACAATCATGACGCCGTCCGCGCCCAGGGCTTCCGCCTCCCGGCTGTAGCGAATGCAGGCGTCGGTCCACTCCGCAGCGGTGCCGACCAGGACCGGAACCCGGCCGGCGGCGGCATCGATGACAATCTCCGCGACCCGGTTGCGCTCATCATCGGTCTGGGAGAGAAACTCACCGGTACTGCCGAGCGGTATGAGGCCATGCGTGCCCTCTTCGATCTGCCAGTCGACAAATCGCCGCAGCCCGGCCTCGTCGATAGCGGAACCGTCTTCCGTGAACGGAGTAATCATGACCGTGTAACTGCCTCGGAATCCTGCCGTGTTTCTCATCTGCCTGCTGCTCCGTTACACCCTCGATCCTGACCGCGGGACAATATACCATCTGCCATCGGTTGGACGGGCCACGTCTCGCGTTTCCGCCACTCGCAATCAGGAATAAATAGCCATGCCACCACGGATCATCTCGACCGACGAGGCAGCCGCGCTCATTAACGACGGTGATATGGTCGTCGCGGGCGGCAACGGCGGCATGGCCCCCGAAGGGATCTACGCCGCTGTGGAACGGCGCTTCCTCGCGACCGGCAAACCCAAGGGGCTCACCCTCTACCACGTGACCGGCGTGGGCGCGGTCGACGACGAGTCTGTAGGCCTCAATCACTTCGCACACGTCGGCCTGGTCAAGCGGGTGATCGGGGGCAATTTCGGGCCGATGATCCGCTTTATGAAAACGCTCATTACCACCGACGCGATCGAAGCCTACAACATGCCGCAAGGTGTGCTTTCCCAGCTCTGCCGCGCGATGGCCGCAGGTCAGCCCGGCGTCGTAACGCATGTAGGCCTGCACACGTTCATGGATCCGCGCCAGGAGGGCGGGCGGATGAATGCGGCAGCGACCGAGAGTTTCGTGGAGCTGGTGGAGCTGGCGGGCCGCGAATGGCTCTTCTACCGTGTGCCGTCGCCGAACATCTGTTTCATTCGAGGTACCACAGCAGACGAGGACGGCTACGTGTCGATGGAGCACGAGCCGACAACCCGAGAGGAGCTGTCGATGGCAATGGCAGTACACAACGCTGGCGGCACGGTGGTGTGCCAGGTCGAGCGGCTGGCACCTCCGCGCTCCCTGGATCCGCGCCTGGTGCGCGTTCCGGGCTTTCTCGTCGACTACCTGGTAGTCGAGCCGGAGCAATGGCAAACCTACGGCACGCGCTTCGATCCGACGACATGCGGCGAAGCGACCAGCCCGCCGTCCGCGATCCCACCACACCCACTCGACGCGCGCCGGGTGATGACGCGCCGGGCTGCGTTCGAGATTCGCGCGGGCGACGTCGTCAATCTCGGCGTCGGCGTGTCCGCAGAGATTCCGAACGTCGCAGCGGAGGAAGGCATTGTCGAGCAGTTCACTCCCACCGTCGAAGCGGGCGTCATTGGCGGCGTGCCCGGATCGGTACGCATGTTCGGCACGGCGACGAATCCACGCGCCATCATCGATCAGGCCTACCAGTTCGACTTCTATGATGGCGGCGGCCTCGACGTGGCCTTTCTCTCGTTCGCCGAAGTGGACGCACAGGGCAACGTCAACGTGACCCGTTTCGGGGATCGCAACGACGGGGCCGGAGGCTTCATCAACATTTCTCAGAATGCGAAACGCCTGGTGTTCAGCGGCACCCTGACCGGCGGGGGACTCAATGTGGACGTGAACAACGACACTATCGAAATCCGACGCGAAGGGCGCATAAAGAAGTTCGTGCCCGTGGTCCGACAAATGAGCTACAACGGCGCGGTGGGGCGTGAGCGGGGGCAGAGTGTGCTGTTTATAACTGAACGCGCGGTGTTCCAGCATACGCAAGACGGGCTAATTGTTACCGAGATCGCGCCGGGAGTTCGACTGCAGGAGGACGTTCTCGATCAGATCGGATTCGCCGTGCATGTATCGCCCGAGCTAGCCCCAATGGACCCGCGACTGTTCCGCGAAGGACCGATGGGTCTCGCCGCCTCGTTCGGCGCCTGAGCCGCGCACCATCGCCGTGGATCATTCTGAGGTCCGACAGGTCGGCGATACACGTGTTACCGTGCCGATCCTCGGCCTCGGCGGCTCTGCGCTCGGTGGGTTTCACAATCACGCGCCCATTGCGGATGCCGACGTCGCGCACGCGTACCACGCGGCGTGGGACGCCGGCGTCAGGTACTTCGATACGGCGCCGCGTTACGGTGTCGGACGTGGAGAGCGTCACCTTGGCGGCGCGCTCCGTGACCAGCCCCGCGACGCGTACCGCCTGTCCACCAAGGTCGGCATCCTCGAAGACCTCCCGCCCGGCGCCGACGGCGTCCGGACGGTGCGCTGCGACTACGGGTACGACGCGACGCTAGGCTCGATCGAGCACAGCCTCGAACGACTCGGCACCGATCACGTCGAGATGGTCTTCGTCCACGACATCGGCGCGCAGACGCATGGCCCTGCTGGGAGCGAGCGCCGTTTTCGCGAAACTATGGACGGCGCCCTTCCGGCTCTCGCCCGGCTCCGCTCGGAGGGGACGGTCGGAGCCATTGGGATCGGAATCGGATCCGCTGAGGTTTGCATTCGAACCCTCGCGCACACCGACATCGATGTTTTCATGCTCGCCGGCCGCTATACGTTGCTTGATCTCAGCGCGCTCGATACGCTGCTGCCGATGTGCGAGGCGCGCAACGTGTCGGTAGTCGTTGCGGCGCCGTTCAACTCCGGTATTCTCGCGACCGGCGCACGCCCTGACGCCCGGCACAACGAGCTCCCGGCCGGCACCGCGGTGCGCGAACGGATGCGCACTATCGAGGCGATCTGCACCGAGTACGGCGTACCAGTGGGCGCCGCCGCACTCCAGTTCCCGCTTGCCCACCCGGCCGTGGTAACGGTAGTACCCGGACCGAGCACCGCCCGGCAGGTAGAGGCTGTCGCAGATTGGTTCCGCAAGCCGATTCCTGCGGGCGTCTGGACCGCGTTCCGCGAAGCCGGTGTAATCAGCGCCGAAGCGCCGGTTCCCATCGCATGACGGACGCGTGGGCAACGCGCAAACCGGAGGACCAGAAATAATGAAGACCGAACACGTCATTGTCGATCGACCGTCCAACCACGTGCTGCTAGTGCGCCTCGCCCGACCCCGAGCGCTGAACGCGCTCAGCAAAGCGTTGCTGGTTGAGTTGGCCGACGTGCTCGCACACGCCACCGAGGACGACTCGGTGCGGGCGCTGGTGCTAACGGGCGACGAACGGGCGTTCTCGGCTGGCGCCGACATAAAAGAGATGCCCGCAGGCGGTATCCCGATGTGGGCTGAGAAAGGGCGCCTGCTCAGTTGGAAGACTATCGAGCGCTTCCCTAAACCGCTGGTGGCCGCCGTGAATGGGTACGCGCTCGGCGGCGGCCTCGAACTCGTGACCCTGTGCGACATTGCGATTGCGGGCGAGAACGCGCAGCTGGGCACGCCAGAGGTCAAGATCGCGGCGTTCGCGGGAGACGGCGGCACGCAGCGCATCCCACGCATCGTCGGGCGCACCCGGGCCATGTATATGCACCTCACGGGAGAGCCAATTGACGCCGAGACGGCGCGCGAATGGGGACTGGTGATCGAAGTGACGCCAGTAGAGCGCACCGTTGATCGCGCGCTCGAGATCGCGACCACCATTGCCGGTTGGTCACCGATCGCGACTCGCATGATCAAGGAGGAGATACGCATGAACGATCGCATGCCGCTCGACGAGAGCCTGAGCCTGGAGCGCCAGCTGCTGTTGTGGCAGACCGAAGATCACGACGAGGGCATCGCCGCCTTCGTCGAGAAGCGGGCACCGCGGTTCAAAGGGCATTAACCGCGTTACCGGGGTCTCAAATCGGACGCGCTAGCCGAATCGCGAATGCGTGAAGAATTCGAGCTCGCGCGGAATCCGCCCGGTGCGCAGCATCTCGGCGTTAAGTCGCCCCAGGACCGGGCCGAGGGTGATGCCATTCACCGTCACGGCGTTGAAGAAGCCTGGCACCCCCGGAAGTTCGCCGAGCAAGGGGGCACCATCCAGGGCAACGTTCATGGCCGCCCACGAGCGGACGACGTGCATCGTATCGAGCGCAGGCAGGACCCGCGAGGCCACCCACAGATTGCCCTCGAAGCTCTCGCGCAGAACTGCCGGGCGAAAAGTCTGCGCATCGAGATCGGCCCGCCAGCCGCCACCGATGACCAGATTGCCGTTGCGCACCTGCTTGAGGGTCAGGTGCCTGTCCGCGTAGGCGAGCAGGTGGTCCACCAGCGGTGGGACCGGTTCGGTGACGATCAACTGAATCGGGTTTGCGCGGGTGGGCAAGTGCCCACCTACCATCTCCGCCACCTGCGCCGACCAGCCCCCACACGCGTTGAGAACCTTGCCCACACGAAAGGTGCCGCGGGTGGTGCGCAGCTCAAAGCCCGTAGCCGTTCGCTCTATGGACCGCACTTCGGTGTCCTCGTGGAGTCGCGCCCCCGACGCGAGCGCGCCCTCCATGACCGCCGGCCCGGCCAGCATTGGATTGATTTTTCCTTCGGCCGGACACCAGGCAGCGCCGGCCAGACGCTCGGACACGTATGGCGCGAGGTCGCGAAGCTCACGGGCGGACAGGATTTCGACTTCGACGCCGTGACGGCGCTCCAGCTTAGCTTTGTGCCGCAGATGATCGAGCCGTTCGGTGTCGCTTGCGAGCATCAGTCCGCCGGTAATGTCGATGTCGAGATCACGGCCGAGGGTGCTGGCGAGTTCCGGCCAAAGGGCGGCCGACTCGCGCTGCAACGGCAGAGTCTCGGCCGCCGGGCCCCCGTTGGCCTGGGCCCATTCGCCGAAGTCGTAGGCGAGCAGCTGAACGTGCAGGCTGCCGGCGTTGTTACCCGAAGCCTCGCCATTGCGACGGCCGCGATCCAGCACCACGACGTCGATGCCGTCCATGGCCAGATAGTAGGCGGCACAACTACCAATGATTCCCGCGCCAATGATGGCCACCTCGGCCTGGCGCTCGCCGTGCTCTACCTCGGCCAACCGAGCAGGTGCCGGCGCCGTCATGCCCTGGTCCTGCTCGCGCCACTCCGGCTTCTCGCTTGCGAGGGCGGCTGCGGGAACCGGTTTCAACGGAAAGCGCGGTGCGAAGTAAGCCCGTTCGCCGAGATCCCGTGGCGCCGCCAGCGCACAGGCACGCGCGAGCGCCGCGCCACAGTAGCGACCCTGACACGGCCCCATGCCGGCACGGGTCGTACGCTTGATGACACCGATCTCATCGGCGCCGTCGGCGATGAGGCCGCGCACCACACCTGCCGTTACGCCCTCACAGCGGCAGAGGATCGCATCATCGGGGACCAGGCCGTCAAGCGGAGGAACCTCGAACAGCTTCCAGAGTGCGCTTTGAAATGCGAGATTGCGGGCAAGTGCGCGGCGCGCCGCGCGACCCCGTGCATCGGCCCTCGCATCGCGCGAGTATCCAAGCCGGCACGCGGCCGCGAGCCCCGCCAGCGCCCCCTGTGCGAGTGCAACGCGGGCACCGCCGATGCCGCCGCAGTCCCCCACCGCGAGCACACCGGGACGCGACGTCGCCCCCTCCACATCACGCTCAACGATGAGCGCGGGCCGGGGATCCTCTGCCTGGACGTGTCGACAACCAAGTAACCGCGTTAATTCGTTAGACGGTGCGAAACCGTAGCCGAGACAGACCGTGTCCACCTCGAAGGACCGCTCGGTACCGGACACAGGGCGACCCGCTCGATCGATCCGCACCAGGACCGCGCGCTCCGCTGCGCCCTCGCCCTCGATGCGTACCAGCGCATGCCCGAACAGGACCGGCACGCGCCGACGCGCGAGCTGCGCCAGATAGCGAAGGCCGTCTGCCACCAGATCCGGACTTTGGGACATCGCCGCCAACGCGGCTGCTGTGTGGCTGAGCCCGGGGCGGCGAGCCGCTTCGGCAACCGCGATCACTTCTACTCCGCTGCGCGAAAGCTCGCTGGCAACCTGCAGGTTTAGCGGCCCGTTTCCGGCGAGCAGTACCCGCATGCCGGGCGACACACGGTAAGCACGCATGAGCGTCTGGGCGGCGCCGGTGGTCATGACACCTGGCAATGTCCAGCCCGGGACAGGCCAGGCACGCTCATAGGCGCCGGTTGCGACGATGAGCTGGCGTGCGCGGTGACGAACGGCGCGCCCATCACGGAATACACCGATCTCGACACCGTCATCGGCATCGGGAAACCCGCACCACACCGTCGCGCCGCTCAGCACGCGCACCCCGGCAGCACGCACGCGCTCGATAAGGTCCCGACCCCCTGAGTACTGCCGATCCATTTCGGCGGGGCTAACGAAAGAGTGGCTGGGCGCGAGTTGCTTGTAGTACTGCCCGCCGGGCGCAGGACGCTCATCGAGCACCGTAACCGCTGCGCCGGCAGCCGCTGCGGCCTCGGCCGCAGCGAGCCCACCCGGACCCGCCCCGACGACGAGCACCTCGTCGTCCTGGACCGGTAGCGCGCCTTCCGGTGCCGTTGCAAGGGCAGCTCTCGCTTCGGTGGGCTCAGTTTCAGATCGCGACTCGGCTCGGATACGCATGCCCGGTGCGACCTTGGTCATGCACGCGCGCTGACTGCCGCGCCCATCGATCCGAACCAGGCAGTCGAAGCAAACGCCCATGCCACAGAATATGCCGCGCGGCTCGCCACGGTCCGTCGTCCTGAGAACCCGCACGCCGGCAGCGGTGAGAGCAGCGGCTACCGTCTCCCCTTCGAAAGCCGCGATCGGCCGCTCCTCGAAGACGATCTCGACCGCGTTGGGGCTAGGCGTAATTCCCGTCGCCGCCAGGCGGCCCACGGAAACGCCCGAGTCCGATTCGCGCACTCTCCTAACGGTCCCGGGCGAGCAACCGTTCGACGGCATCCTTGCAGATCAGGGCAGCGTCGACCAACTGAGCAACCGCCACGGACTCGTTGGCAGCGTGACCCTCATTACCCGCGCCTGGACCGAAGCCGACGATGTCGATGCCGTCGGCGGCGAAGTGCCGCCCGTCGGAGACGCCCATCGCGTTGCAGAAAACCGCCGGTGCGCCGGTGCGCGCCTCTATGGCAGCGCGGAATGCATCCACTGCCCGGCTGTCGCTGCTGACCTTGAAACCGTTGCTGCCCAACAGCATCTCGGCCGTGTAACTTTCGCGCGGTTCACCCGCACCTTCGAGAATGCCCGCAATCTCCTCGAAGGCGTCGGTCATGTCCTCGTCTGGCAAAAGGCGTCGATCGATCTCGACGGTGCAGCGACTCGGTACGGCGTTGGTGTTGTGACCGCCATGGATCACACCGGTGTTGGTGGTCGATGCCATCTCGCCGTCGCGACGTTGAGCGAGCCGCGGTCCAAGTTCGCGATCGAGGACACCGAGCAGACGCATCATCCGCTCGATCGCATTGTCGCCGGCACTTGGGTCGCCGGCATGGGCGGATCGTCCGAACGTAGAAATGCGTACCCACAACACTCCGCGTTCGGCGATGATGAGCTGATTGTCGGTGGTGGCGCCGAACACCAGCACGTCGGGTTCGACCAGCCCCGCTTTGCGCAGGTAACCCATCCCATTAGGTCCGAGCGCCTCCTCGTCGCCGACGAAAGTGAACACGATCTCCCCGGTGTCGTCCGCTGCGCCGGAGGCCGCGAGGGCTTCGGCGAGCCAGATCTGGACCGCCATGCTTGCCTTGCAGTTTGCAGCGCCGAGTCCGTAAAGGCGCCGGTCGCGCACCTCGGCGCGGTAGGGATCGCTTTCCCATGCCTCGGGCTCGTCCACCGCCACGGTGTCCGCGTGCGCGTTGAACACAATCCGCGGATGTCCACTGCCCATGCGCGCGACAATGTTGACGAATGGGTCCACGTCGGTGTGGGTATCGACACCGTAGCCCGCCCGCTCGAGACGCCCGGCCGCGTAGGCACAGATCGGGCCGGTGTCGCCGGGCGGATAGTCCGAACGCAGCGCAATGAGATCCGTAAGGATTGTGAGCAGCTCCGTTTGGAGCGCAGCGTCGTCGGAACTGCGGTTGTTCATGGACATGCTAAGCTACCTCACCGTTGCCGAGCCGGAAGACGAGATGGTGGAGGTCCCCGACGTCGATCTGCATTTCGAGGACGTGGTCGTCGGCGCCGAGGTCGAGACCGCGCCGCATACTCTAACACGCGAGGACATCCTCGCATTCGCCGACGTCACACGCGACCACCACCCGCTGCACGTCGACCCCGCGTTCTGTCGCACGATGGGCTTCGATGCCCCTATCGCGCACGGCCTGCTTGGACTTGCCTTGATGGAAGGCCTGAAATCCGAACTGCGTCTCTACGAACACACCTCGATCGCCTCGCTTGGATGGGACGCCGTGCGCTTTCGCAAACCGATCTTCGCCGGCGATACGGTGCACGCGCGCGTGCGTTTCACCGAAAAGCGCGAGAGCCGCAAGCCCGATCGCGGCGTCGTCACCGAGAGCGTCTCACTGCTGAATCAAAGCGGCGAAGTGGTAACCGACGCTGTGCACGTAACGCTACTCAAGCGCCGCAGTACACCCCGCCCTTCGACGGAGTCCCCCTGAGTCGCGGCCGCGTTCAAGTCTGGTCCGTTCGTTCAGCGTCGGCCACCAGCACCCCACCGTGGGCGGCATTCTCCTTCGGCATATCGAAGAGATAGACGGTCACCGACTCGGGCGGGACGTCGTAGGCCTTACAGGTGACTTCGGTCAGCCCCGTGACGATTTCACGCTTCTTCTCGATGTCACGCTCGAACGCGTAAACGTAAATGACGGGCATGGTTAGTGTCCTGTCGCGTAAATAAGTGTTGTTTCAGAGGGTCGCCACGGCGTCAATGCAAGGCGCGGTTTGCAGACAATGGCATGTCAAGAAGCGCAACATCGCAGTGGCGTCGTACCGGCACTCCCAGCGGGCGAGGCGTCAACTATTCATTCCTTATCATTGCATGTGAGACCACAGGCACCTCGGTGAAATGATAGTAATTTGCGGGACAAGACACTAGGACTCCTGAGGTGATCGTTATTCGGGCGGCGGCCAGACGACGGGGAAGAGATCGCAGTCGAGCACGTCGCCGGGTTCAAGACCGGGATCGCGAATCAGCTCGATCATCTTCTTGCGCCGCACGAAGCGCGCGTCGTCACCCGCCCAGCGTGTGGACAGCGCCCGACGGCGCCGGCTCGCACTTGTGTTGCCGCGCGCGCCGTGCAGCACCAGCGCGCTGAACACGACCGCATCGCCGGGTTCCAGATCCCACGACAGGATCCGGTAGTCTTCTCGACACGCGTCGATGTCAGGCAAAGGCTCGAGCTCGTCCGTCTCGACCGGCGCGGTGCCTCGAAAATCGAACGGCTGGTAGCGCTGCGGCCAGCGGTGGGAGCCGGCGACGAATTCGAGTGCCCCATTGTCGGCATCGACCGAATCGAACGTTGCCCACACGGAACACACCTGCACGCCTTCGACCGGCCAGTAGTTCAGATCCTGATGCCACGGGGTGGGTGAGGTCGCGCCCGGCTCTTTGAGCATCAGGTGGTCGTAGAATATGTTGACCTTACGCGAAGCCATGAGCCGCGCCGCGGCCTCGGCGACCGGCGATTTGAACACGAAGGCGCGAAACTGCGGCGCGAACGTCCAGAGGAACTTCTCGCTCAGAAATCGGCCCGCATCGTTCGGGCTGTACGACTCGCAAAAAGGCCCTGGGTTGCGCTCGACGTGCGCGATGGCGCGGCGCATGCGCTCGACCCAGTCGCCATCGAGAAGACCCCGTACACACACCGCGCCGTTTCGCGCGAAGGCTTCGCGATCGGCGTCACTTACACGCGACTCGTTTACCGAAATCGAATCAACCATCAGTCTTCTCAGTCGGCGAAAGTGAGCAGTCGGCGCGGCGTGGCGACGAGAATGGTGTCGATCTCGTCCTCGGTAAATCCCTTGTTGAGCATCAGCGGCACGACGTTGCGCATAATGTGGCCGTAGCCTTGGCCGCCGAAAGTCACCAACCGGGTCTTGGTGCAGATGTCGTGCGAGACGACAATCTGCCCACCGTGGCCGTGTTCGATAAGAGCGCGGATGTAGGCTAGGCGCATGTAGTCGGTGGGCAGGTCCGAATCCGCGAACCAGTAGTACGATGTCTCGATGCCGAAGAAGTCGTACTCGATGACACAGCCGGACTCGGCGAGACGCAGCACCGCGTCGGTCGAGAAGAGCGTGCGATCGATGTGGCTCAAGACCACACGGCTGACGTCGGCGCCCGCACCAGACAGGATCTCGAGTATCTCGGGCAATGCATCGGCATGCCGGCCCGGGTGAACGTTAATCGAGGCGCCCGTCTCCTGTTGTGCGATTGCGGCGGCCTGCAGGGATTTGCGCTCGAAATCGCGCAACGGCCACATACAGCCGATCTCGCCGATGATTCCAGCGCAGACATCTGTCTCCCAACAACCTTCGTTCACCTGCCCGATCATCTCTGCCGCGAGGTCGTCCACGCTGCGGGCCTTGACGTCCTCCGGCATGTACTCGTCGACGTAGAAGCCCCCGCCCTGAACGATGGTGACGCCTGCCGTCTCGGACAACCGCCGCAGGCCCTGGGGATCCGGCGCCAGCCCGAAGTTGCTGAGATCGACGACCGCCGCCCCGCCAGACTCGCGCAACCTCACGAGTTCCGCCAGCGCGACGTCGTGGTCCTGGTTATGTTGATTGCCGTAGTCGAGAATCGAGCGGCGGTTGATCTCCCACACGCTCTCGAGCGTGATCTCGATCTCGTCCTCCTGGCCGCACACCGCTCTTACCTCGGGGCGCGTGACGTCCCAGAGGATGTGCTCGTGCATCAGCGTCGGGCCCAGTTCCTCGGGCTCGATAAGCCCGCGAACGGTCTGAATCCTGCCGCGTCGCTGTTCGAAATCTGCCATCAGCGGATCGGTTCTCAAAATGCCGCAGCCAGGATCGTCGCTTGCCACCACGCAAGTCAAGCACGTGTGAAGACCCTGCAGAGCTTTCCCCCGATCGCGAAAAGTGAGTAGGATATCGTCTCTCCCACACCCACCACCACGAGAGGAGTTCCGCGATGAAACCGCTACGAGGCACCTATACAGTCATCCTCACCCCATTCACCGAAGACGGTTCGCGGGTCAACGAGGAGATGCTGCGCTGGCTCGTGGACTTCCAGATTTCAGAAGGGATTCACGGCCTCATCACGCTGGCCAGCAACGGTGAGTTCCTCTCGCTCAGTGACGAGGAGCGACACCAGGTCGCGCACATCGTTGTCGACCAGGCGGCCGGCCGGGTCCCAGTGGTAGTTGGGACAGCAGCCGAGAGCACCGATGACGTAATCCGTTACACGCGCGACGCCGAGTCGCTCGGGGCCGATGCCGCCATGGTGCTTACTCCCTACTACTGCTGGATCGACGAGGACGAGATATTCCATCACTACCGGCGGGTGGCAGAATCCGTGTCGCTGCCGATCATGCTCTACAACCACCCGGCCTCGACGGTACTCGATATAAAGCCGCCGCTGGTCGCGCGGCTCGCCGAAATCGACAACATCGCCTACATCAAGGAATCGACCACCGACACCCGGCGCGTCTACCAGATCAACGATCTGTGCAAGGGCAACATCACGGTATTTGCAGGCTACCTCGGCTACGAATCATTCATGGTCGGCGCCGAAGGGTGGGTATCGGTGTGTGCGAACATTGCGCCGCGAAAGTCGGCCCGGATGTTCGAACTGGCCGTCGACGAGAACGATCGGGAAGCCGCCTGGAAGGTGTTCAAAGAGCTGGTGCCGGTGATCGACTTTCTCGGCGATCATCTCTACGTGCACGGGATGAAGGCGGCGTTCAAGCTGCTCGGCCGCGATATGGGCGATCCGCGCCCGCCGCGCCTGCCGTTGCGCGCCGAGCTCGTCCCCGAACTGCGCCGGGTGATGACCGATCTCGGGCTGTTCGACCAGGCGCTCCCACCGATCGCCAAAGCAGCCTGAGCCGCCCCGGGCACCCGGGACGATGAAACGCAGGGCGGGGACAGTATGAGCGTCCGCCCGTTTCAAGTCGTACGCGGCGCGCGCCTCGTGGATGGCGAGATCCATCGTGGCGAGTTGGCGGACGTCCTCATCGGCGGTGACTCGATCCGCGAAATCGGCCCTGCAGGCTTCGCGGTGCCACCCGACGCGCTCGAGATCGACGCCCGCGACACCCTGCTCATGCCGGGACTGGTCAACGCGCACACCCACGGCGATGTCAGCATGGCGAAGGGGCTGGGCGACCGCCTGAGTCTCGAGCTGCTGCTCAACGCCGGCCCGCTCACCAGCGAACAGTTCCGACTCGAGGACAAATACCTCGCAGCGCAGCTCGCGGCGGTGGAAATGGTGCAGACCGGGTGCACCGCGTGCTACGACCTGTTCTCGGAATACCCGTTACCCTCCTCCGAGGGTCTGGCGGCGGTGGGACAGGCGTACACCGATGTCG
>Ga0224508_10002315_pt1 | contig 16297 bp, 18 predicted proteins | sample SF_Jan12_sed_USG_4_FD_170157 | JGI IMG/M metagenome (GOLD analysis project Ga0224508, IMG submission 170157) | Sediment microbial communities from San Francisco Bay, California, United States - SF_Jan12_sed_USGS_21 | ecosystem: Environmental > Aquatic > Marine > Sediment | place: USA... | reverse complement strand
CTGGTGTCGGGGATCGAGCGCGACGCGCGCTTCGAGTCGGAGCAGGAGCGCTGCGAGGTCTTCGCGCAGTTCACCCAGTGGAGCCCCTACTTCACGACCGAGCGCTACCAGAGCGTGGCCGGTGGTGCCTGCGCCGAGTTCGATATCGCCTCGTTCCCCAACCCGCGCGAGTGAGCGCGGGCGTGGGGGTGCAGCGCTACTCGCACCTGGGCCTGTGCGTGGGCGACCTCGAGCGCTCGCGTCGCTTCTATTGCGAGGGGCTGGGCTTTCGCGAGCTTTCGCGCCTCGAGGTGGAGGGCGAGGCCAGCGACACGCTGCTCGAGCTGGAGGACAGTGTGCTCGAGGCGATCTACCTCGAGCGCGACGGCCTGCGCCTCGAGCTCCTGCACTATCCCAGCCCGGGCGCCGAGGGCGACGGCGCTGCGCGCGCCATGAACGCCCGCGGCTTCACCCACCTCTCGTTCCGCGTCGAGCGCGTCGACGAGACCGCGCTCGCGCTGGCCGCCCTGGGCGGACGCGTGCTCGAGCACACCCGGGTCGAGAACCCCGACTTCCAGGCCGTGGCCGTCTTCGCCCTCGACCCCGACGGCGCCCGCCTCGAGCTTTTGCAGGCGCCGGGCGATCCGGCGGCGCTGCCCGGTCAGCCCTAGTCGCGAGCCCGGGGCGCTGCCCGGTCAGCGGTAGCGGGCGGCCTCGCGGCGCAGTCCGGTCAGCGGTAGCGGCGGCCGTCGAGCTCGACCCAGCCGCCGGGACGCCGGCCCTGGGGGTCGTGGTGGGTCCAGTGCACGACGCCGCCGCGGTCGTTCCACTCGTACTGACCGCGGAAGGCGACGCGGTCGCCCTTGGCCAGGCGGTCGACGCGGGGCGCCAGGTCGATGTTGTGGCTGACGAGCACCGTGTGCCCCGAGCCCAACCGCACGATGAAGCGCTGGTGGCGCGAGCCCTCGTTGTCGTCGCGCAGCGTGGCCACCACCTCGCCCGCGGCCTCGACCACCACGCCCGACTCGCCCGAGGCGTAGAGCGCCTCGATCTGGCTCCCGGCGCCCCCGAAGAGGTCGGGCAGGGCGCCGCCCCCGGAGAGCCAGTTGTAGCCGGCCAGCAGAGCCATCAGGCCCAGGGCCAGCAGCGGGGAGCGTTTCGCCAGTGAGCGCTGCATGACCGGGAACATGGCCCGTGCCCGGCGCCTGCGCACATGGGGAACATGACCCGTGCCTCGCGCCCGCGCACGCGCGGTCTCAGGGCCGCTACGCTGGCGCCATGCCCGACCGCCTGCTCGACGCCGCCGAGGTGCGCCACTGGGACGCCGAAGTCGACGTGCTGGTGGTGGGCCTGGGCGCGGCCGGCGCGGCGGCGGCGCTGGAGGCCGCGGCCAGCGGCGCCGAGACCTGGGTGCTCGAGCGCGCGGGCGGCGGCGGCGGCACCTCGGCCATGAGCGGCGGCGTGCTGTATCTGGGCGGCGGCACCGCCCTGCAGCAGGCCTGCGGCTTCGAGGACAGCGCCGAGGCCATGTACGCCTACCTGATGGCCTCGGTGGGCCTGGCGCCCGACGAGGCGAAGATCCGCCTCTACTGCGATGGCTCGGTCGAGCACTTCGACTGGGTCTGCGCCCAGGGCGTGCCCTTCAAAGAGACCTTCTACGAAGGCGTCAGCGGCGAGCCGCCCACCGAAGACGGCCTGGTCTGGTCGGGCTCGGAGCAGTGCCACCCCTATTGCGACCTGGCCCGGCCCGCGCCGCGCGGCCACGTGCCGGCCATGACCCATCAGACTGGGCCGCTGCTCATGCAGAAGCTGGTGGCGGCGGTCGAGGCCAGCCCGGCGCGCATCGTCGCCAACCACCGGGTGGTGGGGCTGGTGCGCGAGCGCGACGGGCGCATCGCGGGCGTCGCCGCCGAGCAGTTCGGTGAGCGCAAGCACCTGCGCGCCCGCGGCGGCGTGGTGCTCAGCACCGGCGGCTTCATCCACAACGACACCATGCTCGACGCCCACGCGCCGCTGGCCCGGCGCTGCATGGTGCGCGTGGGGGCCGAGGGCGACGACGGCTCGGGCATTCGCCTGGGTGTGGCCGCAGGGGCCGCCACGCGCCACATGGACGCGGTCTCGATCTCGCTGCCCGCCACTCAACCCTGGGGCCTCAAGCGCGGCGTGCTGGTGGACGAGCGCGGCCAGCGCTTCGTGAACGAGGACGCCTACTACGGCGTGCTGGGCGAGCAGGCGCTGCTGCACCACGGCGGCCGCGCCTGGCTGGTGGTGGACGACGCCGTCTTCGAGAAGCCCGATTACCCGCGCGAGCTCTCGGCCGTGGGCGAGACGCCGGCCGAGCTCGAGCGCGAGCTGGGTCTGCCCGAAGGCAGCCTCGAGGCGACTCTCTCGGTCTACAACCGCCACGCCGAGAAGGGCGCCGACCCCGTCTTCCACAAGCACCGCGACTACCTGACGCCGCTGCGGGTGCCGCCCTTCGGCGCCTTCGACTGCACCACCGAGAGCTCGATCTACGCGGCCTTCACACTGGGCGGTCTGGCCACCGACCCCGACGCCCGCGTGCTCGACCCCGAAGGCGAGCCCATCGCCGGCCTCTTCGCGGCCGGACGCGCCACCTCGGGCGTCTCGGTGGGCAGCTACAGCAGCGGGCTCTCGCTGGGCGACGGCACCTTCTTCGGGCGCCGGGCCGGCCGCGGCGCGGCCCGCGGCGCCTAGCCCGGCCTCTGCGGCCCCATGCCCGCCTGGTGGCCCTGGCTGGCCCTCGCCGTCTTCGTCACCCACCTGCCCTTCTTCCTGTGGCGCTGGCGTCAGACCGGCGAAGCGCGCTTTTTCTTCACCTCGCTCACGTTCGCGCTGCTCGTGTGTGCCTACTCGTTGCAGCTCTTCGCACCCGAGTTGCGCATCGCTGAGGTGGAGTTGCACACGCTGTTCCGCCGCCTTGCCTGGGCGTGTGCATTCGTGAGTGTTTCGATGTTAGTTGCACATCAGTTGCGATTGAAAAAGAAGTCACCTTCCAGTTAGGCTCGACGACTAATAAGGGCGAGCCGTCGTGTACCTCCCTGCACGGCGCTTTCACTGGAAGGATTCCAATGCGACTGATCAAGCTCCTCGTTCTGATGGCCGCGCTCACGGTCTGCGTGGGCGCCTCGGAATGCAGCGGCGGCAGCTCGGGCGGCAACAACAGTGCCGGCGACTTCAGCGGCGGCATCGAGCCCGGCCCCGACCCCGGCCAGAACCCCGGACCGGCCTCGCCCGTGCCCGAGCCCAGCAGCGCGCTGATCTTCGGCCTCGGCACCCTGATCGCCGCCGGCGTCACGCGCCGCCGACGCTAGACCCCCTCGTCTCAGCCCTCTGCGGTCGTGCCAGCTCGCTGGCGCGACCGCTCAGGGGTGGACGGAGTAGGAGAAGACGCCCCGGTCGGCGAGGCGCCCGATGCGAAGGGTGCGGCCGGCCACGCGTTTGCGGAACTGGGTGCGGCCCGAACGGTCGGCCGCCGCCTTCTCGGCCATCTCGAGGGCCACCCGCGTCACCGCCTCGGAGCGGGCCGCGAAGATCGCGTCGTTGACGCGCTGGATCGCCACCCGCGCGCTGCCGGGCAGGCTGCCGCGCGAGGTCGAGATGGGCATCGTGACGGCCACGCTGCCCTCGGTCACCTGATAACGGGTGCGGCCCGCCTCGGCCGACCAGACGGCGCCGCCGCCGCGCAGCGTGGCGCGGCGCCAGCCCTCGACGCCCGGGTCGGCCGCCGTCACCGGCTCGCGCATGCGCTCGACCAACACGCTGGGCTCGAAGCCGCCGAGATAGGTGCCGTCGGGGGCGCGGGAGCCGGGCACGCGCGCGGGCGCGCGGCGCGCCTGCTGGGCGCGGCTCTGGCGGGCCCTGACCTGGGCGCTGCGCTGGGCTCGCGCGCGGCGCACCTCGAGGCTGCGGCGGGCCTCGGCGGGCAGGAACTTCATCAGGCTGCCCGGAATGCGTCCCAGCTCGTGCACCTCGCTGGCCTCGAGCAGCACGCGGTCGAACTTGGTGGCGCGGTCGGCCTCGATCCAGAACAGGTAGAGCTTCTGGTGGTCGACCAGGTAGACGTAGTCGGGCTTGCCGTGCTCGTCGACGTAGGCGGCGACGCTCTTGTCGAAGCGGGCCTCGTCGCGCAGCCGGCCGGCGCCCCGCGAGTTGCGGGTCGAGATCGCCTCGCCGGCGAAGTCGCTGGCGCTGAGCTTGTGCTCCATGGCGGCGCAGCCCAGCCCGACCGCGGCCCAGACCAGGGCCAGGGCCCGCGTGAGGCGTTGGGCTCGGCGGCGGGCTCGGGGGCGGGCTCGCGGGCAGCTCTCCGGCATTCCCCCTGCATCGACCGGCCGCCGCGGGCGCCTGAGGCCCGGCCTCTTCTAGTATGGGGCGCCCACGGCCCCCAGGGCCCCATACGGAGGTCAGGATGCACTCCCCCCTCACCGAGCTGAGCGAAGACGAGCGGATCTTCCGCGACACCGTGCGCGAGTTCGCCGAGGCCCGGGTGCGGCCCCGGGTGGCCGAGATGGAGAGGGCCCGCCAGCAGCCCGCCGACCTGCTGGGCGAGCTCTTCGAGCTGGGCCTGATGGGCATCGAGGTGCCCGAGGAGTACGGCGGGGCCGGCGCCAGCTTCTTCATGTCGGTGGTGGCCATCGAAGAGCTGGCCCGGGTCGACCCCGCTTTCGCGATCCCCGTGGACGTGCAGAACACGCTGGTCGCCAACCAGTTCCTGCGCTGGGGCAGCGAGGAGCAGAAGCAGCGCTTCCTGACCCGGCTGGCCACCGACACCATCGGCTCCTATGCGCTCTCGGAGGCCCGCTCGGGCAGCGACGCCTTCGCCCTCGAGACCCGCGCCGAGCGCAAGGGCGACAGCTGGCGCCTGTCCGGCACCAAGCTCTGGATCTCGAACGCCCACGAGGCCGGCCTGTTCGTGGTCTTCGCCAACGCCGACCCCGCGGCGGGCTATCGCGGCATCACCGCCTTCGTGGTCGAGCGCGACATGCCCGGCTTCGAGGTGGGCAAGAAGGAGGACAAGCTCGGCGTGCGCGCTTCGAGCACCTGCGAGCTGCGCCTCGACGGCGTCGAGGTGCCCCACGAGAACGTGCTGGGCGAGATGGGGCAGGGCTACAAGCTGGCGATCGAGACGCTCAACGAGGGCCGCATCGGCATCGGCGCCCAGATGCTGGGCCTGGCCGAGGGCGCCCTGGCGGGGGCGGTGGCCTATGCCGGGGAGCGCGAGGCCTTCGGGCAGAAGATCGGCGAGTTCCAGGCCGTCCAGCACCTGCTGGCCGAATGCGCCACCGACGTCGCCTCGGTGCGCCTGCACTGCTACAACGCGGCGCGCATGCGCGACGCCGGCCAGAACGTGCAGCGCGCCGGCGCCATGACCAAGCTGGTGGCCAGCCGCGTGGCCGAGAGCGTGGCCAGCCGCTGCATCGACGTCTATGGCGGGCTCGGCGTCACCGAAGAGTGCCCGGCCGAGAAGTACTTGCGTGACGCCAAGGTGGCCCAGATCTACGAGGGCACGACCTTCATGCAGCTCAACACCATCGGCCGCGACGTGCTGAAGGAGGGCGAGTGATGCGGCGCTTCGCGAACGCGCTGGTCTGCGCGCTGCTCGCGGCCCAGGTGTCCGGGGCGACGATCGAGGGCAGCAACGCCCCCTTCGAGCGCACCGAGGGGCGCCCGCCCTGCGACCACTATCACCCGCTGCGCCAGCCCTGGTTCGGCGACCTGCACGTCCACACCAGCTACTCCTTCGACTCCTACACCTCGGGCCAGCGCAACGACCCCTGGGACGCCTACCGCTACGCCAAGGGCGAGCCCATTTCGCTGCCCGACGACCAGGGTGGCATGGACGTCGAGGCGCGCATCGACCGCCCCCTCGACTTCACCTCGGTCACCGACCACGCCGAGTTTCTGGGCGAGATGCAGATCTGCACCGAGGACGCCTGGTCGGGCGGCCACTGGATGCCACTCTGCCTGCTCACCCGCGCCGACACCTTCATCCTCCAGCTCTACGCCGCCAGTCAGTGGGTGAACCTGGGCGTGGCCGACGAGAGCAACCAGAAGAGCCGCTCGTGGGTGTGCAGCATGCCCGGCGGCAGCTGCGAAGAGGGCGAGGCGATCTTCTGGCAGCGCCTGCAGGAGGCCGCCGAGGAGCACTACGACCGCAGCAGCGAGTGCACCTTCACCACCTTCGTGGGCTACGAGTACACCGACGCCCCCAACTTCGCGAACCTGCACCGCAACGTGATCTTCCGCAACGATCGCGTGAGCGAGCGGCCGATCAACACCTACGACACCGGCACCCGCAACGTGCCCGAGCTGTGGCGCCGCCTGCGCAGCGACTGCATCGAGCGCGGCGACGGCTGCGACGTGCTCGCCATTCCCCACAACCCCAACCTCTCGCGCGGCTTCATGTTTCCCGACCCGGGCAGCCCCGAGGAGGCCGCCGACCGGCTCTTCTTCGAGCCCGTGGCCGAGCTGGTGCAGCACAAGGCCGCCAGCGAGTGCCGCTTCGACCGCCTGGCCGGCCGCGGTGTGGGCACCGAAGACGAGCTCTGCACCTTCGAGCAGAACAAGACCGACAACCTCTCGTCGCTGGGCGTGCTGTATGGCGAGGTGCAGACCGACACCGGCCAGCCCGTGTCGACCGACGACTTCGGCCGGCGCAACATGATGCGCAACGTGCTGGCCGACGGCCTCGCCCTCGAGCGCCGCGACGGCACCAACCCCTTCAAGCTCGGCTTCATCGGCAGCACCGACACCCACAGCGCCACGCCGGGCGGTTCGATGGAGTATGACTACAAGGGCCACCTGGGCCGCCGCGACACCGGCCACCGCAACGTGCAGGACCACTTCGAGGACAACCCCGGCGGCCTCGCCGTGGTGTGGGCCGAAGAGAACTCGCGCGACGCGCTGTTCAGCGCGATCCGCCGCCGCGAGACCTATGCCACCAGCGGCACCCGCCCGGTGGTGCGCTTCTTCGGCGGCTACGAGCTGGGCGACGATCTGTGTGAGGCGCCCGACGCCGTCGAGCGCGCCTATGCCGGGGGCGTGCCCATGGGCGGCGAGCTGCCGCCGGCCCCCGAAGGCGCCGCCCCGCGCTTCTTCGTGCAGGCGCTGAAGGACCCGGGCGTCCCCGGCCACCCCGGCACCGCCCTCGAGCGCGTGCAGATCGTCAAGGGTTGGCTCGACGCCGAGGGCCAGCCGCAGGAGCAGGTGATCGACGTGGCCGGTGAGGTGAACCCCGACGGCGGCGTCGACGGCGCCTGCAACCCGCTGGGCACCGGCGCCGCGCGCCTGTGCGCCGTCTGGCAGGACCCGGCCCACGACCCCGGCCAGCCCGCCTTCTACTACGCCCGCCTGCTCGAAGACCCCACCTGCCGCTGGAGCACCCTGCAGTGCCAGGCCGCCGGCGTCGACCCCTTCGCCGACGACTGCGTCGAGCAGGCCGAGGTGGCGACGGCCGCAGCGGTGGAGAGCGGCGCCCGCGGCGACGTCTGGGGCAAGTGCTGCCTGGCGGAAGAGGAGGAGCCCTTCTACTCGCCGCTGGTGCGGGAGCGGGCCTGGACCTCGCCGATCTGGGTGGGGGCGCGCGCGGTGGCGCCGGAGCAAGCGAGCCGCTGAGCGCGGGTCAGGGGCGCGGGACGTTGCTCAGCTTGGGGTCGAGGCCGGTGAGCCTCACCGGTAGGGTGTCGAGAACGGCGGGACGGCGACGCGGACCCAGTAGTCGGACTCGGGCGGCGCCGCGAACTCGACGGTGCCGATCTCCTCGAGGACGCATTGCCTATAGTCCGTGCTCGGATAGAGCAGCGTCTCGGCGACGGCCCCCGAGGCATCGAGCCGGTACAGGATCCTGACGTTTCGCGAGTCCGCCGTCCGCACGCGACAAACCCGGCTCGCGACCTCGAGCGGGCGCTGGAGCTTGCGTTGGAGGTTCGCGAGATACATGTAGGCGCCCGGGTCCCTCCGGTTCTGCCTCGCCTCGTTCGCCGCCGCCTCGAAGCCCTCGGGCTTCGCGGTCGTCATGCAGCCCAGCGAGACCAGCGCCAGCGCGATCCAGGTCGCCCGGCCCATCGCTACATCAAGCTCCCGACGGCGCCGCCCACCCCCCCGATCAGGAGCACCACGTTGGCGAGGAAGCCCATCACGAACCCGACGGTGCGCGACGCGGGGTCCTTCACATAGCTCGCCGCATAGATGGGCCGGCCCACCAGGAACAGCAGGCCGATCCCCGCCCCGATCGCCGGGCTCACGAAGAACGAGAACACCCAGAGCGCCGGCAGGAATATGATCAGCTGCTCGAGCGTGTTCTGCTGCACCCGGAACATCCGCTCCCACTCCGGATGCCCCGAAATGGCCGGCGCCGGCACGCCGTGCTTTTCGCGCCCCATGCCGACGCGAAACGAGAAGAACAGGTACTCGAGCAAAGCGATGATCGTGACGAGTGCGGGTAGTTCCATGGAGCCTCCTGGGGTTGTCGGGAGGATACCATGCAGCGCGGCGAGCACCGACGCCAGACAGAGGGCTGCCATCCGAAGCTCTTCCCGATCCGATTCGCCGCCTAACCATTGATCGAGCGCTGTTCGAGATCGGGATCCGATGGACGCGAGCTCGCGTGTCTAGTCGCCTTCTTCGATCTCCACGAGCGTCCCTGCGCCCACTTCGTCGAAGAGCTCGATCACGTCGGCGTTGCCCATTCTCACGCAGCCGTGGGAAGCGGGCGTGCCCAACGCGAAGTCCTCCGGCGTCCCGTGGATGTAGATGTATCGCTGCATCGAGTCCACGTTCCCGAGCCGGTTCCTGCCAGGCTCCAGCCCAGACAGCCAGAGGATTCTCGTCAGGATCCAGTCCCGTTCCGGATCACTCCGATACAGCTCCGGCGTGCAGATCTCCCCCGTCGGCCGCCGCCCGGCGAATACCGCCCCTTCCGGCGCCCCCGCTCCAATCTTCGCGCGCACATAGTGCAGCCCGCGCGGGGTCCTCTCGCTGTCCTTCTCTTCGCCGGCGCCGTTGCGCGCGGTCGAGACGCGGTACTCGGTGAGCAGCAGCTCGCCCTCCCAGAGCTCGAGCGTCTGAGAGTCCAGGTCTACGAGGATGCGGCGATCGGCCATGGCCGCCGCGCTCAGCCGCTCAGGCCGGCGGGCGGGTGCCCGTGTACTCGCAGAAGGCGCCGGGCACCACCACGCGATACTTCACGTCCTCGAAGCCGGCGTTCTGCATGGCCTCGACGATGGTCTCCGGGGGCACGCACTTCTCGACGGTGTCCCAGTAGTAGTCCATCAGGAGCTTGGCTTCCTTGCTGCCGGTCGAGACGAGGGTCATGCCGGGGATCAGCTTGGCCCACACCCATTTGGTGATGTCGTGGCCGAGCTTGTTCTTGGGCACGTGGCCCTCGAGGATCCACACCTTGCCGCCGGGCTTGAGCACGCGCAGGTACTGCCCGAAGGTGTCCTTCAGGCTGCTCACGTGGCGCAGGGCGATGCCCATGGTCACGAAGTCGAACTGCTCGCTCTGGAAGGGCAGCGCGTCGCCGACGCCGTGGGTGAGCGGGCCTTTGAAGACCTTCTTGGCCTGGGCCAGCATGCCGGGGCTGGGGTCGCAGCCGAAGACGCGGCCGCTGTCGCCCACCAGGCGCGCCGCGCCGCGGGCCACGGCGCCGGTGCCGGTGGCCACGTCGAGCACCTTCATGCCGGGCTTGATGCCGGCGAACTTCATCGACATGCGCCGATACAAGAGGCCGCCCTTCAGGAACAGGCTCTCGATCGTGTCGTAGTGCTGGGCCGTCTTGTTGAAGAGATCGACGACGTAGCGCTGGCGGTCGCGCTCGTAGTACTCGGTGAGCGGGGCGTGGGGCGGGACCTGGCTGGGATCTTGGCGCTGATCCGGCGTGGGCTGCATCGATGTCCTCCGTGGAAGGGCCCATGCTACCCGTCGGTGCGGGGGAGCGGTAGGCCTGTGGCGGCGGCCTCGATCCGGGCCCGGATCTCGGGCGGGATCTCGAGGCGCAGGCGGTCGCCGTCGTCGAGCACGGCGAGGCGGGTGTGGCCGCGCGCGGCGCGGCGGCCCTGGGAGAGATTGGTGATCTCGTGGCGCAGGGTGAGCCGGCGGCGGTAGTCGTCGATCCAGGTGCAGACCCGCAGCCGCTCGCCGTAGCGCAGCGGAAAGGCGTGGCGGCAGGTCGACTCGATCACCACCAGGTGGAAGCGCCGCTCCACCAGGTCGGCCCCGTCGAGGTCGAGGCGGCGCAGCAGCGCCATGCCCCCGGCCTCGAAGTACTTCGGGTAGTGCCCGTGCCACACGATGCGCAGCGCGTCGACGTGGTGGAAGGGCACCTCGAGCTCGGTGGCGGTCTCGAGCAGCCTCGCGGGCTCGGTCACGCCGGCGTCGGGTCGAGGTCGAGGGGCAGGGCGCCCGTGCGATACAGGCCGAGCACGGTGTCGATGTCGAGGTCCTGCCGGCGGTCGGCGTGCAGCGGCGGCACCGCGCGGCGCAGCGTCTCGCAGAGGCGGCGGCTGGGGCCGTCGCCCGGCGGCTCGCCGCGCAGTTCGAGGGCCTGGCAGCCGGCCAGCTGCACGATCGCCGCCACCGTCTCCGACAGCTCGAGCAGCCGCCGGCAGTCGCGGGCGGCGATGGTGCCCATGCTCACCTTGTCCTGGTTGTGCGACTCGGTGCTGCGGCTGAACGAGGCCGCGGGCATCGTGCCCTTGAGCGCCTCGGCCGCCAGCGCCGAGGTCGAGATGCCCATCGCCTTGAAGCCGTGCTCGGCGTGGTTGCCGGCGCTCAGGTTTTCGGGCAGGCCGCCGCTGGAGGCCGGCGCGCAGAGCAGCTGCATCTGGCGGTCGAGTAGGTCGGCCACGCCGGCGACGGCGCTCTTGAGGCCGTCCATGGCGAAGGCCACGTGGCCGCCGTAGAAGTTGCCGCCGTGGAGGATGCGGCCGGTGTCGGGGTCGACGATGGGGTTGTCGTTGACGCCGTTCAGCTCCACCTCGACGTGGCCGCGCGCCCCCTCGACGGCGTCGAGCAGCACGCCGAGCACGTGGGGCGCGCAGCGCAGCGAGTAGACGTCCTGCAGGCGCGCGGGCTTGAGCTCGGCGGCGGGCTCGAGGTCGGCGCGGATCCAATCGGAGGCGCGCAGCGTGCCGGGGTGGGGCTTGAGCGCGAAGATCGTCGGGTCGAAGTGGCCCGGGTTGCCCGACACGGCGCGCAGGTTGAGCGCGGTGAGCGCCGCGGCCCAGCGCGCCAGCCGTTCGGCGCGCTCGATGGCCAGGCAGGCCAGCGCGGTCATCACGCTGGTGCCGTTCATGATCGCCAGGCTCTCCTTGGGCTCGAGCTCGAGCGGCGCGAGCCCGGCGCCCTCGAGCGCCTCGCGGGCGGGCCGCTCTTCGCCCCCGACCCACGCCTCGCGCTCGCCCACCAGCAGCGCGCCCACATAAGAGAGGGGCGTCAGGTCGCCGCTGGCCCCCACCGAGCCCTCTTCGGGAATGCGCGGCAAGATGCGCCGGTCGAGCAGCTCGCACAGGCGCTCGAGCACCGGCAGGCGCACGGCCGAATAGCCCCGCGCCAGCGAGGCCAGGCGCGTGACCACCACGGCGGCGGCCTCTTCCGGGTCGAGCACCCGCCCCGTGCCGCAGCCGTGAAAGCGCAGCAGGTTGCGGGTGGCCTGGTGGCGCTCGGCCTCGCCCACCTCGCGGCCCTGCGAGGCGCCCACCCCGGTGGTGACGCCGTAGACGCGCTCGCCCTTCTCGAGGGCCGCCTCGAGGGCGCGCCGACCCGCCTCGATGCGCGCGCGCAGCGCGGGCTCGCTCGAGATCGCGACGCGCGCGTCGCCGCGCGCCACCGACACCACGTCGGCGACGCGCAGCGGCTCGCTGCCCACTTCGAGGGTGCCGGCGGCGGGCCGCCGGGCGTCGGACTTCTGGGGGGCGCTCATGGCGCGGGCCTGAAGCCGGGCCTACTGCCCGTCCTCGTTCGGGTCGTAGTCGACGCGCACCACGGACTCCTGGCCGCTCCAGCGGTTGGTCGCGAAGACCACGCGGCCCCTGCCGGCATAGCCATACTCCACCCGGTTGCCCGAGTCGGCGCCGTAATAGAAGGGGATGAAGTTCTTCCAGATCGCGCCGGGGTACGCGTGCACGCTGTCGGGCTCGCCCATGATCTTGCGCACCTGGTCGGGGCGCATCTTCATCTCGATCTTGCCCATCGGGTGGCCCGACGGGGGGGCCACGCCCTTGGGCTTGGCCGGCGCGGCGCTCGACGACTCGGTGGAAGTCTGCGAGCCCGAGTCGCTGCCGCCGCCGGAGGCGCAGCCGCCGAGCAGGAGGCCGGCGGCCAGGAGCACGGCCAGGCTCTGGAGCACGAGAGTCGTCGGGCGGGCGGGTCGTCGCATGGGATCCCCTTTGCGTTTCGCGTTTTGGTGGGCCCCCGCGCGCAGGGCGGGCCGGGGCGGCTGGCGCGCAGCGTATCAACCGCGCCGAGCCGCCGAAAGCGCCGCGGCGTGATAGCCTCCGCCGCCGTGTCTGGAACGGTTTCCCAGCTCGCCGCACGGGCTCTGGTCGCCGCGCTGGCCCTGTGGGCGGCGGCCACCCTCGGCTGCGCCAGCGACTGGGAGCGCACGCGCCGCGCCGCCATCGACCCCGTCCACGGCCTCCTCCACCACGCCTACCCCGAGGCCTTCCAGGACGGCAACCCGGCGAGCCTGAAGCCCTTCTTCGACGAGGCGGCGGGCGGCGAGGCCCTGGCCGCGAGCCTCGCCCTGCTCGAGGGCTTCGCGAAGGTCGAGCACGGCACGGGCTACATCGAGCGCGTCGACTTCGAGGCCCGCCCGGTGCGGGCCTGGCTGCAGCTGCGCCTCGAGGGGGTGGGGCACGACGGGGCACTGCGCAGCCTCGAGCAGAGAAAAGAGCTCGAGCTGGTGCAGCGCGCCGACGGCTGGCGGATCGTCTCCGACCGCTCCCGCCCGGCGCGCAGTGTGCCGGCGCCGTCGAGCTACTTCGTCGACGAGGCTTCGCTGCGCGGGCTCTGGCTGCGCCACGAGGGCAAGGACAAGCTCGACCCCGAGGGTCGCCCGCGCCGCTACGTCTATGGCTCGGGCGTCGCGGCCCTCGACGTCGACGCCGACGGCTGGGACGACCTGCTCTTCGCTCGCGGCGGTGGCCTCGAGCTCTTCCGCAACGACGAGGGCCGATTCGACCGGGTGAGCGAGGCCTGGGGCCTGGCTGGGCTCCTCGCCGACGGTGACCCGCGCATCCTCAACGCCGTGATCCCCGCCGACTTCGACAACGACGGCCGCGTCGACCTCTTCGTCGGCGCCGAGTTCGGCCAGCCCCTGCTGCTGCGCAACACCGGCGCGCGCTTCGAGCCCGTCGCCGACTCGGGCCTGCACACCGACGAGCGCACCATCAGCGCCGTGGCCGCCGACTTCGACGGAGACGGCGCCCTCGACCTCTTCCTCGCCAACCACGAAGACGAGTTTCGCCGCGCCCCCAACCCGCCCTGGTCGAAGAACGCGCGCGCCGACCAGCTCTTCCTCGGCAACGGCGACGGCAGCTTCCGCGACGTGACGCGCCGCGCGGGCGTGGGCAACCGCGGCTGGTCGCTCACGCCGGTGGCCGCCGACTACGACGGCGACGGCGACGTCGACCTCTTCGTGGGCAACGATTTCGGAAGCGACGTCTTGTTCCGCAACGAGGGCGGGGCACGCTTCGAAGAGGTGAGCGAAGAGGTGGGTGTCGACGCGCCGGTGGCGAGCATGGGCGCCGACTGGGGCGACTACGACGGCGACGGCGACCTCGACCTGTTCGTGGGGGGCATGGCCTCCAACGCGGGCTGGGTGCTCGAGGTGCCCGACTTCGAGATCCGCAAGGTGCCGCGGGTGGTCGACTGGATGTTCCGCTCGCGCGTGCGCGACTATGTGCGCGCCTGGTTCCGCGGCAACCGCTTCTACGAGAACCAAGGCGACGGCCGCTTCGTCGAGGTGGCCCACGAGCGCGGCGTGGGCGCCCACGGCTGGTCGTGGGCGACGGTCTGGCTCGACTTCGACAACGACGCCCAGCTCGACCTCTACGCGCTGAACGGCTTCATCACCGGCGCCCTCGAAGACGACCTCTGAATGGACCTCGTGATCGAGAACGTCGGTCGGCGTTCCAGCAGATGGGGAGGCGAGGGAGACCCCACCGACGTGGGCGAGGCCTCGCTAAACGGCCGCGAGCGCAACGCGCTCTACCGCAACCGCGGCGACGGCCACTTCGACGAGGTGGGCTTCCTCACCGGCGCCGGCCGCATCGAGGACGGGCGCGCGGTGGCGGTGGCCGACTTCGACCGCGACGGTCGCCTCGACCTGGCGATCCAGAACCTCGACGGCCCGGCGGCGCTGTTGATGGGCCGCGGTCCGGTGGGTCACTGGCTGCAGCTGCGCCTCGAGGGCGCGGCGAGCAACCGCGACGCCATCGGGGCGACGGTGCTGGCCCACGTCGGGGGGCGGCGCCTGCTGCGCCAGGTGGCGGCCGGCTCGGGCTTCCTGTCGAGCTCGTCCAAGGTGCTGCACTTCGGTCTGGGCGAGGCCCGGCGCGTCGACGAGCTCGAGATCCGCTGGCCCTCGGGGCGCGTGCAGCGCCTGCGCGACGTGGCGGCCGACCAGCGCATCGAGGTGAGCGAGGCCGAAGCAAAGCGGGAGACCGCCGGGCGCTAGCTCAGGCGACGATCAGCTCGCGGTCGGGCTCGCCGAGCACCAGGCCCGCGGTGCGCAGCCCCGAGCGCAGCACGCCCTCGACGCCGCCGCCCGGGCGCGTCCAGTGCCCGGCCAGGAAGAGGCCCGGCAGCGGGGTCTGGTTCTCGAGGCGGCCCGGGCCCACCTGGGCGGGCAGCACGTCGAAGCCATACATGGCGCCGCCCCGGTTGCGCGTGTAGCGCTCGAGGGTGCGCGGGGTGGCGGACTCGGCGAAGCGCAGCGCGCCGCGCAGGCCCGGCAGCCGCCGCTCGGCCAGCCCGAGCAGGCGATCCTGCAGCGCGGGCTTGGCGGCGCGCCAGCCGCCGGCGGGCTCGCCCGAGACCAGCGCGGTGAGCAGCAGCAGGTGTTCGCCGGGCGGCGCCTGGCCCGGGTCGAGCAGGGTGGGCGCAGTCAGCGACACCCAGCAAGGGTCGGCCTGGGCGCCGCGGCGCCAGTGGGCTTCGTGGTCGGGGCCCGGGTAGAGGAAGCTCTCGTGGGCGAGGCCCGCGGCGGCGAGGTCGAGCGAGGTGGCGGCGTAGGTCACGAAGGCCGAGGTCGAGATCGAGGCCCCCTCGAGCTGGCGCCGGTAGCGCGACGAGAAGTGCCGCTCGCCGCAGAGCTCGTCGACGGTCTGGTGCGCGTCGGCGCCCGAGATCACCACGGGGGCGCGCACCACCTGGCCGTTCTCGAGCTGCACGCCGCAGGCGCGCCCGTCCTCCACCAGGATGCGCCGCACCAGCGAGCGCAGCAGCAGCTCGCTGCCGTCGCGCTCGAGGGCGTGCACCAGCGCGTCGGCCAGCGACTGGAAGCTGCCGCGGCAGGCGAAAGCGCCGTCCACCACGTAGCTCATCAGCATGGTGGCGAAGTAGAGGAAGGAGAGCTGCGAGGGCGGCAGCCCCAGGTAGGGCCAGAGCGCCGCGAGCGCGGCACGCGCCTCGGGGTCGTCGACGCGGTCTTCGAGCACGCGGCCCAGGCTGGCGCGCCGGTGGCGCAGCAACAGCGGAAAGCGCTCGGGCTGGGCCAGGGGGCCGCTGGCGGTGTCCTCTTCGGCGCGGTTGGCCTCGGCGCGGATCGCCAGGCAGTCGTCGAGGAAGCTGCGGATGCCCTTGGCCGCGCGGGGGAAGCGCTCGGCGTGGGCCTCGCTGAAGCGCTCGAGACCGGCGGGCGCGTCGAGGGCGGAGGCCGGGCCCTCGACGCGGTAGCAGGGGTCGATGCGCGGGAAGTCGCACTCGTCGCGCACGTCGAGCGTGGTGAGCAGCCGGTGCAGCACGCTGCCGCCGGGCAGCGGCGAGGGCTCGCAGCCGCTTACCATGTGCACCGCCGAGTCGAAGCGATAGCCGCGGCGGCGGAAGGCGTGGGCGTAGCCGCCGGGCCGGTCGTGGCGCTCGACCACCAGCACGCGGCGCCCGCGCCGGGCCAGCAGCGCCGCGGCGCTGAGCCCGCCCAGGCCGCTGCCGACCACGATGACGTCGTAGTTGTCTCGAGTGGCCTCTTCGTGGAAGCGCACGCGGGCCTAACGCACCGCCAGCTCTTGCGGGTCGTTGCCCCGCAGGCCGTGGCGCATCATGAACTCGAGCAGACCCAGGCTGTAGCCGTTCGTGG
>Ga0224508_10002314_pt1 | contig 16304 bp, 12 predicted proteins | sample SF_Jan12_sed_USG_4_FD_170157 | JGI IMG/M metagenome (GOLD analysis project Ga0224508, IMG submission 170157) | Sediment microbial communities from San Francisco Bay, California, United States - SF_Jan12_sed_USGS_21 | ecosystem: Environmental > Aquatic > Marine > Sediment | place: USA... | reverse complement strand
CGTTACCCCCTGTTTTGCGCGATGGACGCGGACTCGTTGCTGGAACGCGATGCCCTCTCCCGGATCACCCGACCCTTCCTGGCCGACCGGCGCACAGTGGCGGCCGGCGGGGTCGTCCGTGTCGCCAACGGCTCTCGAGTGGAAGCGGGCATCGTCACGGACGTCAAGTTGCCGAATGGACTGCTCCCTCGATTCCAGGTGCTGGAGTACCTGCGGGCCTTCCTTGCCGGGCGAGTCGGATGGGACGCCGTCGGAGCCTCATTGATCATCTCCGGCGCCTTCGGGGTGTTCCGGCGAGAGATCGTTGCCGACGCGGGCGGTTTCGCCACCGACACCGTGGGCGAGGACATGGAGTTGGTGGTGCGACTGCATCGCCACTGCCGAGACCGCCGCATCCCCTACCACATCGCGTTCGTACCCGACCCGGTGGCCTGGACCGAGGCGCCCGCCGACCGAGCGTCGCTACGCAGCCAGCGGGACCGGTGGCAGCGAGGGCTGGCCCAGACCCTGACCCGCCATCGGGGAATGGTGTTCAACCCTCGCTATGGCGTGGTGGGAATGGTGGCAATGCCCGCCCAAGTGGCCTTCGAGTTGATCGGACCCGTGATAGAGGCACTCGGCTACCTCGCCCTGGCCCTCTCGATCGTGCTGGGGGTCACGAACACGGCCTTCGTCGTGGCATTCTTGGCCCTGGCGGTGTTCCTCGGATCGGCCCTTTCGGTGGTGGCGGTCGGACTTGAAGAGCTGACGTTCCGCCGCTACGAGCGGCGCCGGGACCTCGCGATCCTGCTCGGTCTGGCCTTGGTCGAGAGCTTCGGGTACCGCCAGCTCACTACCGCCTGGCGGATAGGCGGCCTTTGGTCGGCAGTGCGCAAGAAGGCAGGATGGGGAGCCATCGCCCGCCAGGGCTTCTCGCCGCCTTCGCCCGACCCAGACAGCCACCGGGCGGCGAAGGCCGCGGCCGCGTCGCGCCCGGACTGACGCTGAGGTCGGCGGCGGCTCAGGCCACCGAGAGTGCCTGGCGCAGCGCTCCCCACAGCGCGGAGGCCAGATCGGCGTCGTCATACACCACTGCCGCCACCCGCGAGTTGACACGTCGCAGCTCCGACAGCTCCAGATCAGCGGCGCCCACCACGACCACTGGCATCTCTGCGAAGCCAGGCAGCACATGGATTCGCTCCAAGAAGCCGATCGAGGCCGGGTTGGTCTCGCCGACGGCCATCACGATGAGCTCGGGATCGAAGTCGCCGATGGCGTCGTAGATCGCGTCCGTGACCGGGGCCGCCTCGACCTTCCGGCCGTTCCGCTCGAGCACCCGCTTCATCTCGACGCCCGCGCCGCCGGCGTCGACCACGAACACCCGCGAGCCTGGCGCGGGCAGATGGTCGCCCAGCACGCTCTCCAGCGCCCGCCGATCCACCGGCTTGTCGAGCACCTCGGCGGCCCCGACCAGGGAGCGGCGATGGTCGCGACCGACGATGCTGACGACGACGACCGGAGTGTCGCCGAGAACCGGGTCGGACTTCAGCAACCGCAGCCCCTCCCAGCCGTCCATACCGGGCATCATCAGATCGAGAGTGATCAGGTCGGGGCCGAGCTCCCGGGCCAGCCGCACGCCCTCCTCCACAGAGGGCGCGGTGGTGACCCGGCAGCCAAGCTCGGAGATGGTGTCGCTGAGCAGCATCCGGGAGTCGACCTCATCATCGATCACCAGCACGAGCGGCCCCGTCGTTGGCCCCGTGAGGGCCCCGACGTCCCCGGTGAAAGTGGAGGCCGAGTCAGACTCTGGCACCGAGTCGGGCCGGAGCTCGATCCGGAAGGTCGACCCCTCACCCTCGATGCTGGCAGCAGTGAGATCGAAGCCCATCAGTCGGCAGAGGCGCCGCGAGATGGTAAGGCCCAAGCCGGTGCCGCCGAAGCGGCGGCTGGTCGATGTCTCTGCCTGCTGGAATGAATCGAAGATCCGGCTCAGCTTGTCGGCGGGGATGCCGATGCCGGTGTCCTCCACCTCGACAGCCTGCGCGTTTCCACCCGATCCGACGACCACGCGCACGGTGACCGTGCCGTCTGGCGTGAACTTGACGGCGTTGCCCACCAGGTTGAGCAAGACCTGCTTGAGGCGCATCGGGTCGGCTTCGACCTTCGCGGAGGCCCCATCCGGCGCCTCGACCTCAAGGCTGACGCCCTTGTCGCCGGCCAGCGACTCGAACTGGGGCACCGTGGCGCGCACCAGCGACTCCAGCTCAACCTGATCGATCGCCAGCTCCAGCTTGCCAGCCTCGATCTTGGAGATGTCCAGAACGTCGTTGATCAGCTCCAGCAGGTGCTCTCCGCCGTCTTTGATGCGTTCCAGGAACTGCAGGTCGGCCGGGCCGAGATTGCCGGCCCTGTTCTCCAGCAAGACGGCGGAGAACCCGATGACGGAGTTGAGCGGAGTCCGGAGCTCATGGCTCATGTTTGCGAGGAACTCACTCTTGGTGCGGCTGGCGGTCTCCGCCTCTTCCTTCGCGGCCCGCAGCTGCGCCTCTATGTGCTTGAGGTCGGTGACGTCTCGGGCCACGGCGTAGATGAGACCACGTTCGGGGGACGCCGAGGCCGACCAGTGGAGCCACCGGTAGCCACCCTCGCGATGGCGATAGCGGTTCTCGAACGACAGACACACCTGGCCCTCGGCCAGCGCCTTGGCCTCGGACAGGGTCGACTCCTGATCGTCGGGGTGCACGAGCTCGATGAACGGCTGCGCCCGCAGCTCGGCGCGGCTGTAGCCGAGCGTGTGCTCCCACGCAGGGTTGAGCTGCTGGAAATTGCCCTCGAAATCGGCAATGCACAGCATGTCCAGCGACAGCTCGAAGAACTGCTCGCGGTCGTCCTCCAGCCGGCGCCGCTCGGATGCGCTCTCCTCGAGCAGAGCTCGCAACTCGGTCACCTCGGCCAGGTTCAGCTCCGCCTCGGCCATTCCGGCGAGATCGCGCAATCTGGCGAGCTGCTCGCCCGTGAGCCGCCGGGGTACACGATCCTTGATGCAGAACGCGCCGACGGCGCTCCGGTCGACTGCACGGATCGGTACTCCCGCGTAGAAGCGGATGCCGTCCTCGATCACCTGGGGGTTGCCGGCAAAGCGCGGATCGGCGCCCGCATCCTCGATCACGAGCGGCTCCTGGTCGAGGATCGTGTGTCCGCAGAAGGAGGTCGAGCGGGGGCCCTCGGTGGTGTTGAGCCCCTGGCACGACTTGAACCATTCCCGCTCGGCGTCCACCAGCGAAACCGCCGCGATGGGAACGTCGAACAGCGCGGTGGCGAGCCGGGTGATCCGGTCGAAGCGCTCCTCCGCCTCGGTGTCGAGAAGCTCCAGCGCCCGCAGCGCCGCCAGACGCTGCTGCTCGTTCAGGGGGAGATCTGGTGCCGTCAACGGTGCTCCTTGGTCGCGCCGCGCCGCGCCGACGGTCCCGCCGACTGGCAGTCCAAGAATCGGCGGCTCCGCTCCCGACCTTGAGCTAGGCGTCGGCGGACGGCGCATCCCCGCCCCCGCGCCGCGGTCCGAACGCGTCTTCTTCCACGCGACCTGCACTGCCGGTCAGAGTGTCGACGGTTCCCGCGTTGCCGATCGCGACGCGCGGACCCACAAGACCGCTAGTGTGACCCTCTCCGCCGGCTCCGAGCCGGCCGGATGGGTTCGCAGACGGGCGCTGGTTCTTTCCGGTCATCGTGAGCCGTTTCAGACCAACGCATACCCCCGAGGGGCGCTCTCGGGGCCGTCCCGAACCCTGAATTAGGGCCCGCCTCGCGGGCAGGAGAAAAATGAGCATGACCTTCGCCCAGCTGGGCGTACCCGAGTCGATCGTCGCTGCCCTCGCGGAGCGCGGAATCACCGAGCCCTTCGAGATCCAGGCCGCCACGATCGCCGACGCGCTCGCCGGCCGCGACGTGTGCGGCCGCGCGCCGACGGGCTCCGGCAAGACCCTTGCCTTTGGCATCCCCCTCCTCGCTCGTGCCCATGCCGCCGATCCGCACCGGCCGCGCGCGTTGGTGCTGGCCCCCACGCGGGAGCTCGCCGAGCAGATCAGCAAAGAGCTCAAGAGCTTCGCGGGCTCGGCTCGGGCTCAAATTGCCACCGTCTACGGCGGCGTCGGCTATGGGCCTCAGCTGAAGGCCCTGCGCCGCGGCGTCGACATACTCGTGGCCTGCCCCGGGCGCCTCGAGGACCTGATCGAACGCGGAGCAGTCGATCTCTCCAACGTCGATCAAATCGTGCTCGACGAAGCGGACCGGATGGCCGACATGGGATTCATGCCCGCTGTTCGCCGGCTGCTGAACCAGACGCCCGACGATCGCCAGACCATGCTCTTCTCGGCGACGCTCGACGGCGACGTCGCGAAGCTCACGAAGCAGTATCAGCGGAACCCCGTCCACCACTCGGTCGGGCAAGAGACCCCGGATATCGCTCATGCAGAGCATCTCTTCTGGAACGTCGCCAAAGACGAGCGTATGCAGACGGCGGCAGACGCCGTGAACGCGGTGTGGCCGGCAATCGTCTTCTGCCGGACACGCCGCGGGTCCGATCGGCTGGCCAAGCAGCTTGGGCGGGCGGGAATCGCCGCCGCGCCGATCCACGGCGGGCGCAGCCAGGGTCAGCGGACCCGCGCGCTGGCGTCCTTCTCGAAGGGCAAGGTCAAGGCCCTCGTGGCCACGGATGTCGCCGCCCGCGGCATCCACGTTGACGGCGTGGCTTCGGTGGTGCACTACGACCCGCCCGAGGACCTGAAGGCCTACGTTCATCGCTCGGGCCGCACCGCCCGTGCAGGAAGCGGTGGCGTCGTAGTGTCGTTGCTGCAGCCCGACCAGGTTCGCGACGCAAAGCGGATCAAGAACAAGCTCGGGATCGATGGCGCCCTCACCGGGCCGGACCCCGCCCTTCTCGCCGGGCTGTCCGAATCCGAGCGGACCGCGCGGGCGCGCGAGCCGGTTGCGGTCGCGCCGAAGCAGCGAACAACTGCAGCGAAACGTGACGCCGCCCCCCAGCAGCGCGCCCGCCGCAGGCACGCCTCGAATCAGCCGGGCGGCACGCGTGGCAGCAAGCGCGTCCCGCGCGGGAGCCGGAGCGCGAATCGCCGGGCCGGCTAGGCGGCCCGGCACCGGGCGGGCGGGCGGGCGGTGAGTTGATGGCACCTCGGCGCGAGCTCCGAAACGTCGCGATCGTCGCACACGTCGACCATGGCAAGACGACCTTGGTCGACGCGATGCTGTGGCAGTCGGGCGCCTTTCGCACCGGCCAGGACGTCGCCGAGCGCGTCATGGACTCGATGGATCTGGAGCGCGAGCGCGGCATCACCATCCTGGCCAAGAACACTGCGGTGCGCGTGGGCGACGTGAAGATCAACATCCTCGACACTCCGGGCCACGCGGATTTCGGTGGTGAGGTCGAGCGCGCCCTCACCATGGTCGACGGCGTTCTACTGCTCGTGGACGCGAGCGAGGGGCCGTTGCCGCAGACGAGGTTCGTGCTGAGGAAAGCCATGGAGCTGGACCTTCCCGTCCTGCTGGTGGTGAATAAGATCGATCGCCCCGACGCCAGGATCTCCGCCGTCGTGGACGAGACCTACGAGCTGTTCCTCGACCTCGACGCCCACGATCATCAGATCGAGTTCCCCATCGTCTACACGAACGCCCGCGAGGGCACAGCGACCCTCGACCCCGAGGTCGCCGGCACGGATCTAAGGCCGTTGTTCGCGACGTTGCTCGATCACGTGCCCGCACCCGAGTACGACCTCGACCATCCGCTGCAGGCGTGGGTCACCAACCTGGACGCGTCGCCCTACGTGGGCCGAATCGCCCTGTGCCGTGTCCAGCACGGCACCATCCGCCAAGGGGCCCAGGTCGCCTGGTGCCGCGCCGACGGATCCCGTCAGAACGTGCACCTCGGCAGCGTCTATGTGACCGAGAACCTCGAGCGCGTGCAGGTCGAGGAGGCCGGCCCGGGAGAGATCATCGCCGTCGCCGGCATCGACGAGGTGACGATCGGCGAGACGCTGGCCGACCCCGAGGACCCGCGCCCGATGCCCGTGATCGCCGTCGACGAGCCGACGCTGTCGGTGATCATCGGCGCCAATACGTCTCCACTCGTGGGCCAGGACGGCGACAAGCTCACCGCCCGGCTCATCAAGGCCCGGCTCGAGCAAGAGCTGGTCGGCAACGTCTCGCTGAGGGTCCTGCCGACCGATCGCCCCGACAGCTGGGAGGTACAGGGTCGCGGCGAGCTCCAGCTGGCGGTGCTGGTGGAGATGATGCGCAGAGAGGGGTTCGAGCTGACCGTCGGCAAGCCGCTGGTGGTCACGCGCCAGATCGACGGCACCCTTCGCGAGCCCACCGAACGCCTGACGATCGACGTGCCGGAGGACCACGTAGGGTCGGTCACCAGCCTGCTCGGCGAGCGTAAGGCTCGCATGCAGAAACTCACCAACCACGGCGCCGGCTGGGTGAGGCTCGACTACATCGTGCCGGCACGCGCGCTGATCGGCTTTCGCACCGATTTCCTCAGCGAGACGCGCGGGACGGGGCTCATGCACCACGTGTTCGAGGGCTACTCACCCTGGATGGGCGAGCTGCGCACGAGGACCTCCGGCAGCGTCGTGGCCGATCGAAGGGGCCTCGTTACCGGCCACGCCGTCCAGGCGCTTCAGAATCGCTACACCCTCTTCGTGGCGCCGGGCGCGACCGTGTACGAGGGGATGATCGTCGGCGAGCACCCTCGGCCGGAGGAGATGGACGTGAACGTCTGCCGTGAGAAGAAGCTGACCAACATGCGCGCCGCGGCGGCGGATGAGACGGTTCGGCTGACCGCTCCTACGAAGTTCACCCTGGAGCGCGCCTTGGAGTTCATCGCGGCGGACGAGTGCGTCGAGGTGACGCCCGAGCACATCCGCCTACGCAAGGCGGTGCTCGATGCCGGGGAGCGCGCCCGCGCCGTCAAGCGGCTGAAGAACGGCCGCGCCCCGACGGCCTCCTCCAGCTGACGCGGGACTACTCAGGGGGGACGATAGGAGCCCAGCAGCGTGGCCTCCTGCGGATTTGGCCCCTTTCCGGGCTCGCACCGCTCGACGATCCCCTTCTGGAACTCGGCGAACGCCGCGCTGTGGCGGAGCGGGTTCTCCTCACCGTTCACCTCAGCGACATGCACGAACGTGCCGTCCGCGAGCCGCATCGTGGTGTAGCGGAGGCCCTCCGGCTGGGTTTCCGCCAGCTCGGCGAAGACCGCCTCGACGAGGCGTTGGTTCTCGTCAGCCTGCTCCGGCCTGGGCGTGTAGCGAACGACCACCGTGCTCATCTCTGACCCCTCAATCGCTAGCGTCGTCTGAGCCACGGTAACGAGAGGACGCAGGCGGAGGCCCGCCCAGATGCGACCTAACCCGGCCGAGCGCTACAGCGCGACTACGCTCTCATCGATTGCGGTCTTGATTGCCGCGCGCGCCGCCTGGAGCGGCGGGCCTGTTGGATCGAAGCTCGCAACCCCCGCGACCTCCGCAACGGGCTGCGCCTCCATGACGGTGGAGATCAGCAAGGCCCCGTCGGCTTCGGCGAGCTCGTCGAGCGTGGCGAGGCGGGTCGTCGACGGCATTGCCTGGACGGCGAGGCGGCGGGTGATGGAATCGAGCACTCCGGCGTCGTCGAGCGGCGGGAAGACGAGCTGCTCGCCCTCGATCCAGCAAAAGGAGGAGGTGGGACCCTCGAGAATCGCTTGATCGCCCGAGCGCACGAGCAGGGCCTCGTCGTGGCCGGCGGCCTTCGCTCGACGATGGGCCTGCATGTTGGCGGCGTACGACAGGGTCTTGGATCCGATCAGCAGGGGCGTAACCAGATGCTCGACGGGGAGCAGCGCCAAGCCGGCGGAGTCGGGCGGCAGCGGCTCTTCGCGCCAGACCCGTTGGCCCCCACGGCTGACCATCAGACGGATGGCGCAGTCGGTCGCGGCGGTCGAGGCGCAGAACTCGGCGAGCTCCGACTCCAGCTGGGTGCGATCAAGCGTGATACCAACGCCGTCGGCCGAGCGTTGAAGTCGGTCGAGATGCTCAGAGGGAGTGCGCGGGCGGCGACCGTAGGCGCGCATGCCCTCGAAGACCCCGTCGCCGCGGACGAAACCGTCATCGAGTGCGATCTGCGCGCTGCCGGCGTCGACGATCCGGCCGTTGATCATGAGCGCGGTCTTCGTGGCGGTGGTAGTCATTGTTATGACAGTAGCTTCAGGACGTCAGAAAGCGATGAGACCAGTGGAAAGCAACCCTTAGCGTCGTCTGCGCGGGGACCCCGTCGATGAGAAGTGCCGCGGGTGCCATCGGCGTCGACAAGGGTCGTCCTCTACAGGCGGCCGGCTTGGAGTTGTCCCTGGCGGCGGGCACACTCCGTCCATGAGGCGCCTGGACGTGATGAACACCGCGCGCGATCAAGCCCGCGCGGAGAACACGTGGTTCGTCCGCCATGACTCGGCGCTGAGGCGCTGGCCGGTGATCGGCGAGCAGTGGGCCGAGCGCCTCGAGGAGCGGCGACTCGGCGCAACGACTAAGCGCGACATCGCCTACCTGCACGGAGCTGGTCGCTAGACAGTCGCACAGCGTCTCGTCATCGCCGAAATGGCCCGGGTAGTGCGCCCGGGTGGACGGGTCATCATTGTGACCGAGAAGCCGCGGGCACTGCTGGCGCCGCGCACCTTCATCAAACGGGCCAATGGGTGACGCGCCCCTTCTTGGTAGGGCGCTGCGCCGCGCCCGGCGCAGCGCCGACACCTACGAGCCGCGGTCGATCGGCTGGAATGCGGGCCGAGCTTTCGGAGTTCGGCGAGGTGACGACCCTCGGTCTCGGCGTGCCGTCGGCGGCGAGGCGCGAGAAGGCGCATGAGCGACGCCGGAGCAATCGGGCGCTGTGGGCCGGCGCGTATCGGATGGAGCGTCAGCTGCCGCGGACCGCCGCGCGACCGTAGCTACGTCGTCCATGCCGCGCGTGTTCGCTAACAGCGGTGCGAAAAGGCGCCGATGATCGCTACCGCTGTTAACGCCACGCGCGCCGTTGCTACGACGTTGCCGATGTTGGAGTCCACACCTTCCCCCTGATACCCGATACGAAATCCGCAGCCGGCGCGGACTCGTCGGTCGAGCTCGATGGACCGGTGCCGCAACTGGCGCGCATCATCGACGCCGCCAAGCGAGAGCTCACCCGTGACAAGTTCGGCGACTTCGCCGCGAGCCTGAGCGCGCGCACGGCACCGCTCGCGCACGGCACGCACCCCGGCCCAGCCAACCCGAATGCCCTGGCCGCGCTTTCGGCGCGAGCCCTTGCCCAGCTCGGCGAGGCGGAGTCGATCATCGCCTCGGTCGCGAGCTCGGGATCCGTCGGCGAGCTGGCGCGCGTTGCCACCTGCGTCCAGGCGCACCTCACGCGGGCGAGCCCCACGCCCAGCTCGTTACCGGCGCCTCGCGGGTAGCTGGCTGCGGCTCAGCCCCTCTGCCAATAAGCTGGTCCGCCGCTGGATCGAAGGCCTCGCCCCGTGGGGCCGAGGAGGAGCGCGATGCGAGCTAGCGGACGACCGCGGTCAGCTCGTAGCGGACGCTGCGCTTCGGGGCGCGAATGATCACCCGACAGCTCGTGGCGCCGACGCGACGGGCGCGCAGCGTCATGGCCCTGCCTTTACCTGCGACCGCCTTGGCCTTGGTTCGCCGACCGCACCGCAGGAGCAGTCGCGCTCCCCGGCGACCCTGAACTCGTACCTTGACAGTGAGCCTGGTGGCGATTCGCATACTAATGCCGACTCGGCGAGTGCGGCGGGCAGCCACGCGACCACGCCGCTTGATGGTGCGCCGCTTCCCGACCTTCTGCCCCGCGGGGGCGCGCACCTGTTTGCTCGCCGGTCGTACCGCAGCCGGCAGGGGCGCCCGCGCGGGAGCATCGAGAAGCGACGCGGGGGAAGGCCCACCGCCGACAGCACCGAACACCTGGGCCCAGTAGACCGGCCTGCCCTCCGCGGAGATGGCGGCGACGCCGATCGCGCTGAATTCAGGGTCCTCGATGTTGGCGCGATGTCCCTCGGAGGTCAGCCAGCCGTCCACGACCGCCTTGGCGCTGCTCTGTCCGGAGGCGATGTTCTCGCCCCAGGTGGGTGAGTCATAGCCGCAATCGACCAAACGCTGGTCAGCGGTGCGATTCAGGGGTGCCGGATCGTCGTGGTCCATGTAGCCGTTGGCCATCATGTGCCCGGCCTTCCATTCGGCGACACGGACCAGGGTCTGCGAGTGGTCAACCGCGGGCAGTCCGAGACCGGCGCGGTGCTTGTTGACCAGCTCGACGACCTGCCTGGCCAAGCCGTCGTCGGGCGCGCTCCAGGTCGCGTCGTATTCACACGAGCCGGCGGCGCGCGCCCCTTCGGGCGAAACGGCGACGACGAGCGCGGCGACGCTCACGACAAGCGCCGCGCTAAAGCGGAGGACCCCCTGCACCGCGCGGCAGGGTGACGTATTGGGCGCGAATCGCTCAGCGATTCGTAGGGTCGTTACGCGGCCTTCATACTTCGATCATCAACGGCCCCGGGAGCAAAGAAGAAGCTCGGGGCCTCGCCAAACCTCCGGGGGCTGCCAGCCGACCCGGCTGACCCTGCGTGCCCCCTTTTGTGAGGGCCTGGCCCGCGAGGCGACGCAGCCGCGGCGATCGACGGCGCCAGCAACCGCCGCACCGTGCCTCGGACGCTGGTCAGGCGACGCTAGCGCCAGTTGCGTGCGATCACGCGCGCGCGACGGCCGCGCAGAGTCCAGCGCGTGACGTAGGCCCGCTTGTTGGTGAGCGCCGTCGTCCAGAAGATCCGGTCGCGGCCGATCACCTTGGCGACCGAGCGCGCTCGGTCGCCGGTGATCTTGCGGACGAGAAGACGCGAGGTCGTCGCACGCTGATCGACCCACGCGATATGCGAACGCGTGAGCGACGGGTTGATGTGAATGCCCGTGGAGCTCGACGCGATCAGCGTGCGTCGGCCGAGGCGGCGAACGTTCGTGAGCCACAACAGAGACCGCCGGCCGGTGGCGAAGTGCCACGCGAGCCAGTCGGAGCGCATCGCGGGCCGCCCCAGGTCGTCACGGCTGCCGGCGGTCGCGATGACCCGTCGGGTGCCGCGCGGGATATTGCGGAGCTCGAGCGAGGTCGATCCCGAGCGCTTTCTCAGATAGGCGATCCACGGCCACGCGATGGCCGGCTTCTCCACCGGCCCGTCGATCCGAAAGACCTCTCGCCCGCTGGCCCACTCCACGACGCTGATGCCGCCCCCATCGGTGAACGCCAGCAGGCGGGAGTTCAAGGCGGGGTGCCGGGCCCCGGGGAAGCGGATCTGCTTGCGCCGGGGCGCGGTCACGACCACCGTCGACTCGCCATTCGTGATCACGGTGCGGGCGACGGTCTTGCCCGAGGCCGCCGGATCGGTCTGACCGGCTCCCACGGGACCGTCCATGGCGAGCGCGGGCTGCGTGACGAGCACCAGCGCGACCATGGCGACCGTGAGCGCGTTCACCCAGCCAAGAGGCCGCCTCGCGCGCGTCATGGTCTCGAGAACGCGCCTACGCCACGCATCGGCGCCGATTGTGGGCAGGACGACCATGACCGCACGCCCGGCGCCGAAGAGCGCGACACAGATCGCGCCGACGACCGGCTCGCCGATAGCCAGCACGGCCGCCAGGACGACCCAGAAGGTGAACACCACCTGGTGGGTCAGCACGCCAAGGCCAAGGCCGGCGCCGTAGCCGGCGCTCCAGACCGGAAGGGGCAGCTCTCGGCGCCAGCGCTCCGGCACTTGGCGGCCCAGCTCCGGCACGCTGATGCGGGCGATTCCGAGCTCCCGGACGATGCCGAGCACGGCGAGGGCTGCCGCCAGCACAATCCCGACCGAGGGCGTCAGCAGTCCGCCCACGGCGCCCACCAGCGCTCCGAGCGCGGCAGCTGCAAGCAGCGCGGCCAGCGCGAACGCGGCGAGAGAGACCAGGTAGCGGTTGCGGCCCCCACACCCGGCGGGGGTGATCGTTTCGATCATCGAAAACCCTCAGGGAGACCAGGCTGCCGAGACTCCGGCGATGAAGCACGCCGTACAGATCACGAGCTCGGTCAGCACGGCACTCCGGTGTCGACGTAGACGACACAGAACACATAGCGGCCGCGAGCACAGTAGCCCTGCAACGCACCGCTGTCACCGTTGATCCGGCGACGCTCGGTGATACAGCAGTCGGTCAGCTTGCGAACCTGACCGTCGCAGCACCGGTACCACGCGCCCTGGGTCACGGCCTTCGTCCCCAGGTCTTTGGTGACCCAATCTTCGCAGATCCTCGTGCGCGGCGCCGGCGGCAGGTCAGCACCGTTCGGATCGGTGAGCGGGTTGCGATCCTCATCGACGGGCGCCCCCGCGCCGTTGATAAGGCGGCCGAGGTTGTCGACGGGGCGGCCATCGCTCGGGCGTACCGGAAAGCCACCGAAGTCGACGCGCGGTAAATGGTGAGGACTCGGGCACGACCCGGTCGTCCAGTAGTGGCCGCAAAAACCGAACCAGCGACCGACGACCTCGGTGCCCGGGACCGTCCCCGGGGGCGCGGACGCGGTGCGCGAGGCGCCGACCAGTCCCAGCAGACCAGCGCCGACCGTCGCGACGAACGATCGCCGGCTAGTGCTCGAGGCCATACGGTCGGCGAGTCCGCGGCCGAGGCGGTCGATGAGGTTCCGCTCAGGCGGCACCGCGAGCGCGTTCCTTCCCGAGATCGATAAGCCCGTCGAGCTGCTCCAAGGTGTTCACGAGGCCCTTCGCCCTCACAACGCCGTCGATCACCAGGGCGACGAATGGCGTACCGGGCACGTTCCAGCTCTCGAACACCTCGGGTGACTCGCCTTCCTCGATGGCTCGCACGGTGAGGTGGTCACCCTCCAGCGCGTCGAAGGCCGGTAGCAGCTCGTGGCAGAGGCGGCAGTTCGCCGACACGAAGGCGACCAGCTCGGCGCCGCGGCCGGCCAGATTCTCCAGGGGAGGCGGCGGGCTGTTGAGCACCGGGCCCTCGTCGGCGATCTCCAGGGCCGTGCCTGGCCCGAGGCGCTGGGAGAGTACGCCGACCTGGCGGTAGAGCGCCAGGACGAGCAGCGCGAGCAGGCCGACGCACAGGCCGAGCACCATGACCACGCCGATCAGGATGCCGTCGCGGTCGATGGCAGGAGTGCCGGTCGCCACGAGACCGGCAAGCGCACCAACCGCCGCCGCCCGCAGGCTCAGCAGCGCGGTGTCATGGTCCCGGGAGCCGCCGAAACAGCGACACGCCAGGCGGCGATGACCGCGAGAGCGGGCAAGCAGCAGGGCGGCAACGGACACGGCGGACAGCCCCACCGTCGCCAGGGCCGCCGGGGTGGTCGCAACGCCGGCCAGTAGGAGCGCCCCCAGCACCGCCTCGGCTACGATCACTCCCGCTGCGACCGGCGATCTCAGCCCCGCAGGCACGGCGAACGCCTCGAGGGCCGTGCGGAAGGGCGTGAAACCGCGCGCCTTCGCCGCCGACGCCCAGAGCAAGATCGCCGCGAGCATGATCCGAGCCGCAAGATCCACGGCGAGCCACGGTAACACTCAGTTCGGCAGACTCAGCGGGCTCAGCTGTCGCCGGCGAACCGTCGAGGACCGGCGATTCGCGCATTTCCCTGTCGTTGGCTGAAGCCACGGGCGTCCATGAACTCCGCGATGTCCACCACACGATCGCGTCCGACCCCCCACAGGGCGCCGAGATCCGCCAGGGTCGCGGGCCTCGCAAGCATCTGCTCACGCGCCGCGCCGACTGCCGCCTCGAGCGTCGCTGAGTCAACGAGACGGTCGCCAACTCGCACCGCGTCGCCCCGTGCGATCAACTGCCGCACCGCGCGGCCGATTGGACGCTCAGTCGCGCCGGTCGCGGTCGCAAGACGGGGCGGGCTCGCGCCCGAGAGCCCCCGCTCGGCGAGCTCCCTCCCAATGGCCCGAAGGAGTGCTGGCGGGACCGCAGGGGTGCTGTGGGCGCCGGAGTCGACGCGTGCGGCGGGAGCACCGCGGCGCGCCAACCCGGTCACGGTCCCGCCTCCGACGGTTCGGGCGCCTTCGCGCAGCACGAAGCGGTCTCCGGCGCGCGCGGGCACCGGCCTCTGCAGCTGAAGCTCGGCGGCGCCGGTCTCGCCCGCCGGAATCGGGCACGACGCCGGCAAGCGGCATCGAGCAGAGGTCTCGGCCGTGCCGAGGAACAGCTGCAAGCGCCTCCGGGTCCTGAGAACGCCGCCGTCGGCGCCTCGCCAGTCGAGCCGCGCCTGAAGTACGCCGGTCGCCACTACCTCAGCGTCGGCGGCCACCAGACACGCGCCCCGCGAGACCTCCTCCGGTGATGCGCCGGCCAGGTTCGCGGCAACCCGCCCGGCCTCAACCACCTCCCGTGCGCTGCCATGGACCTGGAGCCCGCGAATGCGGACTCGGCGACCTCCGGGCTCGATGCGCAGCGTGTCGCCGGACCGCAGTGGTGCCCCCCAAAGCGTTCCCGTCACGACGGTCCCGGCTCCGGAGAGGGTGAACGCGCGGTCCACGAACAGGCGGCTGGGTCCCGATGATGGGCGCCGGACGAGCTCCGTCGCGAGCTGGCGGAGCGCCTCCTTCGCTGCGGTGATGCCGTCTCCGGTCGGTGCGCAGACCTCGGTCACCGACAGGCCGTCACCGAGCAGCTCGCGCACGTGCCGGCGCGCGGCGATGGGATCGGCGCGGTCGGTCTTGGTAATGGCGACGATCCCCCGCTGCACCCCTAGCAGCTCCAGCACCAACAGGTGCTCGCGCGTCTGGGGCATCACCCCGTCGTCGGCCGCGACGCAGAGCAGGAAGGCATCCACGCCGCTCGCGCCCGCAACCATGTGACGCACGAAACGCTCGTGGCCGGGCACGTCGACGATGCTGATGGGTGGTGCGCCGGGGATGTCGAGCGGCGCAAAGCCCGGCTCGATGCTCATTCCACGCCGCTTCTCCTGGGGCAGGCGATCGGTGTCGTGTCCGGTGAGCGCGCGAACCAGCGCGGTCTTGCCGTGGTCGATGTGCCCGGCGGTCGCGATGGTGAGCGCTGGTTGCAGGGACCGCATCAGGTGGAACGAAGCAGCTGCCCGAGCTCATCGACCTCGGCGACGGTGAGCGCCGCAACGTCGATGAGCAGCCTGCCGCCGCTGATGCGGCCGGCGACAGGCGGGTCGAGTCCACGGAGCCGACGGGCGGCCTCCTCCGGGTCGCCGGGAACCGCGACCGCGAAACTCGGGATCTCATGGCCGGGCAGGGCTCCTCCCCCGACTCGCGCCACGGTGGGCACCACCTCCCACCCCGCGACGCGTGCCAGGGCGGCGGCCCGCGCGCGCCGAGCCTCGACATCCTCCGCAAGGGCCTTCACAGCCGGAATGCCCTGCTCGGCCTCGGCGGGATCGCGGTGTAGCTGCAGAGTCGCCCGAAGAGCGGCCACCCGGAGCTTGTCCAGACGCAGAGCCCGCGCGAGCGGGTGGCGCCGAAGCGCGTCGATCGCCCCTGCTCGGCCGACCACGATGCCGGCCTGGGGGCCGCCTAAGAGCTTGTCCGCACTGAAACAGACGAGATCGGCCCCGGCGGCCACGCTGTCCCGTGCGCTCGGCTCGTCGACCCCCAGGTCGTCGCGACACAGGAGCCCGCTACCGAGGTCGTCGATGACGGACAGGCCATGCTCTCCTGCAAGCGCCACCATCTCTCGGAGGGATGCCGACTCGACGAAGCCCCCCATGGTGAAGTTCGCCGGATGCACCCTCAGCAGAGCGGTCGTCTCGGGGCCGCGCGCCCGCGCATAGTCGTCGATGCGGGTCTTGTTTGTCGTGCCGACCTCGACCAGCCGGCAGCCGGATGTCTCCAGGATCTCGGGCACACGAAAGCCGCCGCCGATCTCGATCAGCTGCCCCCGCGATACGAGCACCTGGCCGGGCGAGGCGGTCGCTGCGAGCGCCAGAAGGACACCTCCGGCATTCGTGTTGACGGCGATACCGGCCTCGGCTCCGGTGAGCTCGCGCAGCAGAGGCTCGAGGTGGTCGTCGCGCGATCCTCGATCGCCGCTCGTCAGATCCCACTCGATGGCCGCATAACCGGCCGCATCCACCATGGCGGCCACCGCCCGATCCGGCAGCGGCGCTCGGCCGAGATTCGTGTTCAGGATCACGCCGGTCGCGTTGATGACCCGAACGGGCCCGGAGGCGAGATGTTGGGCGACCTCCCGGTGCAGGTCGCCATGCACGCGCCCCTCTTCACG
>Ga0224508_10002313_pt1 | contig 16312 bp, 16 predicted proteins | sample SF_Jan12_sed_USG_4_FD_170157 | JGI IMG/M metagenome (GOLD analysis project Ga0224508, IMG submission 170157) | Sediment microbial communities from San Francisco Bay, California, United States - SF_Jan12_sed_USGS_21 | ecosystem: Environmental > Aquatic > Marine > Sediment | place: USA... | reverse complement strand
TGTAACTTACATTGATCACCATGACATCGATCCCGCAGTAATAAAATCACTTGAAAAAATCAAAGTCAAAGTTATCCATGATATTAACGAATGTGCTTCTGTTCAGGTCTACTCTTCATTCAAATCAAAATTATCCGATCACGCATCATTCATTGCCACATGTGCTGCAATCACTGATTATATGGAAGACAGGCCAATTGGCGCCAAACTCCTTCAAATCTATGACCGACAATTTGCGTTGATTAGTGCTACTACACTCACATACAATATAGTGGGACATCAAAAGGATCCAGACTATCTTCTATACTTGGTAGAGGAACTTGCAGATTCCAAATTTCCTCATGAGATTCCAAATACGTTTGAATTTGCACAAATTCAAGTAGAGAAACTCTCTCAAATGATTGCCAAAGTAAAAGCAGGTCTAAAGACCATGAAAAATCTAGGATATATGGAAATACTTGACGCAGGAGCAAGTGGTGCGGTCAATTTTGTTTTAGGATTATCAGGCAAAGAGGTTGGGGTTGCATACAAAGAGAGAATCGATCACGGAATTTATGCAGTATCAATTCGTGGTTCAAAATCTCTAAAGACACACCTTGGAAAAATTGTTAACATTTTGGCAACTGATCTTGGCGGTTCTGGCGGTGGTCATGACAAAGCATGTGGTGCAGTAATTCCAAAAGATAAAATAAATATTTTTGTCAAAGAGTTAAACAAAAAATTAAACTAGATTACTGTAAATATCTGGGAATCTTTTTTACAATATGTGAAATTGATACTCTTCCAGGACCTGCAACGATTATTGATAGTACTACTGCTAACATTACTAGGTCCCATTCCCATCCTCATTCGGAGATGAAAAATCCATTTTCCCATCTAATGTGAAATATGGCGCCAACTAAAATTATTGAAAATATCGATGCAGTAACTCTTGTCAATACTCCAACTATCAAAAGAACCCCTCCGATAAATTCTGCCAAAGCGATTGGCATTTGCAGCTCTGGCGGCAAACCCATGTTAGTTAGCCACTGCTGCCAGCTAGGATCAAACTTCTTTAAGCTGTGAACGATAAATATTGCTCCAATTGACGCTCGTAATCCCTAATGGGTCAAATCATGTAGTTTAGTTTCATTTAAGTTGGCTTCAACTTGCATGAGGGAATCAATTTGGAATTGGATAAAAGCATTTGTCCAATTTATCTCAAAAATTGGTTTCAAATTGGGACAATTTTTTAATAATTTTGAAAACCAGTTTAGAATAATTGAATCTTAAAGTGATTTTGCCCATTATAGTTTTAGGAGTTGTAGTAGCTGCTCTTGCAATAATGCCCGGTGGTTCCACACCCCAGACAAACATTGTAGCAGACCTTCCAGATTCTGATCCTGTCTCTCCTATATCTACTCCAATCATTATGGAAACTAATGGTCAAAAGCACCTAATCCCACTTGATAAGATAAAAGGCGGTGGCCCCCCAAAGGATGGAATTCCTTCAATTGATAATCCCAAATTTTCTGAAGTACCGGACTCTGAATTCGTGTCTGACTCCGATGTAGTAATTGGCCTGGAAATTAATGGTGATGCAAGGGCATATCCGCTTTTTATTTTGGTGTGGCATGAGATCGTAAATGATAGAGTAGGTGATGTTCCAGTAGCAGTAACATACTGTCCTTTGTGTTATACTAATCAGGTCTTTGAGCGAATCATTGATGGAAACGAAGTTGAATTTGGAACTTCTGGAAAATTATACAACAGCAATTTGCTAATGTATGATAGATGGACTGAATCCTATTGGAGTCAGGGACTTGGACTTGCTGTCACTGGTGAATTAACTGGTATGCAATTAAAGACCATTCCATTTGATGTAATTACTTGGGGTGATTGGAAGAAACTTCATCCTGACACATTGGTATTAACTACTGATACTGGTCATCTTCGCTCATATGCCACAGATCCTTATGGGGACTACTATACTGATCCTCGAATAATTTTCCCAATAGATAATCAAGATGATAGGATGCATCCTAAAGAAATTATTCTAGGATTTAATGAGGATGGGATTTACAAAGCTTACAAACAAAATGACGTAGAACTTCACAAAGTCATCAATGATGACATTGGTGAGACGTCGCTGATGTTAGTATCATTATTTTCTCAAAACTCTAGGGCATTTGATAGAAATCTAAACGGTGAGGTTTTAGAATTTGAGTTTATTGATGAAAAAATTATAGACCCTAAAACAAAATCTGAATGGAACTATGATGGTGTTGCAATTTCAGGACCAAAGGAGGGAAGCAAATTAACTCGAATGTCAATTGAGCCTGGCTTTTGGTTTGAATGGGTTGCTTTTCATCCAGAAACTGAGGTGTGGTGATAGTGAAACCAATTCAAAAATCTATACTAGTTGGGATGCTTACGATTGCGATTTATTTGACCGTAGTGGTTGTCACTACTCCTGCATTAGGTCCACTTGATGCAATCAATGCTGCATTTCAGCTAAACACTATTGTGATAATTGGAATGGGTGTTGGTGTTGGAATGCAGATTTTTCTATCAGAAAAAAGTAAACTGCTTGGTTGCAAACTAGATGTAAAGAAAATAGCATTTGGTGGAAATTCTGGCAGCACAGCTGCTACTTCTTTTTTCTCATTTTTCTCACTTGTTCCCCTGGGCTGTTGTGGTTGGTGGCTTTATGCACTGTCTCTGCTCCCAAGTGTTGTGGGGACTGGTGTTTCTGCGGTTCTAATTGAGCATAGTCAAACTCTGGCATACTTAGGCCTTGCAATTATTTTTGGATTCAATGGTTTGACAGCATACAAATTAAGAAAAGAAAAACGTGCTCAAAAACTTGAAAATTTTAAATAAACATGAGTTTGTTATGTCTATCTTAATATCCCAAGTGTAAGTGAAACCTATCATGGAACTTCTTGAAGATAAACTCAGCGTTTGGGTTCAAAGTGCTCAGTTTGTTAAAGCCAAACCGGGCGTGTATGTTCTTTATGATAAAAATTTAGATGCAATCTACATTGGAGCCAGTGAAAATCTTCAACATACATTTGAAAAGTATGTGAATGAAGACTTTGAGAATGACACGTGTAAACAAAAAACCCGCTCTTATCAAAGAACATTTGTCGAAGATCCAAAAGAGAGACAGAGACAGATGTTAGAGGATTATGAAAAGGAACATGGAAAGATTCCTTGCTGTAATGCTGAAACTGATTAAACATCAGAATTAATGAAAGTTAGGAAATGATTTGACAAATTTATTTTGCCATTTTTCTAATTATTTTCTTTATTCGTCTGTATCCTAAAACTGCGGGTATACACATAGGGCATCCAATTTCAGAAAGTGGACAACAGCAGAGACATTTGCATTTTCCTTCTTCGTGGTTACATTCTTGGCAACTCATAGCGTTTACTCCTAGGTTTTGATCTTAACCTTGTTTTACAGCACTTGCACACATATTCTTCGGTATGGAAAAATAATGCACAAAGAGAACACCACTTTTGCCCTGAAAGGTATCTGAGATTATTTGACATCACTTTAGGTTTTAGTCTTTCACATAAGCCTGTACATGTCTGTGCCAATAAAGTAAGGGATGAAAAAATCTATTTAAGATAATTTCCAAATTGAAGATTATTCTATAACTTCAACTATTGCATCAATTTCAGTCATTGAATTTAATGGCAGGTTTGCAACCCCCACTGCAATTCTAGAGTGTATTCCCTTTTCTCCGAAAACCTCAAAGAGCAGGTCTGATGCTGCATTGATTACCTTTGGATGCTGAGAAAACTCTGGGTCTGAATTTACAAATCCTGAAAGCCTCACAATTTTTGAAACTCTTTCAAAATCTCCTAACTCTCTCTTTAGTTGAGCAAGTATGTTGATTGCACAGGTTTTGGCCGAATTTTGAGCGGTCTCTAGATTCTCATCTGTAACCTTGCCCGTGTATAGCAACTTTCCATCTACCATTGGAATCTGACCTGAGATAAACAACAAATTTCCAGTTTTAACCACTGCCACATATGATCCTGCAGGAGTTGGAGGTTTAGGAAGTTTTATTCCAAGGGATTCTATCTTTTCTTCAATCATGTGAATTGTGGCTGTTTTAGATGATTTTAGTTTTTTGATATCTTGATATGGGTTTTTTCTCCCCTGTTTGAATTATTTTGAAAAACCATTCTCGTTTTGTAACCTTTTTTTTGCAGGTACCCTTCCAAAATTGAAACCCAAGGCAAAGAATGCCCACTATTTAATTTAGATTCTACTGTTAGGTTTTTGGTGTTTGCATCAAAATTAACATGTCCTGAACACATGATTTGCATCGCTGCATCTAACATTTCAATAACGTCATCTAAAGATTTAGATTTTAAGTTAATGCCGTTTTTTTCTAGAAGATTTATCATATCTGGTTCTATTTTTTTTGAAACAATTACTGAATTTAATATGTGGTTTAATCCGTTTTCATTTACTGTTCTTATTAGTTTGCAAATTTCCTGAGCTTCTGATTTGGTCATATCTGCCAAACATTCAGTTTTGATTGCACTTTTCCAAATGTTGGAAAATAATTTTCCTTGGGCATTGCCCAAAATTTCAGTCGATGAGAAATTTACCCCTTTACCATTTTCTTCGCTTACAATCAAGAGCTCGGTTTGATCAAAAATAAAACAATTTTGAACAACATCTGATGCTCTAATTTTAACTCCGTCTGGAATTGTTCTGTAAGATTCTGAGCCTATAAGCGAAATAGGAACAATGATTTTAACATCCAAGTTCCTTCTGGTTACTGAAAGTAACTGTTCCTTGCATTCGGAGAGCAATCCTAACCCCCATTGATCGATTGCAATTTGAATTGAAGATTTTGAACCTTCAATCATTGTTTGTAATTGGCTAAGAACATTGTTTGCATTAAGCTGAAAATATCTTTTTTCCTCAGATCCTCTTGATTTTCTACTTTCTTCACTTGCTTTTTTTAGTTTTGAAACCAAAGTGTTCATTGCATTTACTTTGTTAATTTGCTCATGAATTATAGAATCAAAGGCATCTTCAGGAGCAATTGCAGTACACATAATGGGCCTGCTTTTGGACACAATTGCAAGTTTTTTATTTTCCAATTTTAACAATATTGGATATGCCTTGGTTCTTGGGAGATCCGAATAATAGGCAAGCTCACTGGCTGAAATAGTGCCCTTTGAAAGCAAAGTGACATACGCTTGAGCTTCGTATTTACTCAAACCAAATTCCTCTAAACTTACAGTCAATGCATGTTCATTTACCATGACTTTAGTTAACAATCCCTTAGGTAAAATCGAGAGCTAAATTCCTTTACACAAATACTCAAAAAAAATCAAAATTGTATCTCCAGTACGTTGTGACTATGGTTAATGAATAATCTGTGACAATGCTCTCAAATACAAATTTTAGATAATTTTGCTAGTATGAAGGGGCAATACCGTTTATCAATGGAGTCTACAAATATTTCACAAACCCGAACCATTATTCCTAGGCTTTACTATTCAAATAACTTGCTGGGTGAAATTATAGATGTTTTAGAAAATAAAAAATCTAAATTAAAAAAATCTAACCGGATTTTATTAGAAGAATGCGAAGATCAAGACCTGGCATGCATTAAATCAATTGATTTGGAGAGAATAGTTTCTTTTTCAATCGAAATTTTGTTTTATATACAAAAAAGAATAGATTCTGTTTCTAGAGTTGATGCGATTCCAAAAATCTTTCCGTCCTTAGTACCGATGATAAGAACGATTAGTGCCCAATTAGTAGACATACATCCAGAATCAAGCCAAAATCTTTCTGAACTATCAGTTCATTTGGGTAGCATTGCTTTGGATTCAGCCACAATCACAAAGGCTCAATTTGACTTTGGTCAATCAAACATCGAATCAATGTTAATGTTAGATGAAGTAAAATTGATGGTAGACTCTAAAATAAGTAAGCAGTATCCTCATCTTGATTTTTATTGAATCCTTGACACTTGACTTTCCTTAACTCTGGCAGAAATTTTTCAAAAGACTTGGAGTTTATTCGAAATGTTTCTGGAAAAATTGACAAAAAGCTAGCTCAGTCAAATAACTCCATTGATTCAAAAATAGATGGACTATCAGTTGAGGAACTTCAGGATCTAGGTAAAATCGTGGGTCTTGCTGATTTTATGCTTTGTAAGTATCATGATAAAAAGGACACAAAGGCAATTTTGGAGCATTTTGTTTCCATAATACGTGAATCAGCAGAATCAATTGAAGAAGTGGATGATGAGGTATCTGAATTAATAATTTCCTCTGAAGACTCTATAAATAAAATTAAAGAAATACACGCTACCATTTCTGAAAAATATGATCTCGAAAAATCAGGCATTAAAACACCGGGAGAGAATCTAGAAAATAGTTCAAATAATTTAACCAAAATCGCGATAGAGATTAACTCGCACGAATACCAACAAAATTCTAAAGATAAATACAGACAGGTAATTTAGATGAGTTTAGCTCCCCAAGAATTAGAAAATAATGCAAGCAAGTATGCCTCGGAGGCAATTAAATTTGATTCTCAAGGTGCTCGAGGAATGGCCATTGCCAATTATCAAAAAGCGATAGATTCTCTTGTAAAATTATTACAATTGTATCCTTCTAGCAAACTTAATCCTCTGTACAAAGAAAGATGTAATTCTTATCATAATAGAATTAATGCATTACAAGAATCTCACGGGGTAGAGCCCGCAGTTGATCCAAAAGCATCACCTGAGGATCAAAAGAAATCAGTTGAGAGACAAGAAGATGAAAATGATTTTGAAGAACTAGTGATGAAAGAAAAGCCCAACGTCAGTTGGACTGAGGTTATTGGGTTAGAAGATGCAAAAAGTGCTTTACGTGAATCTATTATTTATCCAACTAAAAGGCCTGATTTGTTTCCATTGGGATGGCCAAAGGGAATGTTACTTTATGGTCCACCTGGAACAGGTAAAACCATGCTGGCAGCAGCTACGGCCAGCGAAATGGATGGTTATTTTATCAATGTTGATGCATCATCAATGATGAGCAAATGGTTAGGAGAGGCAGAAAAAAATGTTTCAAAATTATTTAGGATGGCAAGAAAATACGCTGAAAAAGAAGGCAAGCCCGTAATTTTATTTGTTGATGAAGTCGATTCTCTATTAGGTTCTAGAAACAGTGAAGTTGGTGGAGAAGTAAGAACAAAAAACCAATTCTTGACTGAAATGGATGGAGTCAATGGCAAAGGAAAAGATTTGATGCTGTATGTGATTGGTGCTACCAATAAACCTTGGAGTCTTGATTGGCCTTTCTTAAGACGATTCCAAAAAAGAATTTACGTTTCCCTTCCAACTCAAGAGGCAAGAGAAAGCTTGTTCCAGCAATACACTGCTGAGCTTACAATGAGTCCCAGAGTAAACTCCTCAGAATTGGCAGGAATGTTTGATGGTTATAGTGCAAGCGACATCAAAGATGTATGTCAGGCCGCACATCTTAAAACGGTTCATGAATTATTTGACTCTCCGGATTATCATGAACCAATAGAAGGTGAAGATCCACAAAAACCAAGAACACTAACAACTGCAGACTTTCGAACAATAATGTCTAGAAGAAAACCAAGTGTTTCCACTGAAATGATTCGTGCATATCATAAATGGAGCGAAGAGTTCCGAGCACTCTAATTCAAGGTCACGGTTTCTAATTTTTCAAATATTTGTTTGTAAAAGCGATCATATTTTTTATTGCTTTGTCTCTCACAAAATTTAAATTCCGAATCAGAAACACATGACGAGGGTCACAATAACTACCAAGAAATCAAGTCATGCCAACAAATTTGGGAAGCTGATTTTCGATGACGGAACCGTTCTTGAAGGGATGGGATTTGGTTATTCTACTACCGTTTTTGGTGAAATTGTCTTTAATACCGGTATGGTTGGATACCCTGAGACGCTTACTGATCCATCTTACAGCGGTCAAATTCTAACACTTACCTACCCACTTGTTGGAAATTATGGAGTTCCTGACCCTTCAATTAAAGACAAAGATGGCATCTCCAAATTCTTTGAATCTGGCAAAATCCAAGTCCGTGGGCTAGTTATCCATGAGTTGTCTCTTAATGCCAGTCATTGGAATCTTTCTATGACTCTTGATGAGTGGATGTATAACGAGAAAATTCCTGGAATTTCTGGAATTGATACCAGATCTTTAACAAAAAAGCTCAGAGATGGTGGGGTGATGATGGCAGCTTTGGTTGTATCTGATGAAGAAATCGATGTTGAGGAAATAAAAAAACAGCTTGAATCTGCTCCAAAATATGATAGTGAAAAATTCATGGATGATGTTTCAACTAAACATGAAGAGGTATATGGTTCTGAAGAAAATACTGTTGTTGTAATAGATACCGGTGCTAAAAATGCAATTTTGAGAAATCTGAGAAATTTAGGCTACAAAGTTATAAAATTACCTTGGAATACATCTTTTGAAAAAATCCAATCTTACAACCCTCGAGGAGTGGTAATAAGTAATGGTCCTGGAGATCCTCAAAACTGTCCTGATACAATACATACTGCAAAAAAACTAATTGAAAATAACATCCCTACTTTAGGAATTTGTCTGGGAGCTCAGATTATTGGAATTGCAGGAAACACCGAAACTTACAAACTAAAATATGGTCATAGAGGTCAAAACAAACCTTGCATTAATTTAGACAATAACCAAATCTTTGTCACGAGTCAGAATCATGGTTATGGTATTGATCCTAACTCTCTAAATGACTCTGAATTTAATTTATGGTTTAAAAATGCAGATGATAAAACAGTCGAAGGCATAAAACACAAAACACAAAATTGTATTGCAGTTCAATTTCATCCCGAAGCTGCACCTGGTCCTTATGACTGTAAATTCGTCTTTGAAGAACTCAATAACCTTATGGGGGAGGAAAAAGCTGCCAAAAAATGAGTCGTTAAACAAAATTCTTGTACTTGGAAGTGGGGCAATAAAAATCGGAGAAGCCGGCGAGAGTCGTTAAAAACGACCGTCAATTTGACTACTCCGGAAGCCAATGCCTCAAAGCAATACGTGAAGATGGACTGAATAGTATTCTAATCAATCCGAATGTCGCGACAATCCAGACGGATACTAGATTTGCCGATAAGGTGTATCTCCTTCCTGTAACTCCCGAGTACGTAGAATCTGTTGTTGAAAAAGAAAGACCTGATGGAATTATGCTTGCATATGGAGGTCAAACCGCGCTCAATTGTGGGGTTAGACTAGATGAGGCAGGGATTTTATCTAAATATGGGGTAAAAGTTCTTGGCACTCAAATTCCTGGAATACAAAAAGCAGAGGATAGACAACTTTTCAAAGATTCTATGAATCAATGTAATGTTCCTGTTCTTAGGAGCAAAACCGTGACGAACTTTGGTGATGCTAAAAACATGGCTGAGGAGTTAGGATATCCGGTAATAATCCGAGTTGCTTATACTTTGGGGGGACGAGGTGGAGGTGTCGCCTACAATGAGATTGAACTTCACGAGATTGTTGAACGAGGGATAAAAGCAAGTCTTGTAGGCCAAGTTTTAATTGAAGAGTACATAGGTCATTGGAAACAAATTGAATATGAGGTAATGCAAGATTATGATGGGAATAACGTCATAGTTTGCAATATGGAAAATGTTCTTGCCATGAAAGTCCATACTGGAGACAACATTGTAGTTGCTCCTTCTCAGACTATTGATAATCATGAATACCACATGCTTCGTTCTGCAGCATTACGTGCTACCAAACATGTGGGAATTGTTGGAGAGTGCAATATCCAATATGCTTTGGAACCAAATTCAGATAGATATGTTGCAATTGAAATTAATCCACGATTATCAAGATCATCTGCTCTTGCAAGTAAAGCCACTGGTTATCCTCTTGCATACATGTCTGCAAAAATTGGAATAGGGTATAACCTATCAGAACTTGTTAACAAGATCACCAAAAGTACAACTGCGTGTTTTGAGCCTTCCCTTGATTATATTGTATGCAAACATCCAAGATGGGATTTTTCAAAATTTGAACTTGTAAATCGAAAACTTGGACCCACAATGAAATCAGTTGGAGAAGTAATGGCAGTAGGACGAACGTTTGAAGAATCTTTTCAAAAATCAATTCGAATGTTGGATATTGGAAATGATGGACTTGTATTAAACAGGACAAACGGAAAAACCTTCAGCGAAGAAGAATTAGAAAATAAACTATCTCATCCAGATGATCAAATTTTGTATAATGTTGCAGCAGCAATTAAGGCGGGTTTTTCTGCGGAGAGGATAAACAATCTTTCTGCAATAGATCCTTGGTTTATAGAGAAAATCAAAAATATTATTAAAATTGAAGAAAAGATGACAAAAGAAGATTTAGGAAAATCTTTGCTCTGGGAGGCCAAAAAGATGGGTTTTTCAGACAAGCAAATTGGGCGTGCAAAAGGCAAAACTCCTGACGAAATTCGTCATTTGCGAAAGGAATCTGGAGTATTGCCCTCTGTAAAGCAAATTGATAGTCTTGCGGCTGAATGGCCAGCAGTAACAAACTATCTCTATTTGACATATGGGGGCAATTCTCATGATGTTAAAATCAATCCTGATGAAAAAGGAATAGTGGTTTTAGGTGCTGGTCCTTATAGGATTGGTAGTAGTGTGGAGTTTGATTGGGGCACTGTCAATATGGTCTGGGGTCTTCAAGAAAATGGAGAAAAAAATATTTCGGTGGTAAACTGTAACCCTGAAACTGTTTCAACTGATTATGATATTTGCACAAGATTGTATTTTGAAGAATTAACTCAGGAAAGAATATTAGATATTACGGAATTTGAACATCCTAAAGGTGTCATTACTTGTGTTGGAGGACAAACTGCAAATAATCTTACACCTGGATTAGCAGAACATGGAGTTAACATTTTAGGAACCAGTGCCCATGATGTGGATAGAGCTGAAGACCGTTCAAAATTCAGTGCAGAATTGGACAAGCTTCACATTCAACAACCAAGATGGCAAGCATTTTCAAATCTTAGTGAGGCAAAAAGCTTTGCACAAGAAGTGGGATTTCCTGTAATTGTAAGACCTTCCTATGTTTTATCAGGAGCTGCAATGAAAGTGGTTTGGTCTCAAGAAGAATTAAAAACATATGTGAAAGAAGCAACAGATGTCTCCCCAGATCACCCAGTAGTTATCTCCAAGTTTATGTTAGACTCACTAGAGGTTGATGTAGATGGAATAAGTAATGGTAAGGAAGTCATAATCGGTGCAATAGTTGAACACATTGACAGTGCAGGTGTTCACTCTGGTGATGCGATGATGTGTATCCCTCCTTGGCGTCTAAACAATAAGACTATTGAAACAATTACCGAATATACCACAAAAATTGCAACCACCTTTAATGTTAAAGGCCCATTTAATCTACAATTCCTAGTACACGATAACCATGTTTATGTGATAGAGCTTAACATACGAGCATCTCGTTCCATGCCTTTTGTCTCAAAACTTGTTAAAACAAATCTAATTTCATTGGCATCAAAGGCGATTTTAGATAAGCCGCTACCTGATATTCCAAAAAACAAATGGCAAAAAATCCACAATTATGGCATCAAGGTGCCTCAGTTTTCATTCATGCAATTAGAGGGTGCTGATATCGCTCTAGGAGTAGAGATGCAGTCTACAGGAGAGGCTGCCTGTTTTGGAAGTAGCTTTTATGATGCTTTAGCAAAAGGACTGACCTCAGTTGGCTATAATTTACCTCAAACAGGAGCTGCTTTGGTAACTGTTGGTGGTGCCCAAAATAAAGAAAAACTACTCCAATCAATTGCAAGCCTAAAAAACCTTGGATTTAAAATATTTGCAACTGAACACACTGCAGAATTTTTTGAAGAAAAAATTGGAGAAATTGAAGTCGTTCACAAAATCTCTGAACCTGACAGAAAACCAAATATCGCAGATTTGTTGTATGATAGAAAAATAAATTTTATCATAAATATTCCAAGTACCTCCACACTTGAAAAATATGTTGGAATGCTTGATGATGAATATCAAATAAGGCGGAAATCTTTGGAATTAGGAGTTCCAGTCCTTACAACAATCGAGCTTGCAGATTCTTTTGTAAAAACATTAGAGTGGCTAAAAACTAACAAGACCACCATTGAACCTATTGAACCATACGATCCTTATTGATCAGAGAACTTGATTTAAAATAGATTTATCTCCAATAATCGTTCCATCCATTGTTACGATTTTAGCTGATGATATTGTTTTTAATTTTTCTATAATTGGAGAAATGGATTTCTTGTATTGTTTTTTGTTTGTGGAGTAAAGATATTTGTTAAATGATGGCACGATTATAATTTCAATTTCTCCTGACTTACTTGGAAAAATTTGTTCTTTAGGAGCTTTGATGGAAATCCACACTCGTTCTCCATTAACTATGGAGTCTTTTTGGAAGAATACAGGGTGTATGTGACCCATGATGATTTTTTTAACATGTGCATATTTTTCGGAAGGCATTGCATGTCCGTGGGTAAACAAGATATTCTCATCGACCATCCCAGTTGAGCTAATTAGCGAAATATCTCCTGGTACTAGGTGTTGAATATTTGCATCATGATTTCCAGGAATTAAAATCACATTGCACCTTTTCTTTATTTTTTCAAAAAATAAAGGAACGTCGTTCCACTCGATTTTTGAAATATTTTTGATACTAGACTTTACATCTCCTAACAATATGACTGAATTTGGTTTTTGGGAGTCTATTATTTCTGATAATTCCTCAATGGTCTCATTTATCGTAGTATTTTTACCTAGAAAAATTTCTTTTGAAGTAAAACTAGTCTCAAATCCTATGTGTAAATCAGTTACTATGAGATATTTTTTCTTCCCTTCAACTAATAATGCTGGTTTTCTTGCAATAATTTTTTCGTGTGACATCAAAGATATACAATAGCCTTTGGATTAAATTCTTGTGAAAAAAACTATTGACCGCGTAGAATCTCTTGTATCTGAAAAACGTGTTAAACTTCATTTTTTTGAACCAAGCCGAAGAGAAATCTGGACTGTTGTTGGTAAAGGAAAGGAACACTGGCTAGATCCTGAAAGTGAATTTTGTTCTTGCCCTGGATATTATTTTGGCAAACTTTCAGGCAAAAAATCATGTTATCATTTAGAGTCAGTAATTTTGGCAAAAAAAATTAATAAATTCGAAAAGATTGTTTTCTCAGATGAGGAATATGTTAAATTTCTTGTAGGTTTAATTCCTGATTTGTAATATCAAAATCATTAGAACTTGTTAATAACTAGAAAAAACGTCCTTTAATTATGAATGATGATCAACACAATTTACAAATTGAAAAAGTAGCAAATATGATGCTTGAAGATAATATTTCTTTAGATGAGCAAGATCCAGATAACTTACAAAAATACAAAGAACAATCCATTTCTGATTTTGACCTGAATGAAGATGATGCATTAAAGATAGCTTATGAGGCATTGCTTTATCTGAAATTAAAAAATTCTGAAGGTACGGACCCTATTCAAAAAGGCGACCAATTTGGTATGGGTTTTAGTTAGCTCTATCCCAATGAAATAGATTCAATATAATCATTTGAGACTCCTTTCCAAAGTCCTACCATTCCTTCAGGCTCTACCTCTTCAACTTTAGTTATCTCCTGAATCTTGATTTGATCTGGGGTTGGAGGTCTCCATAGCATTGCCATATATTCGCCAACCTCCCCTACTTTGTTTGGTGAGGCCATGATGATTTTTTCCTTTGAAAATCCCTTTGCAATGATGGCACTTTCTGCTTTTTCTTTTAGATCCATTCGTCCATGAAGGAACAAATAGATGCTTTTTTGCGTATTAATTTCTGCCATAATTTTGGTAAAATTCTAAACTAAATCAACCTTTCCGGATCTTCTCCATGCCAAAAAGGGTTAAATTGGCAGGTGAGGAATTTTGATCTGTGAAAATATTCACTGTAGGGAGCAAATCTTTTGTAACGAGCTTTCAATTAGCAGGTATTCCTGGCATCGTTTCTCCCTCTCCTGAAGATGCACTTGATGAAATTAAAAAATTAACTGATGACTCTGATGTAGGACTAGTTCTTGTAAGTGATGATATTACAGAATCCATTAATGATGAATTAACCGCTCTGAGAGCAGAAAAATCTACTTTGGTATTTGCACTTCCTGCTACGGGAAGCAAAAAAACTGAAGTTGACTATAGAGTAATGCTCAAAAAGATTCTTGGTGTATAGATTTTTTAATCTACTTATAATCAGTTTTTTAAAAGTTTAACATGAAATCTGCATTTGTAAAAGAATCTTCAATAATTTCTGTAGAAGATACAGAAAATCTGGTTTTGAATCCTGGTGAGATTTTGGTTCAAATGCATGCCTGTGGGATATGTGGTTCAGATTTGGAAAAAGTGTTTGGTCAATATGGAAAACCATCTATGAGACTAGGTCATGAACCTGCGGGAATTATTTTAGACGTTGGTTCAAATGTAAAGGATTTCAAGAAAGGAGATAGAGTTTTTACACATCACCATGTTCCTTGTTACTCTTGTCATTATTGTAAACATGGCAATGAAACAATTTGTAAAAAATACTCTGAAACAAATCTTTCTCCGTGTGGTCTGTCTGAAGAATATGTGGTTCCAGAATGGAATGTTTCTCACGGGGGTGTTTTGAAACTTCCAGAATCGATGACTTTTGAAGAGGCTGCAATGATTGAACCCTTGGCGTGCTGTGTCAGGTCATGGGGAAAATGCAATCATCAACAAGAAGATTCAGCAGCTATTTTTGGTGTTGGGCCTACCGGCATGATGCATGTAATGCTTGCACAATCTAAAAAATTCTCAAAGGTTTTCTGCCTTGATGTTAATGACTTTAGGCTAGATTTTGCAAAGAAATTCAACGTTTCTGATACTATTAGTTCAATTGATGAGACAAGAGTGGAAAAAATCCTCAAACAAACGGATGGGCATGGAGTTGATATTGCTATCGTTGCCACTAGTAGTTTAAACGCATTAAAAGATGCAATTAGAATAGTTAGAAAAGGTGGAACAATTCTAATGTTTGGAGTTCCATCAAAAGGTGCAACCATTGAATTGGATATGAGTATAATCTATTCAAAAGAAATTACTTTAGTTACAAGCTATGCTGCTTCCGACCTAGACACCAAAGAAGCACTTCAGCTAATCGAGTCTGGCGAAATCGATGTAAGACAACTTATCACTCACACTTATCCTATTTTAGAATCCCAAAAAGCATTTGATCATGCTAGAACTGGGAAAAATGCAATGAAAATAATCATTACAAAATAAGAAAGGCTTAAGAAAGGTATATTTTTTCTGTCAAAATCGAAGAGATATGGATTGGGGATTAAAAAATCGATTGGCAAAAATAATTAATCCACAAAACAATCGTGCTTTGATGTTGGCCGTAGATCATGGATATTTTTTGGGACCTACAGAAAAATTAGAAAATGCAAAACAAACAATTGCTCCATTACTGAAATATTGTGATTCTTTGATGCTTACAAGAGGGGTTCAACGAACATCTGTCAACCCTAACACTTCAGTTCCAATGGTATTGCGTGTTTCTGGAGGTTCTAGCATAATAGGAGAAGATCTATCTCAAGAACAAATTACAGTTACCATGAAAGAGGCAATTCGATTAAACGCAAGTGCCGTTGCAATGTCTATGTTTGTAGGCTCTAAATATGAAAATCAAACTATTGTTAATTTAGGAAAGCTAGTGAGTGAGGCAGAAGAGTATGGTATTCCTGTCCTTGCAGTTACTGCCGTAGGAAAAGAATTGGGAAAAGATGCCAGATATCTATCCCTTGCGTGCAGGATTGCAGCAGAACAAGGGGCTCATATTGTTAAGACCTATTATTGTGATAATTTCAAAAAAGTTGTAGAGGCATGCCCTGTTCCAATAATTGTGGCAGGCGGGAAAAAAATACCTGAACGTGATGCCATGCAATTAACATACAATGCCATTAAAGCTGGTGCAGTTGGTGTTGACATGGGTAGAAATATCTGGCAATCGGACAACCCTGTCCCAATGATTCGTGCAGTCAGATCCATTGTTCATGGGAATGCCACAGTAGACCAAGCCTTCAAACTTTACACACAACTATGTGGAGAAGGTAAATCAAAAAACCCTAATCAAAACAAATCAAAAAACCCTAATCAAAACAAATCAAAAAACCCTAATCAAAACAAATCAAAAAACCCTAATCAAAACAAATCAAAAAACCCTAATCAAAACAAATCAA
>Ga0224508_10002312_pt1 | contig 16313 bp, 15 predicted proteins | sample SF_Jan12_sed_USG_4_FD_170157 | JGI IMG/M metagenome (GOLD analysis project Ga0224508, IMG submission 170157) | Sediment microbial communities from San Francisco Bay, California, United States - SF_Jan12_sed_USGS_21 | ecosystem: Environmental > Aquatic > Marine > Sediment | place: USA... | reverse complement strand
ACGAAACCTCGACAAGTCTCGAAGACGTATGCAATCTTGCAAGTGAGGTTCACGGCCCGGGCAATATGGGCGCGAAAGCCTCTTCCGGATCGTTTCATACGGACGGCATGGTCGTCGTGCCGTGTTCCATGCGCACGGTCGCCGCGATCGCGCATGGCCAAGGCGATCATCTGGTTCACCGTGCTGCGGACGTCATCCTCAAAGAGCGTCGCAAGCTGGTTCTTGTCGCTCGCGAAACACCACTGAACGACATCCACCTCGAAAACCTGCTGAAACTGTCGCGCATGGGCGTCAACATCCTGCCGCCAATGCCAGCCTTCTACAACGCACCCGAGACTCTGGATGACATGGTCAATCACATCGTCATGCGGATTCTCGATCAATTCGACATCTCGCTCGATCTCATCAAACGCTGGGACGGGAAGATGCGGCAAGACGTATCCAGCGTCAGTGCCGCAAAAGCGAAAAAAACTTAGAACCTGATACGAACGAACAGGAGAACAACGATGGCTGCGATCTCACAAAAAAATGTTGCGACCCCGCGTGACATTACCAGCCTGCGCTCGACGATCGATTGGCTTCGTGCCAATGGCGATCTGATCGAGACGCAAAAGGAGGTCGATCCGGACCTCGAGATAACCGGATTACAGAAACACCTGGATGGCGGGCCGCCGATCCTGTTTGAAAATGTCAAAGGGAAGCCACACGCTCGCGCGATCACAAACCTTTTCTCCGACATCAATGTGATCGATCGCATGTTCGGCTTTGATGGCCCGTTGGATCGAACCAAGCGGATCGCGGCAGCGTTCAACAAGCCACTGGACCCTGTCGAAGTTAGCCAGGATGAGGCGCCTTGCCAGGAACATGTCATTACTGACGACCTGGACGTCAACAAGTGGATCACGGCGATCCGTCATACGGAACTCGAAAGCGAACTGACCATCGGTTCTGGCATCCGCTGTGTCGTCGGCGACTACTTCGACGGCGGTGCCGATCTCGGATACAACCGCATGAATTTCCGCTGGGGAAACGTAGGGACCTTTCAGATTTCACCGGGCTCACACATGTGGCAGGTGATCACCAAGCATTACCGTGACGAACAGCCGATCCCTATCACGATGTGCTTCGGCGTGCCACCGGCGTGTACGCTGCTGGCCGGCGCCGGCTTTGATTACCTGATCCTGCCCAAAGGCTGTAATGAGATCGCGGTTGCCGGAGCCATTCAGGGCGAGGCGGTCAAACTGGTGAAAGCACGCACCGTGGACGCCTGGGCACTCGCCGAATCCGAGTATGTGCTGGAAGGTTACGTGCACCCGCGTGACAAGCGCTATGAGACCGCCGAGTCGGAAAAGGCCGACGTCCAGGGCCGTTATCACTTCCACCCGGAATGGGCGGGATACATGGGAAAGGCCTACAAGGCGCCGACTTTCCATGTCACGGCCATCACCATGCGCAAGCCGGAGTCGAAGCCGGTAATTTTCCCGCTTGGTGTTCACACCGCGGATGACAGCAATATCGATACGACCGTGCGCGAGGCAGCTATCTTTGAATTGTGCGAGCGCCTGCAACCGGGAATCATCGTCGATGCACATATTCCTTACTGCATGACCGACTGGGGCGGATGCGTCATTCAGGTGAAGAAACGCAACAAGATCGAGGAGGGCTGGCAACGCAATTTTCTTTCCGCCATCCTGTCTTGCTCACAGGGAATGCGGCTGGCGATCGCCGTCAGCGAGGATGTCGACATGTATTCTATGGACGACATCATGTGGTGCCTGACCACACGCGTGAATCCGCACACCGATATTCTCAATCCAATACCGGGTGGCATCGGGCAAACATTCATGCCGTCTGAACGACTTACCGCGGGTGACAAGCAGTGGACGGCCTCGAATACCGAATTCGAGGGTGGCATGGGCATCGATGCGACCGTTCCGTACGGTTATGAAAGTGATTTTCATCGACCGGTGTACCCGGTGGACAAGGTCGATCCAGCCGACTTCTTCACGCCCGAGGATATCGCCAACGCCAAGTCGCGCATGCATGGCTGGCTGTTGTCACTGGCCAGGACGGGCCGTTAGATCGGTGCCAGGTACGAAAGCTCCCCGGAAACACAGCATGCTTGGTTGCCACAAGGTACTGGATCTTAGCGGCCAACTGGGCTGGCTGGCTGGGCGCATGCTTGCGGACCTCGGGGCCGATGTTATCAAGATCGAGCCACCGTGCGTTGCTGTCGATGCCACCGATTGGCGGGCGGGTAACGTAAACAAGCGGCTTTTGCGGCTCGACCCGGCAAGCCGGGCCGGCCGCAAGGTGGTTCAACGGATGATTCGCCGTGTCGATGTACTCATCGAAACCGCCAGTCCCGGCGAGCCTGGCGATGCCTGGCTGCAATTCGAGCGCTTGTCGCGACTGAACCCCGGGCTCGTCCACGTTTCCATCACGCCCTATGGCAGCCATGGTCCACGGGCACGGTGGCGCGGGTCTGACCTGGAGATCATGGCGGCGGGTGGCGCGATGGCACTTGCCGGCAACCCGGACGGCACGCCGCTGCGCATTTCGGTCCCGCAAGCCGGCTCGTGGGCGGGTGCGCATGCTGCGTGCGGGGCGCTGGTCGCGCTGAGCCATCGCACGGCTTGCGGTAAAGGCCAGCACGTGGATGTGTCGGCACAGGCGTCGGTGCTTGTCGCGCTGGCTCATGCGCCCACTTTCTTCGATATCCTGGGCGAGGTACCGGGCCGTGCCGGGTCCCACATAACCGGACGAACGGTGCACGGTGCCGTCTATCGGGCCTTCTGGCGCTGCAAGGATGGGTACATCAATTTCGTCATCTATGGTGGTCCGGCCGGCCGGCGTACAAACAAAGCACTCGTTGCGTGGATGTGTGAGAGAGGACTCGACCTTGGACCGCTCGCCGCTATTGACTGGGACATGTTTGACCCTAAGCTCGCGACTCAATCCGAGGTAGACAGAATCGAAGCTCCGCTGGCGGCGTTTTTCGCCGGCATCACGAAGTACGAATTTCTGGAAGGCGCTTGCGAGCGTGAAATGCTCGGCTATCCTGCTTCCACGGTGGCAGATATCGCCTCCGATCCACAACTTGAATCGCGCGCGTTCTGGCAAGACCTGCCCGACTCGTCTGGCGGCATCGAGCGACACTGTGGTGCCTATTATATTGCTGATAAGCAGCGCCCGCGGATCCGCAATTCTCCTGCAGCCAGCAAGAGCGACAGCGCAGACATCCTCCGCGAATTCGGTTTCTCGGCCAGGGAAGTCGAAGCGGTGCTCATGACAGAGACCATGGAAGTCGCATGACTCGCGGACCACAGGCTTTGGCCGGCACCAAGGTGGTCGAATTCGGCGGATATGCGGCCGGCCCACATATCGGCAAGATGCTCGCGAACTTTGGCGCCACCGTCGTGCATGTCGAGTCGCACGGTCGCCCGGACGGTTTCCGGCTTCAGTACCCACCGTTCAAGGACGGCATTGCCGGAGCGAATCGCGGCGGCTGCTTCGCCTTTTTCAATGATTCTAAATACGGCGTAACGGTTGATTTGAAAAAAGCGAAAGGACTCGAACTGGCGAGGCGGCTTACGGACTGGGCCGATCTAGTGGTTGAGAACATGCGCCCGGGAGTCATGGCCCGTATCGGCCTCGGTTACGACGAGGTTCGTCGCACCAATCCGGGTCTGGTCATGCTCTCCACTTGTAACATGGGCCAGACCGGACCGCGTGCCCATACGCCGGGCTTCGGCTCGCAACTCTCTTCGCTGGCCGGTTTCTGCGGCACGACCGGCGAGCCGGACGGGCCACCAATGCTGCTCTACGGTCCCTACATCGATTTCATTGCATCGGTCATGGGTTGTTCGGCTGCGTTGGCGGCGCTCGAGCAAAGACGCCGGACCGGCAGCGGAACGTGCATCGATCTATCCCAGTATGAGTGTGGCTTGCACTTCATGGCGAGTGCGCTGCTCGCCTACCAGCGCGATGGTACGATAGCCGCGCGTAACGGCAATCGCGACAGCACGGCCGCGCCGCACGGAGCATACGAGTGCCAGAGTGGCCGCTGGCTTGCGCTGTCGTGTTGGTCCGATGCCGAGTTCAACGCACTGGTTGCAACGCTCGGCTGCCGGGTTCTGGCCGAAGACCCGCGTTTCGCCAGCATCGAGGCTCGACACGACAACGTGCAGACACTGGATGACGCGTTGTCCGAAATACTGTCTGAGCTCGATGCGGAGCAAACTGCGGCGGCTCTGCAGGGCAATGGAGTGCGCGCCTACCCGGTGAACACGGTCGCCGACCTGTTTGGCGATCCGCAGCTTTGCGAGCGACGCAGCTGGCGAACACGCAAACATGAGGAAATAGGCGAACAGGCGTATTTGATGCCCGGCTTCGATTTGTCACTGACCCCGGGGGAGGTTAGCCGGCCCGCACCCTTGCTGGGCGGTGACAACGACATCGTGTTCAAGGAATTCCTCGGACTGAGCGAGGACGAGTTCCAGGCTTACACGGCTGCGGAGGCATTCAAATGAAATGCCACGGATCCACACAGTACGAGGCCGAAGGACGTCAAACGGTAGCGCTATGATCCTCACGGACCTCGAACTGGAAAACGCCATTGTTGATGAGTTACAGCGTCACACCGTTCTGAGCCTGGCAACGGTCGGCAGGGCGGGGCCTCATGCTGTTTCATTGCTGTACGCGCACAAGGACTTCGATATGTACTGGTTGTCCGACCCGAAAACAAGCCATTCCGGGCAGCTTGCTCAGAACCCTTCGGCCGCTGTGTCGATTGCCGCGCAGCAGGACGACTTCCGGAAGCTCCGGGGGCTGCAAATAGCAGGCAACGCTTACCGTATTGCAGACCCTGACGAAGCAGCCCGGGGCTTCGATTTGCTGGTCGCACGCTATCCGTTTTTGAAGCAATTCGCCGCCGGCAAACTCGCCCGGCATCTGCGTCTTGCCGCCGTTTATTTGTTCCGTTCGAATAAACTCACATTGATCGACAATTCTCGCGGATTCGGTTTCAAACAGACACTCGAATTAGCGGATCGCTCCGTAGAGGCAACGAACATCGATGCCTCGACCGCGCAAGGAGATGTTGCATGAGCAAGACAAGGAAAACGCTGGATGACGACATGGGTATTCCGATCGGTGTCAAGATCGAAGCCGATATACCCGCAGCGACAACAGAAGATCCGATCGCGGGCCTGAGCCCGGCCATCGAATATCGCGACCTTCGGCAGTGGCTGGCCATCGCAGACGAGCTCGGCGAGGTCGAGACCGTCAAAGGTGCGAACTGGCAGGAGGAGATTGGTATGGCCGCGGAACTCGTGCTGCGCAGCGATACAGCCCCGTGCGTCGTATTCGAGGACGTTCCCGACACCTTGCCCGGTTCCCGCGTTCTGATCAATTTTTTCGGCGGCGAACGCAAGTCGATGACGCTCGGTTTTCCGACCGGCTTGTCGAAGCTCGAACTGTCCGAGGCTGCGCGCCGCCATTACCTGGGAGAACTTCCGACCATTTCACCGCGTTATGTCGATGATGGTCCGATTCTCGAGAATGTCATCACTGGCGACGACGTGGACGTGACCGTTTTTCCGACACCGCTCTGGCATGAAGAAGACGGTGGTCGATACATCGGCACCGGCAGCTATAACATCACGCGCGATCCGGACGACGGCTGGGTCAACTGCGGTACCTACCGTGTCATGATTCACAACAAAAAACAGGTAGGCTTCTATATATCGCCGGGTAAACACGGCCGCATGATGCGCGACAAGTACGAAGCCCAGGGCGAATCCATGCCCGTCGCTATCGTGGTGGGCGACGACCCGTTGAGCTTCCTGCTCGGATGCAGCGAAGTGCCGCAAGGAATTTCGGAACTGGACATCATTGGCGGAATTCGGGGTGAGGCGGTAGAGGTGATCAAGGGCCGGCTTACGGGTCTTCCCATTCCGGCGAACGCAGAGATCGTGCTCGAGGGATTCGTGGAACCGGGTAATCGCCGTGCCGAAGGCCCGTTCGGCGAATGGACCGGATATTACGCCAGCGACATACGTCCCGAGCCGGTGCTCGACGTCAAGGCTATCTATCATCGCAACGACCCGATCATCCTCGGCTGCCCGCCGCTTCGGCCGCCGGACGAGATTTGCCGTTTCCGAGCCGTCATGCGCTCGGCATTGTTGCGTGAGAACCTGCTTCACGCCGGCGTGCCTGACGTTACTGCCGCCTGGGCGCACGAAACCGGTAATGCGAGATTATTGCTCGGCATAGCCATCAAACAGCGCTATCCGGGCCACGCAGCTCAGGCGGGTCACGTCGCGGCCATGTGTCACGTGGGAGCCTATTGCGGGCGCTACGTTGTCGTCGTCGACGATGACGTTGACGTGTCCGACCTCGAGGAATTGATTTGGGCGGCGATTTCCCGGTCCGATCCGGCGACCTCGATCGACATCATCAAGAATGCCTGGTCGACTCCTCTGGACCCGCGGCTCGAACCGAAACAACGTGAACAGGGCGATTACACGAACTCGCGTGCCATCATCGACGCCTGCCGGCCATGGCACTGGCGCGATGAATTCCCGAAAGTGAATAAGCCCAGTCCGGAACTGGCGAGGCGGGGGCGCGAGATGTTTGGCTATTTGTTGCGCAAATGATCAACCGGGCAAAACGTCATCAACAAATAACCTCACGTGCGGGGTTGCGCATCACAATGTGTCCGGCACGAGGATGGCGCGTCGTGTGAGTTGGCCGTCGTGCGCTCTGGCGAAGATCTCATTGATTTGCGACAAAGGGTGCCTTTCGATGAACGGCAGCATGGAGACATCGCCGCGGAGGACCAACTCGAGCGCATCCGGGTAATGCTCCGGCAGGCATCCCCAGTTACCGAGTGCACGCGCATGAAATGCCATCAGATTGGACAGGCGAACCTCGACCTTGTCCATCGTGAAACCGACAACGGATAAGCAGGAACCGTAAGTGAGCAGGCCGAATGCAGCGGTCTGACCTGCGGCAGTACCGGAACATTCGAAAATCTTCCATTCGGTCTGACGCAAGTCATTTTTCTTCGCGAATTCCCTGATCGCATCGCGCACATCCCTACCTTGAACTTCCCTCGCGTTGAGGGTCATGCTGGCGCCATAGCCCTCGAGCTGACTGAGCTTCACCTGATCGATGTCGATTGCGACGACTGTTGCCCCTTTTGCAGCCGCAATCTGCACGGCATAGCCACCGACGCCACCGACGCCGATGACAACCGCGAGGTCTCCGGCTTCGATTTCCGCCTGCACGACGGCCTGGTAGGGTGTTGTCAACGCGTCCGCGATGACGCTGGCGTCCGCGAGTTGCATGCCGACTTCGGCCAGCTGCGTCGTATCGATTTCGCACAATCCGGCCGACGGCACGGTGATATGCGTGGCGAATCCGCCATGCATATCGATGCCGGGCGACTTCTGCTTCCGGCAGATGGTGCCATGGCCCCGATCGCAGAGATCACAGGACCCGCAGGTAATGACGGCGGGAATGACGACTGTCCTGTCCTGCCACCTCGCTGCATCTTCTCCCGTCTCGATGACGCGGCCACTCATTTCGTGACCCAGTGTCAGTGGTAACGGGTGCCTGGTCCTGACGCCATCGTAAAAGAATCCGAGGTCCGTATGGCAGACGCCGCAACCCGCAATCTCGACGACGACCTCATTCGGCAATGGCCGCGGTGGATCGAACTCGACCCGTACTAGCGGCGCCCCCGGTTGCTCCATTACCCAGCGATGTGCGGTCATTGATCGGCTCCCTCGTGGTCGTTTTCCCAGATCGGTTTGCGCTTCTCGAGAAACGCATTAAGGCCTTCGACCGGGTCTTTCGTGTGCATGAGTTTCTCGATATACAATCTTTCGACGGTTGCGAGCCGGGTCCTTATGCGTTCAATGTAATCCTGACGCGCAGCAGTGACCGCAATACGCAGGGAACTCGCACTCTTGCCGACGATGTTTTCGTCTATCCACATCAGGGCAGCGTCAGCAGGCGACTCGCTGACTTCGTCAACCAGCCCGATGCGCTTTGCCCGCTGTGTGTCAATGGACTTGCCCGACAACAACAGCATTTCTGCCCGCGCCTGACCGAGTCGCTCAGGCAGCAGGCATGACGCTGCCGGCGCAAACACGGCGAGTGAGATCTCTGGCTGTCCCAGTTGAGAGTCGGGCGCTGCGATGATCAGGCTGGCTGCACACGCAACCTCGAGGCCGCCACCGAGGCACTGACCCTGCACGGCGGCAACAATCGGCACCGGGTACTCGAGCATTTGCATGACCAGCGAATTAATTTTGCCGAGCATCGCTGCGCACTGGTCTGGCAAGTGTTCCTCGACGCTCGCGCCAAAACTGAAATGTGGACCCTCCGCGTCGAGAATGACCGCGAGCAAGCGCTGGTCGTTGACATACGTATCCAGCGCAGCGCTCAGGGCGTCAATCATCCGGGCGTCGATGATGTTCGCTTTCGGCCGCGCCAGCTGCAGGCGCAATACTTGTTCATCACGTTCGAGCCAGGTTTTGAGGGGACCGTCGGTCATGCGCAATCTCCAGGCTATGCCATTGCCGCCGGTGGATCGGGGTCGTAGTCCCAATCGTCATCCGGCGGCGGATACTTCGCTATCCAGTCTTTCATCCAGGCGACATGCTGGCGCTCGTCGTCGGCGAATTCCCGCGCCAGCGAACAGACCTCGTCATCCGTACTGTCTTGTGCAACAGCTTCGAAGAATGCCATTGCGCTTAATTCATTTTCCAGAGCGAGCTCGAGCGCCTGATGCGGCGTCATCAGATAATGCACCCCCGCCAGGTCGATGTTCTCCGGCGACTCGAGGCCCGACCAACGATATTCCCACGGTGCGAGGTCGGGAAGCTCCACGTCTCCCGCTGTGTCGCGGATCTTTGCCGCGTGCTCGGCCTCCAGCTTCGCCATTTTGTCAAACAGACCGGCGACAGCCGAATTGCCGCACTGTTCCATCTGCTCCGCCAGCTCTTTGTAGCTCTGCACGGCTTCCAGTTCGATAACCATCGCGTGCACCAGAAGTTCGGCCCGCGTGAAGTTCTGCGATGATTTTTTGCCTGCCTTGCTCATACCAGAAACTCGTTTTGGAAGTCGCCCTCGAATTCATCGTCGTGCGCGACTGCCTGTGCGTATTTGGCGCGCGACCCTTTGTACAGAACGCCGATGTTAAACCCATCGTCGGTCATTACGCGCCGCGCAGCCTGAGACGCATCCGTCGTGAATGAGACAGGCGGTGGGTGCACCATGTTCTTCCATTCCCGTTGATCCGGACGAAAAGTGACGCACGGACTCAGGATTTGCACGAACGAGAAGCCCGGGTGGCTTATCGCCTCAGCCAGCATCTTGGCGGTGCCGTTGACGTCGCCCGAGAACGAGCGAGCAACAAAATTGGCGCCGGAGGCGAGCGCAATCACGAGTGGATGAAACGGTGAGACGCCGGTACCGCCGGGCGCCAGGCTGGAGTCCCAGTCAGGCGCCGTGGTAGGTGAGGGCTGCCCCTTGGTCATGCCGTAAATTTCGTTGTCCATGACGACGTAGGTAATGTCTACGTTGCGCCGGCAGGCATGTAGCAAATGATTACCGCCGATCGAAAACCCATCGCCATCACCACCGGCGCAAATGACGGTCAGATCAGGTCGCGCCACTTTCAGGCCGGTCGCCAGCGGCAAGGCTCGTCCATGCACGCCATGGAAGCCATAACAGTTCAGGTATGCCGGAATGCGTGAGGAGCAGCCAATGCCGGATACGACCGCAATCTGCTCGGGTGCAAGCGCCAATGCCGCAATTGATTTGGCAAGACTTGCCAGGACATGGTAATCACCGCAACCGGGACACCAGACTGGTTTTGTATCCGACTTGTAGTCGCTGGCTTTCAGTTTGCAGGGGGCGACGGCGCTCATTCGAGGCACCATTCATTGATTTTCGTGGCGATCTCGCCCGGCCGAAATACGCCGGGTCCGGGCCGATGTAGTGTGTCGACGTTTTCGGGCAGCTCATACCACGCGCGCAGGAAGCGATACAGCTGACCCGTGTGGTTCTGCTCGATCACCATCAGGCGATTGACGCCATCGAGAGCAGCTGCCATCTCCTCTTGCCGGACCGGCAGCAGCAAGCGCAGCGCAATGAGCTTCACTTTGCAGGACACTTCGTTCGACAGCCTGTGCAGGGCTTCCCGGACCACGCCGGTTGTCGAACCCCAGGTCAAGATTGCGAGTTCACCGTCACCGTCGATGTCCGCCCAGTGCTGGCCATAGTCGAAGTCCGCAATTTTTCTGGCGCGCTTGTCGAGCTGTGTACAGTGATCGTCGGAGCTGCCCGAAGGTTTTGCCTTGCTACTGTGCTCAAGACCGTCGGCCGTGTATTGTCCACCCGCTGTTCCGGGTATCGGCATCGGAGAGATTCCATCAGCGGTAATTGCATAGCGCTCGAATGCCTCGTCAATATTCTCGGCAAGTTTGCGCTTGGCGAAAAATGAAATCTCCGCCACCGGATCGGCGACAACTATCGCCTGACCGATGAACTGATCCGACAGCACGATGACCGGTGCCTGGGTTGCCTCGGCGAGATGCACCGCCCATTGTGTTGTATAGACGCTGTCAGTCACCGAGTTCGGCGCGACGACGATATGTGGTGCGTCTCCATGCAGGCCGTACACCGCTGCATTGAGATCGGACTGTTCCGGCTTGGTCGGTATGCCCGTGGACGGGCCGGCACGCATGACGTCGACGACGACAACCGGAATCTCGGCGCATACCGCGAGGCCGAGTCCCTCGATCATCAGTGACAAGCCGGGACCGGAAGTCGCCGTCAGCGACGGCACGCCGCCAAAAGATGCACCGATCGCCATGTTGATCGAGGCAAGTTCGTCTTCGGCTTGCGTCAAGGTTCCGCCGGCGTCCAGCAGTCTTGGTGCCAGCCATTCGAGAATCTCGGTTGCCGGTGTAATGGGGTAGGCGGCAGCAAATCGCACGCCACCGCGCAGCGCACCGAGCCCCGTCGCCTGATTGCCGCTGATCATCCAGCGATTGCCCGCTGGACCGTTAGCGGCCTGAGGTGCTTCCGAGCTCTGTGTTCGCGAAAAGCCAAGCATCGCTGCCGCGACGCTTGCATCGACCGACTGCTGGCGCTTCGGGCCGAGTTTCTTCGCTATGGCATGTTCGAGCGCTTCCCGGGAGATACCGGCGAGGCCGGCCACATAGCCCAATGCCACCATATTCGCACGGCCACCACTTACCGAATCGCCGAGCGCTTTCATTTCCAATTGCCGCACAGTCGCGCCCGACGCGGTAATCGATTGCGGTACGGCGTCTTCAGCCGGGTCGGTTACCACGATGCTGTCCGCGTCGACGGCGAAGTCTGCAATCATTCTTTCGGCATGATTCCAGTCGATACCGAGCAGCACATCGAAGCGGTCATCGAGACATTCGACCGGGGCCGGGCTCAGGCGCACCAGCGCCGCCGACTCGCCGCCGCGGATTTGGGGGCCAACCGCACGAATCATCAGGCCATACAGACCGCAGCGTGCCGCCGCCGTCAGCAGCATATCGCCGGCAGTGACGACACCGCTGCCCCCCTTGCCGAGCAGGGCGACCGAAAAGGACTTGCCGGGCCGATCTGACATTTGCAGTGCCGTCGTTGCTATTATCGTAATTCGGTACTATAATACCGTTATAGTCCTGAAAAGCAAGCGCAGCGGGGAGAAAGTGATGAATGCCTTGGCAGCCAAGAGCGATGCCGACAGAGAACTGGTGGATTACGATTTAGCGGGCGATGTCATGGTTGAGGGTGTGACTTTCGAGCGTCGTCAGGCGCGCTGTCCAGGCGGGACCGTTCTCGACGGACTCTTCCATGCCTGGATCACACTCGATAACCCCAAACAGTACAACTCCTACACGACCGAGATGATCAAAGGTGTCATTCTGGCGTTTCGCCGGGCAAGCGCGATGCGTGACATCGTTACCGTGGTTTTTACCGGCAGCGGCGACCGGGCATTTTGTTCGGGTGGCAATACCAAAGAGTACGCCGAGTACTACGCCGGTCATCCGCAGGAATACCGGCAATACATGCGGCTGTTCAATGACATGGTCTCGGCGATCCTGGGCTGTGACAAACCCGTAATCTGTCGGGTCAATGGCATGCGCATCGGTGGTGGCCAGGAAATCGGCATGGCCTGCGATTTCTCGATTGCCCAGGATCTCGCGCGGTTCGGGCAGGCCGGTCCCAAGCACGGCTCAGCGCCGATTGGCGGCGCTACGGATTTCCTCCCGCTCATGATCGGCGCCGAGCAGGCCATGGTCTCAGGCATACTCTGCGAGCCCTGGTCTGCCCACAAGGCTCTGCGGATGGGCATCATCTCGGACCTGGTTCCGGCGCTCAAGGTCGATGGCGAATTTGTGCCGAACCCGCTGGTGGAGACGCAGCGATATCTGGACGACTGGGGCCGCGTTGTGCATGGTGAAGCGAAGACCGGCGAGGCGCTCGACGCCGGCAAAGCCCTGCTCAAGCAAGGCAGCATTGACCTGAGTCTGCTGGACGAGGCGACGGAGCGTCTTTGTGCGAAGTTCATTAATATGTTTCCGGATTGCCTGACAAAAACGCTGGAGGAATTGCGCAAACCGAAGTTGAACGCATGGAATGCCAACAGGGAGAATTCACGCGCCTGGTTGGCTCTCAACATGATGACCGAGGCGCGTGCCGGATTCAGAGCATTTAACGAGCCGGTCGACGGCCGACGTGAGATAGACTTCATCGGTCTCAGACGGGCGCTAGCGGCCGGAGAATCCTGGACCGATGAGCTGACAGAGAGCTTGTTGCCCGCCGCGAGATCCGGCAAGTAGGAGGAGACGATCGATGGCACTGATGATCAACAGTGTGTGCACGGCCTGCGACGCTTGCGAACCGGTGTGTCCGAACGAGGCAATCAGCGTCGGTGATCCGATCTACAGCATCGACGCGTTCAAGTGCACAGAATGTGTCGGGGCCGATGACGAGCCACAATGCCAACTCGTCTGCCCTGAGGAGGACTGCATTGTACCGAACCCGGATTTCGAGGAATCGGAGGAAGAGCTGCAGCAAAAATACGAGATGCTGAACGGCTGACGGTTGTCGCCGCAGCCTATCGCGCCCTGTCGAGATTATCGAGTCCGTAGCGGAGCAGTGTCTTCAGAGTGATGGAATCGAGCGTTGCCCGGTTCAGCCCGTCAATCTCGTTCATGACAGCGTCAAGGCCGGTGACGACAATCTCTGCCTTGTCGTGCAGCTTCTCGGGTGTGTCGATGTCCGATTCCAGGGATTCGAACTCGTGGATTACATCCCAGAGCGTCGTTCGCCGCACGTTGCCGGAAAAACGATATCCGCCACCCACGCCTCTGACGGATTCGATGAGGCCGCAGCGCACGAGGGTTCGCATGACTTTTGCCAGGTGGTGAATGGAGACACCGTAACTCTCCGCGATTTCCGCCGTGGAAAACTGCTTTTCCGGTTCGCTGGCCAGGTGCAGGACTGCAAATAATGCGTAACGACTCGCTTTCTGCAGCTTCATATCAGTCCAATCGCCTCTCAAGTTCGATGTACGGACCAGCCGCAAGTCCTTCACCCCGGAAGAACGACAGATTTGTCTTGTCCGTGCCGAGGACCATTGTACGTATCGTTGTTGCACCGTCGTTTTTCATTTGTGCGCACAGCGTTTCGAACAGGAGCGTGCCAATCCCTTGCTCCCGCAGATCCGGTGTCACGCCCAATGCGAGTATCCAGCCGCAGGGTGGGGAACCGAACTCCCAGGCACGAATTTCCCCAACAACAAATCCGACCAATTCGTCGCGGCCCGATTTCGCAACCAGGAAATAGCGCTGCAGACGCTGATTCGTGTCGGCGAAGCGCGCATAGACGTCGTTCCAGTTACCGGCTTTTTCAGTCCCGGTTATCGCGGCGTCGAGAGCCACGACCGCCTCGATATCGGCCGCCTCAGCCGCTTGAACGCGGATGGCGGGATTATGTTTAGTCAATGCAGACGCCTTTTGTGGGGCCAGTGGCAGACTCATCGTAACACCCCCGAAGTGCGCTGTGCGCCGCCGTCCGCTTCGATTTGACCTTAAATACGTAATTCGGTACTATTATACCACTTTAATCAGGAAATCCCGATCATGGCTCTTCAGGAGATCGTCGAACGTTGCCAGGATCTGTACGAAGACCTCGATTTCACATCGGTCCGTGCATGGAAAGAGGCTGGCAAAGGGCGCAAGGTAATTGGCCACATGCCGGTCTACGTGCCACGCGAGCTTATTCATGCCGCCGGTATATTGCCGGTCGGAATTCTCGGCGGTGGCGATCAACTGGACGTCATTCATGGGGACGCCTACTACCAGAGCTATATCTGTCGAATTCCCCGATCCACGATCGAACTTGCCATCACGGGAAGGCTGGATTGCCTGGACGGCATGCTTTTTCCGAGTACCTGCGATGTGATTCGGAATCTCTCCGGGATGTGGCAGCTCAAATTCCAGGGCAAGTTGGTTCGCTATTTCGATGTCCCGCAAAATTTCGACCTGGATATCGGTGGCGTTTTTTACACCAGGGAATTGCAGAGCTTTCGCGACGAACTTGCTGAACTGGTGGGTCACGAGATCAGCGACGACGATCTTCGGGCATCGATCGATGTGTACAACAAGAACCGTCAGGCAATCGTCGAACTGTATGCCTATCGCTCCGCAGAACCGTGGCAAGTTCCGACGCCGGAAGTCTATCTCCTGATGCGCGCCGGCATGCTGTTGCCGGTCGAAGAACACACGCAACTCATTTATGACTACATCGCAGCCGCGAAAGAGGTCGAGCGTCCCGTCAGGGACAACTGCCGTATCGTGATCAACGGACTTTTCTGCGAGCAACCGCCATTGGGATTATTGAAATCCATAGAATTGGCTGGCTGCTACGTTGTCGATGATGACTTCATGCTGGTCGCCCGCTGGCTTCTGCACGATGTCCCGACGGACGGCGATCCGCTGAAAAACCTGAGTGATGCGTTTATAACGTATTCATCAGAGACGTCGTGCAAATACGTGCCGCACAAGGAGGACAAGGGTAAATTCCTGGTCGAGTCGGTACGCAAGAACAGGGCAGAGGGCGTCATTTTCGCGAGTCCGAGTTTTTGCGATCCGGCACTGCTCGACAGGCCGATGCTGCAAAACGCACTGACGGCACGGGGCATCCCGTTCACGGCATTCAAATTTGCGGAGAACTCGGGACAATTACAACCCTTCCGTGAACAGGCAGGCACGTTTGCGGATTCGATCAAACTTTGGAGCGCCGCATGAATACCCCTGCGAAAGAACAGTCCACCGTTCAGAAAGAACAATCGATGGTGCTGCAAAAGGAGATGATCAACGCGAATTACGAGGCGTTGGCCACCGCTCATGAAGACGGCAAGAAGATTTCTTCCACCTTTGTTCCCGGCAACCTCAATGAACTCCTGATGTGTTTCGATCTTGTACGCAATCTTCCGGAGATAAACGCGTTACAGGCAGGCATGCGCAAGAAAAGTGGTGGCTACATCATGGAAGCGGAGCGCAGCGGCCATTCGGAAGACGTTTGTACCTATGTCAAGAGCGACCTCGGCATGATGGCCAAAGGGCAGGTAGGACCTAACGGCATGCCGTTGCCGACGCCAGACATACTGCTGCTTTCGTACACAGGTTGCTTCACGTTCATGAAATGGTTCGAGCTCGTACGCGATCAGTATGACTGTGAAACGGCAATGCTACACGTGCCGTACCAGGCGGACGGAAAGATCACCGATAACATGCGCAATTTTGTCGTCACACAAATAAAGGAACAGGTCATACCGGCGCTCGAACGCGTCAGCGGTGTCAAGTTCGATATTGATCGTTTGCGCGAGTACCTAAAGGAGTCTGCAAAGGCCGAGGAAGACCTGGTATGGGTGCTGCAGTCGGCCAAGAATCGGCCGTCTCCGATTGATGCCTATTTCGGCGGCGTCTATTATTGCGGACCGATATTCACAGCATTTCGCGGTAGCAAAGACACCACAGACTATTACCGCGCGCTGCGTGCCGAAGTCGAAGAAAGGATCAGGCAGGGACTCGGACCGGTGACTCCCGAGGGCGTGCTGGATGAAGAGAGGATTCGCCTGGTCGTCGAAGGCCCACCGAACTGGACCCATTTCCGTGACTTCTGGAAGATGTTCTACGACGAGGGCGCCGTTGTCGTTGCGAGCTCTTACACGAAGGTAGGCGGTGTCTACGATTTCGGTTTCCGCC
>Ga0224508_10002311_pt1 | contig 16316 bp, 12 predicted proteins | sample SF_Jan12_sed_USG_4_FD_170157 | JGI IMG/M metagenome (GOLD analysis project Ga0224508, IMG submission 170157) | Sediment microbial communities from San Francisco Bay, California, United States - SF_Jan12_sed_USGS_21 | ecosystem: Environmental > Aquatic > Marine > Sediment | place: USA... | reverse complement strand
GAGGCTCGCCTGCGTATCCGAGAGCCCGAACTCCATGCTGACGGGATCGATCAGGATATTGATAACCAGCCGATGTATGAACCCGACGAGGGGAATCGCGAACAATACGAAATAGAGCCAGATCTCCCACCGCCAACTCCGCCGTGAATCTAGATTCCCATCAGGGCTTGTTGAAACTCCGGCTATCCCCATCATGTGTCCCTAGTCCGACCCAAGCCTGTCTCGAACGTCCTCGGGAATCGGCTTGGGTCTTGCAGACTTGATGTCTACATACACTTGTATCAACTCCAGCTCACAGCACTGCCGCTGTTTGCGGAGCTCGTTGATTGATACAAGGAACGAAACGCTCGTGGTGCCAATCTGCTTCACGCGTACCAGTGCATCAAACTCATCATCCTTACAGAGTGGATAGTGAAACTCGGCTACTGACTTGCGTACCTGGAAATCACTCGCACTATTACTGTTTTCGCTCGTCATTCCGCGATTGCGCAAGTACTCCATGATTGCTGCATCTGCATATTCGAAGTACCGTGAATAGAAGACCACGCCCTGAGGGTCGAGCTCTGAGAAGCGGACCCGATCCGACAAGCACACGATCCAATCTGATTCGCTGACTGTCCGCATTCATTCCTCCGCGGCGACTGCATTTGGCCGAAGTTCGCTTGCCAGCGCTTGCAGGTTTCGGTCTCGCCACTCATCGATCTCCTCCATTGATAATCCGCCATACGCTTCCTCGCACTCCCGAACGACTTTTCCTATCAATTCTTCCGTAAGCGCCGGCGCCGGAAGGCGAGAGTATGGCTGCGATAGTGTGCCGCCGAAACTCTGGAAAAACGCGCGTATTCCTCCATGGCCTCCGGCCGTGTGGTAGGTAAGGAACGGACCCATAAAAGACCAACGCAATCCGGGGCCAAATCGAACCGCCTTGTCGAGCTGATCCACGGTCGCCTCATCTGCCTCGACCATGTAAAGGGCTTCACGAAAAAGTGCCTCCTGGAGTCTGTTCGCGATGAAACCGATCGTCTCCTTATGGCAGACAACCGCCTCCTTACCCATACTCCGATAAAACCCGGCCAACCAATCGATAACTTCTGGAGATGTGTGACGACCTCCTACAATTTCGACCAGGGGCATCAGGTATACCGGGTTAAATGGGTGACCGATCACTAGTCGCGAAGGACTACTGCAATGCCCCTGAAGATCAGACATTGGCAACCCTGACGTCGACGATGCAATTACAACGTGTGCGGGTGCGGCAACACATAGTTGAGCGAACAATGACCGTTTGGTATCAAGGTCTTCCGGTCCGCATTCCTGCACGAAATCTGCCTTGGATGCCGCTTCCTCACAACTCTCGGCAAACGCAATCTTTCCCAACAGATCGTCTTGTCGCTCCGGCTCAACCCGCAATCTACTTAATGCTGCGCGAACGCTATTCCGGAGCCTGCATCGCCAATCCTGAGCCGGATCCCATGCCACAACCTTGAAACCTGCGAGCAGGTACTGTGTTGCCCACCCCGCGCCGATCAATCCTGCACCGATTATTGCGACTTCACGCAAGGAATTGTAGTCACGTAACTTGGGCATTAGTTCTGTTTGTCGAAAAGGTCTGATGTTCAGGTGACCGACTCGATCACAAGACCGGCATCCTGTTCCAACGGGAATATCGGACGCCTGACTTTGCGGAATTCGAGTTCGCTGTAGTCAGATGTGCACGCGCCTGTCCCCGCACATGGAATAAATGCCCCTGCAATTGATTCAAACGCAGCACGCCAGTGTACGCGGCTCTTCAATGCAACAAATCGCTTTCGAGCCGGGTCGATACCAAACGTCTCGAAACACGCGATGTCGAATGGCTCCATAGGCATCGACAATATGATCAAGTCAACTGAGCCGGAACTAACAACCGCACTCGGACCCATCTCGACCAACAGACCAGATTCCTCGTAGTCCCGTGCGTAGGCGCGACCGTCCGACAAACAGCTCACGGTTCCCTCGAAAGTGAGAGCCTCGCAATCGTCGGCTGTGAACTCCGACCCGGGGAACCGCAGCGAAACCTGCTCGTTAAGGCCGGCTTTCTCCGCCGCTCTTACGGCACCCGGGTCCAAAATCGCGAAAAAAACCACATCAGCAAGCCCTTGCCGAATGATCTCTCGTAACACCGTGGTTTGCCGCATGGAGCCGCCTGAAGCCGCATTGTCATAGTGATCGAGCAGAAACACGGGTTTACTCTGGTCTTCTCTCTCGCCTACCTGCCTGGCACGGGAGACCGATGTTTCCAGTGGCTCGACTGCGAAGACGAAGTTCGATCGCTCGGACCAGGCTTGTTGAAGCAGCTCGTTTCTTAGCTCTGTCGCCAAATCCTGATCCTCGTCGGTTACGACAACTGCACTCAGACCAGCAAATCGTGTATCAGCGTGTGGAAACCCCGTGAACAGGCTCGCGTCGAGCGCCCCGCGTTCGCCGATCTTCTTGCACTTGCGCTGCAAACTCTTATTGGGTTCGTCAAAACTGCTCTGCGCCATCACGTGTGGCAACATCGGCACAGCACCCCAGGCAAGCGTGGGGTTGAGTTCTCCGCGTATTGCGCCGACCAGCATATGGGCAGCACGCAGACCGGTTTCTTTCTCGTCCAGGTGCGGATAGGTCTGGTACCCGGACAGAATATCGATTTTCGAGACTAATTCTGGCGAGACATTCGCATGCATGTCCAGACAAACCGCGATCGGTGATTTCGCATCGATCTCCCTGATCCTCCCCAGTAGTTCGCTTTCTCCATCGTCGTAACTCTCGGTGACCATTGCTCCATGGAGATCCAGCAGGATTCCATCGAATCCGCCCCGGCTCACGGCCTCGCAAATACGACCGGCCAGTTCCTCGTAAGCTTCGTCCTGAACACGTCCGCTTGGCCAGCCGTCCGCGGCGACCGGTACGACGACGTCTGCACCGGCCGTCGCGGCAACCTCAAGAAAGCCGCCAATCACCGTGCCAGTACCAGAGTAAAATCCAATCGCGTCATCGTGCGTTAGAATGTGCCCGTCAGCATAAAAACGACTAATCGGCGTCGGCACAGAAGAGAACGTGTTCGTCTCATGCTTCATTGTCGCCAGCAGGAGCCTCATGCCGTCTTAATTTCTGCCGCCTCTGCTGCGGTCCTGAGATTCAGATATTCGCGTGTCTCGTTTGCGTCGAGCACACGACTTCCAAGTGTCCGGATGAGCCCGGCCGCCTTCTCGACGAGCCCCGCATTCGTGGCCAGGACGCCCCGTTCCAGGTACAGATTATCTTCCAGACCGACTCTTGCGTGACCACCAAGCAGCACCGCTTGCGCGACCATCGGCATTTGCATCTGACCAACACCAAATCCCGCCCAAATTGATTCTGGCGGCAGCGAATCGCGCATTGACTTCATCGAGTGCGGTGTCGCCGGTGCACCGTGGGCGACGCCAAGGCACAGCTGGAAAAGCGGCGGCGAATCGACAAGTCCCTCATGGATCAACATCTTCGCAATCTCAATGTGGCCGAACTCAAATACCTCGATTTCCGGTCGTACCGAGTACTCTCGGTACGCCTTCAGAATCTCCCTAAGAATGTTCGGCGTTGTCGCGTAAACCATCTCGCCGAAATTCAGCGACCCGCAGTCTAGCGAACCGATGTCCGAGCTGAGCTCGATAATATGTCTCACTCTGTCTCGTGGCCCGACAAAATCGCAGTTTGATGTCAACGTTGCCGTGTCTTCGAAATCAAACCACAGGTCGCCGCCCATACCTCCGGTGAGATTAAGTATTAGCTCTGTATTGCGTTCGCGAATCCGTTCCACAACCTCGCGATACAATTCCAAGTCGCGCGTCGCCTGGCCGCTTTTCGGGTCCCGCACATGGATGTGGACGATTGCCGCGCCTGCTTCAGCCGCCTCCAGCGCATCGCTCGCGATTTCCTCTGGCGTTACGGGAACGTGCGGACTCTTTCCGGCGGTGTCGCCCGCACCCGTCAGCGCACAGGTAATGAAGACTTCGCGATTCACTGCCAGGTCCCGATCCCAGCAGGTTCCAGTATCTCGGCGATTGGGCGCAGCTGCTCCCGATAGTTACGCCATTTCCCCACCGACGAGCGGTAGACCGGCTGCCGTACCTGGCTGGCGCTGGCCGTCGTCGAAGGCACCTCGCTCTCGTGAAACCGCGACAACTGATCTTCCCACTCCAGTCCGCAAAACTCGACGAGACGCCGACTTTCCCGATCCGTCTCAGTCACCAGTTCCTCATAACTCACTTCATGCATCTTGCCGGGCAACAGGGAGTGCCAATGGTCCATCAGACGCCAATAGGCAACGAAGTACCTGCCCAGATCGTCGAGGCTGTAAGAAAACGGATAGGCGCGTTGAAAAAGTGTTTTGTACACGGCGTAGCACGTATCCATGGGATCGCGGTTAACGTGAATGACCTTTGCGGCGGGGAGCGCCAAATGAATGAGACCAATGTTCAGGTAATTAAACGGTAATTTGTCAATGAAATGCTCGGTATCACCGGTGATGCCGCGAGTACTCTCGATATACGATTCGCCCAGCTTTTTCATATCGAGTTTCAGCGACGCGGCAACCATGTCTGCCTGTTTGATCTCGTCGCTGCCCTGGTCCTTGATCATCCTCGTCATTTCCTGTGAAAAATTCGGTAGCTCGCCGACCGATTTCACTTTCGAATGGCTACCAATTATCCGCTCAACAAGTGTCGTACCTGTCCGCGGCATCCCGACGATAAATATCGGCTCGGAGGAATTAAAGCCACTTGAGCGAATAGCATCTACGGACTCTTCGCTGTATGTATTGATGATGAGGTCAATCAATTGAAGATCTTTTCGCACTTCATACGAAAGATGTTTCTTTCGAACGCTGGCGCCGCGATTCAGGTAGTCGAAGGACTTTTTAAACAATCCGAGATCCTCACACTCTTTGGCGAGCGCATGACACAACATCACTTCGCCCATGTAGTTGCTTGTACCTTGTTGTAGAACCGTCTCCATTTGTTCCACATGGTTACTTTCTCGAGTCTGCTTTCGCAGATCAGCCCTGATCAGATACGCTTCGAATTCTGCTGGATCCAGGGCAAGTGCTCGGTCACAGGCCTGCTCTGCTTCGTTGAGCTTTCCCATGAACCGGTAGGTGGCAGCAAGGCTGAACAGGTGCTTTGCATTGGTCGGATCGTTCTCGATCGCCCGCTTGTAGAACTTGGCCGCGCGCTGGTGTTCGTCTATTCGAACGTACAGGCTCGCAAGCATCGAATATTGTTCAGCAGAGTCAGCGAGGTTCTGTTCGGCCAGCCTGAGAGTCTCGCCCGCTCTGCGTTGCTCGTTCGTCGCGATGAGGCACATTGCAAGGTGCAATTGACGTTTAATGTTGCTCTTGTCCAACTCCAGCGCTCTTTCGGCGAACTTAATTGCTGTCGGGAAATCCTTCGCCAGAATAGCGGCTTCACTAATTGCCTGCTGAACCCCACTGTGATCGTCATACTCACGCGCCAGCTCGTCGATTCGTCCAAGTATCCGAGCCACCTTTCCCTGCCTAATGAGCTGCGACAAACGCAGGGCCATCTGGTCCGCGTTGGGTCGAGAGCTCAAACCGGTCATGTTCATAGATTTCGGGCTGCTCCCACCTGGTCTACCGAGAGAGGGATGCATTGTTCAGTCGACGTGCTGGCAGCTTATCGAATGAAGTAGGTCGCACTGACTCCAATGGTGCGAGGCCGCGCAAGTACCAGTCGATTGGTCTGCGGCGAAATCAGGCTCGCCGAGACTGCAACGTCCTCATCCGTCACGTTCTTCGAAAACAGCCGAAAAGTCCAGTTTTCCATATGGTAGGCGATGTTCGCATTCCAGATCTGGTACGAGTCCAGCGAATACTCCGCACTGCTTCCCGGGAGCCCGTTTTCGTAGTCGGACCGGTAAAAGCCGTCGATCGTAAACTGTAAATTGTTTTCGGCAACCGGAACGCTGTACGTAACTGATCCTGTCGCCATGTGTTCCGAATGGCCGGGCAGTCGAGTTCCGTCTGTAACCGCGGACGTATAGATTTCCCCGTCCTCAACGAATTCCGCATCCGTGTACGTATATCCCAGCGCGTAGTTCCATCGCTCGCCGGCAACGCCGTCGATCTCCAGTTCCAGTCCCTGGGAACGCGCATCAGCAGTCGCGTTGCCGACTCCGTCTATTCCGCTGAACGCTCCGGAGATTCTGGCCTGGGCGTTGTCCCAATCCATACTGAATACAGCCACGGTGTATTGAACGGATTTGTCGGCAAGATTCCCTTTAATTCCGAGCTCCAAATTATCGACCTTGTCTGCCGTAAATGTATTCACGTTCGGAAAAGCGCCGCCCAGAGTGTCGTCGATGAATCCCACGGTCGGCAGTGCATTGACACCACCGTTGCGAAACCCCTGCGACCAGGTCAGGTAGATATTCGATTCATCGCTCAGCGCAAACGACGTATTCAATTTGTATACCTGGTCACTCACACTATCAGAGGATTGGGTCGATGAGCCTCCCAACGGCGGATCGCCGCAATAGAATCCGATTCCAAAGCTCTCCAGGATTGTGAAGCAAGTCGGCAGAATCGACGTATCGTCATTGCCGATAGTCTGCTCGAATGCACGGGCACCAGCGGTAATTTGCCAGGCATCCGAGACATTGAAGGTGACTTCGCCGAATAACGCTTTCTCTTCGAAGGTCGTCGTCCTGTCTTGCTGATATACGAGGTTGGGTGGATTTGTCAGCGGAATTGGCGTCCCGAAGTACGCCTGAAGACCCGATGCTACGAACCAATCCTCGAAGCCAGGCATCGTTTGGGTCGTATTGAAATCGAGCTCCTGATCAAGGTAAAAACCACCGACAATCCAGTCAATGCGATTCTCACCGCTCGATGTCAAACGAAGTTCCTGAACGAACGATTCGTCACCGGCAACATAGTCCGAGATTGTCGAGATACGCGGATAGTAGAAGTAGAAGTAGGCGAAGAAGTCTTCGTATATTCCCGATGCATCAACCTGTGTCTCTGTACTGAGATCATAGTACGAGGTGGCGGAGGTCAAGGTCGCGAATCCCAGGTCGGCCGTGATTTCGAGTGATGCCAGGTCGAGGTCGGACTCAAACGGGTTCGTGCCATGAAGGGAAAGTGTCCTGTCCTCCCCAAGACTCTCCGCCTGATAGTTATCAGTCTCAACTTCCTGATGGTGGAATGTCAGCAGCGTCTCGACATTTTCGCTAACGTCCCACAGCAATGAAGCACGCACATGACTGACATCGCCTTCGTTGGAGTCCTCTATAGACCCGGAGCGATCGGGGCCGCTGCCGACGAAGTCGTTTGGATCCTCCAGCAGAAACGCACCATCGGAATCCCGAACTCCTAGCGATACCGCATCAACGAAACCTGCTAGATTGCCGTACCCCGCAGACAGACGAAAGCCAGCGTTTTCGTTGATTGGAGCGTTCAACATGGCGTCGATGTCGTAATTAAGGTCGTCGGCATCCGCTGTACTGGAGGCGGCGGCTCGCACTCTTGCGTCGAACTGGTTCGTATCCGGTTTCTTGGGGATGATCCGCAATGTCCCACCTAATGAACCTGCGCCGTATAGGGTGCCTTGCGGTCCTCTTAGGACCTCAATTCGTTCGACATCGGTGAGCTTCAGATTATAGTAGACCGGTGTTTCGCCCACATAAGTCGAAACCGTCGGACGTGCGAGGTTCGGTATCTCGCCAGCGCCGCTTTGCGGCTCGGCCGACAAGCCCCGCATTACCAGTGTGCTGTTGTTTCCCGCTTCTCTCAGACCTACGTCATTGAAGCTGAGCCCCGGAACGTAACGCACGAACTCCCCAAGCGCCGTAATCTCGCGTTGCTCCAGACTTTCTCCGGTATACGCTGAAATGTTGTATGGCACATCCTGAACGGACGTCGCACGGCGGGTTGCCGTTACGACTATTTCCTCGAGCTCCTGCGCAATAGCAGGCTGCTGACCCGCGACCGCCGCCGAAACCGCAGCGGCAATTGCTGTGGCACGAAGTCTACGGTTTGCCGAATCTTTTCTTTGCATGATGTCCCCCAAGAGGATTGTTTCACCGCGCACGTGACGGCCTGTCACCTAATCCGAGCGCCCAAGATACTTTGCTGCAAAACTGGAGGCAAATGGCTTGTTTTGCCACTTCGTGGTAAGTTTACCTTACGTATGGGGTAAGGCCAGCAATTCTCCATGGGGAGACCTCGCCACAATGACGGCAAAGGTCCCGCCGCGATCGATCCAGAATTCCCAGCCATTTCGCGAACCTGCGATTGGATCCATCAGCCGTGTACGTCCATCTCGGGAGTATCTTAGTGCGCCTCTGTCTCTCCGGTGTAATTCAGAAGCGGTTCCGCCTGGACTCTGTCGAGATAGTCCTTGAGGTCTCGCTTGACTGCCGGCGCCAGGATGAAGAGACCGAGAATATTCGGGATAGTAATGAGGAATACGAAGCTATCGATCAAGTCGATCACTTGTTGTATGGAAAAGACGCCGCCTGGTACGAGTGCAATGCAGAAAAGAAGCCGAAACGTATTTAGGGAGAGATGTGAATATCCGAATAGAAACGACCACACACGACTCATGTAATAACACCATGAAATAATGGTCGAAAAAGCAAACAACAGTACACAGATGGCCAATATATATGGGAACCACCAAATAACGCTGCCAAAAGCTGCGGAAGTAATCTGGATGTCATCCAGGCCATCAATTTTGTAAGCGCCCGTTACGATGATGACGAGTGCCGTCATAGTGCAGACGATGACGGTGTCCACAAAGGGTTCCATTAGTGCAGCCAGGCCTTGAGAAACCGGCTCCTTTGTCTTTGCAGCGGCATGCACCATTGTGGATACTCCCGTGCCGGCCTCGGTGGAGTATATGGCTCTCCGCATACCTATGACGAAAACACCAACTACACCGCCAACGACACCTTCCGGAGCGAAGGCACCTTCAAAGATAGAAATGACGGCCTCAGGGATCGCATCTATGTGCGTGATCAAAATAGTCAACGTGGCAAGAATGTATATGCCGCACATTATCGGAACGAGGCGGCTGGTAGCCTTGGCGATGCTTTTGATTCCACCGATGATCACGAGGCCAACCGCAACCGCAAGGCAAATTCCGAATAGCCATGGAAACTCGTATCCGGTGACACTGCTCACCTGGCTATATGCCTGGTTCACCTGCGTGTACTGGAGCATACTGGGAATCGCAAACATGCCGTAAGAGAGCGCGAGGAATTTTCCCAGCCTGGGCCAGTTTTTCTCTTCCAGTCCACGACTGAGGTAATACATCGGTCCGCCGAAAACGGACCCGTCGGGAAGAATGACTCGGTGCTTTACACCCAACATGCACTCAGCAAATTTTAGAGACATTGCAAAAAAGGCAATGATGATCATCCAGAACGTCGCACCGGGACCTCCGATTGCGATTGCGATTGCCACTCCGGCAATATTGCCAAGACCTATCGTCCCGGATAGTGCAGTGGTGAGGGCTTGAATTTGGGTGACTTCACCAGGAGCGTTAGGATCAGCGTATCGCCCCTTGAGAATTTGTAGCGACAGCCGAAACCCCCGCACATTTACAAACTTAAGATAGAAGGTGAAGAACACCATCGGTAGCGCCATCCATAGAACAACCCACTCGATTCGTGTACCAAGAATATTAATCTGACTGAAGACAACATCGCTAAGAGTAGAAATAACTACCTCAGCAATTCCATGAAAAGATAGCTCATCTCCTGGCATAGAATTCACCACTTCCGCAAAAGACGAATTTGCGGCTCAACGTTTTTGTCAAATGTTGCGTCGCACTCCTAGTTTTCTATTCGGCTACGCCGTGTTTCCTTGAGACTTTGAAAAATTCCAATGAAGCTGATCACAAGCCAGAAAAGCTCGATTACGAAAGCCGACAAGTTGAACTCTCTACTTAGCGAAAAGAGAATGCACCCGGCTCCCAGCGCGTTGAAAATAGAGTACTTTGCGTCGCCTACCTCAATCTTCCGCAACTGCAACAGCAAGTAGGTAACAACGATGAGGGCTGAGCCCAATATTCCAATTGCGTCATGGAGCACAATTTTCATGCCGGTCCGGTAGCGTGGCTATCCGCTATGCCGCTTTCCAGGCCTCGAGATATTGGCTAGCGATCTCAATCAGGCGCTCCATGCCAAAACTGTCTTCGTGCCCACCGTGAACCACTCGAACTGGCAAACTCTTGAGTCTGATCATCGTATCCACATACTGATCGATATCAGCACCGGGGAAATTGGTAAGAAGTGGGCCATCGTAAATAGCATCCCCGGAAAAAAGCACACCAGTCTCCGCTTCCCATAGTCCGATGCTGCCTGGGGAGTGCCCCGGCAAATGAATGATTTCAAATACTCGATTTCCTAGATCAATTACATCCCCTTCTGAAACCGAGAGTGTACATGGCGCTGGGCGGACTTCGTGTTCATCAATGTCGAATTCGGCGTACGGGAGTGCGCTTATCAGCTCGTCACAATCTACTGCATAACCTAATGCATTCAACTCTCTTCTGTCAGCCTCGCTGAAATCCCCGACGCGAAGAATCATTTCTGCCAGACCTTTCGACATGATTGCAGCCTCGCTTTCATGAACGACACGCTCGTCGAATTCATGAATTCCACCAATATGGTCAAAGTGCGTGTGGGTCGCTACAGCCGTTACGCGCTTGTCGAATATGTCTTTTGCAGCCGACCGTAAACTCACGATACCGAGGCCTGTATCAACGAGCATGTCCCTGTTGCGACCACTGACATGCCAGATATTGCATCGAATCAGGGGGTCAACGAAAGGCTCCCAAATCAGGGTTATGCCGTCATCTATCCGTTTGCGTTCAAACCAACGGTCCGCTATTTGCATTGCAATCGCGCTCCCATATCAGGCGGCACGAGAACTCGTGTATTCCAGCAAAATGATATTCATACCGGTTTACTCGATCTTCGTGTCAAATCGGCTGCCACCCATTTATGAAATTGGTGTCTCATTGAGTCCCAGAAGGGTGAGAAAAAGCGCTCACTATAGACGGGAGAGCGGGCCGCTTTCTGAACAGCTTCGGAAATCCTGTTGTCCTCAGGAGCCACTTTGCCGAAAAACCCGTATATCTCCTCGTGCCTGGCGGCGTTCTCATCGGTGACCGCAGATTCCGGCAACAGATACATCCGGCGATCGATCGTCTTATCGACGCCATCAGGCAGATTGATGCCTATTTCTATGAACGTAGGTGCAATGGAAAAACTCATGGCGGGATAGAGATCAACAAAAGCCGCCTGATCCGGCAACTCTCCATCGCGCCCCAAATGAGGTTGGGAAGCATCCACAGCACCATATGTTTCGACGAAGTCGCTATAGTTGAATCCGACTCCGATCAAGAATCCGTCTATTATTTCTTTGTAAGTTTTCTTCCCATCGTCAGTCACCCTGGGATGCAGCGGTGACTCTTTGTAATCACTGTGTACAAAATGCTCGTGCAATACGTTTGGCCCATCAATATCAAAGAAAATCTTCCAGTTGCAGCGTGTAACAGCCCTGGGGACTATTGGGCGACCAGATGTGTCGACGGCTACCGCAATCTGGCCAAAGTCATAACCTGAAAATTGAGAAGTGATGGGTGCGACGTAGTCCTGAAAGGACTCCGGCTCACGCGAAAGGTTTATGAATACTGTGTGCAGAAAAATCTCACAGTGAACCTCAACTAAGTCAGTGTCGAACTGCGCTACCGATTGCAGATTGCCCTCCGGTGTTCCATCCCAATAGGGGGTTTCCAGGAGCTTTCCCTCGAGATCGTAGATCCATCCATGATAAGGCGTTTCTAATCGCTCGAGCCCCTGTGCAGGCTCTATCACGGCAAGACACCCGTCATAGGGCACGACATTGTGAAAGACCCGTAGTTTTTCATCTCGCCCACGAACCGCTAGCAGAGGCATACCGCAGAGCTCAAAAGGCAACGCTTGACCCGGTTCAGCTACGTCAAAATCAAACAGAACCGACACCCAATGCCTGCTGAAGATCTTCTCCCGCTCAGCATCGAAGAACTCTTCGCTGTAGTACGTCTGCGCTGGCAAAGTCCGCGCTTTTTCGATAGGAGCATCAATTTTCGCAAGCTGTTCACCAGAAATTAGGCTGTCATGTTGGCTCACTTGCTTCTCCTCCCGCGCCCCTTCTTGGATTTCAGGATACGACTCCCGACTCGAAGCTCCCAGTGCCGTTTCGTAGCACTGAAGCACCCACCAGGCTCGCAGTGTTTCCACCGGAATGATCATCAATTTGAAACGCTGCAATCCTCGAAACCTCACCGTATTTGGTTGTAAAACTGGATGCAAATGGCTTATTCTGCAGCGTCATGGTTAGTTTTTCTTGCAGTTAAATGCGGACGGAGAAACGCCGCCTTCCCCTTAATGCGCTTCGCGCATTTGAGGCTGTCGGCCGCCACCAGCACATGCGGCGCGCCGCTGAAGAGATGTGCGTGAGCCACAGCGCCATCAGCCAGCAAGTGCGCAAACTCGAGTCAATGCTCGAAGTGCAGCTTTTAGAGCGCACCAACAAGGGGCTCCTGTTGACACCGGCGGGCAGCCGGCTGCTCAACGAGCTTACGACCGCGCTGGATAGCCTGGTCAGGGCGACGGCGAGCGTTGCTCCTGACTATGAGGCGGCAGAATTGCGTGTCGCCTGTGCTCCCGGCGTCGCCGATAATTGGCTGCTTCCCAATCTCAATGATTTTTTGCGTGGCTACGAATCGTATGACGTCCAGCTGGACTCGATCCCTGTGTACCCAAAGGAAGTCCCGAGCGACGCCGACCTTGCCATCACATACGGCAAGCCGCCTGTCAGCGAAGACCGTGTTACACAGCTGCCCGGATCGCCTCTGCTGCCGGTCTGCAGTCCCGACCTGATGAGCGAACTGGATCGAAGCAGATCGATGCTCGACCAACTAACGAGACATACATTGATCCACGCAGACGACGGAAGTGAGTGGCAGCATTGGTTTCGACTTGTCGGTGCCAAAGACCTTCGCAGCCGAAGAAATCTCTACCTTAGTACCGGTTACCACCAAATCTTGGAATGTGTTCGTCGACGACTAGGGGTTGGGCTGATTGCGAAGCGCTTTATTGAAGAGGATGTCGCGTCCGGCAATCTGATTGTTTTAAGGAGCGACGCCGTGTTCGAACCGGAACACTACTACGTAGTACGCCCTATCGAGCCTAATCGGAGTCAGGCAGGTCGTAACTTTGAACAGTGGCTCTACAAACGTTGGCACCAACTCGGCTAAAGAGTTGGGATCAGTTTCGACATTCAATACCAAGATGCCGCTGCGGGACTTTTTCGGGAGTCAGTCCTGCATCGTTATGCACAGTACTACGATCGTGTCCGTAGACGCCCCCCTGATTACTTAGTTAAAACAATCAGTTAACATCCACAATCTGGATTCGGGAAGCACAGGCCGGAGGTTCACACCGACGAGCGCGAAGCGCGAGGACAGACGCACGCAGTGCGGGCCGAAGGCCCGAGCGGCGGAGCCGCGAGTCCATCCTCTCACCCCGACCAGCTCCAGAATAAGAAAAATCGGCTCCCTCACCCGGCAGGGGGAGCCGATTTTTTTTGTTTCTGGAACGTGGGAGGGAATTGGAACCGAATAAAAGGTTCACAAAATTGCGAAGCAATTTTGGGCAAGCTCGCGAAGCGAGCTGGTTCCGAAGGAATTCACGCCGCAGGCGTGAACCAAATCCTCTCACCCCGACCAGATTTTCTTAATCCAGATCAATCTCTTGGCACGCCTCTTACTCGAGCACTGTCTGTTGAGGGAGTGTCTTTGCGGGAGTTTTGCGGGGAGTTTTGGCGCCCACAATTTCCCCGATGAGAAGTGTAGGGTCTCAAGACCCCGGTGACACGTCAGCTCGAGATTTTTCGATCAGTTGTTCATACGGGGTCCGACCCTGCAGTGCCCCGTGCGGACGATGATAGTTGTAGTAGTCTTCCCATTCACGCAGTTTCTCATTGAACAGGTGGATGTTGTCAGAGATGCCGTTCTGGTCGAGCATTTGATAGAACTCCTGCTCATCGATTCGGTGTGAGCGCTCCACTTTGCCGTTCAGGTGCGGCGATCTTGGCCGGATGTAGACGTGCCGGATATCCAATGACTCGGCATGCCAATGGAACCGGGACTGGAACTCTGCACCGTTGTCGGTCTGCAGGACAAGGATGCGGAACGGTAGCCGCTTTCGAACCTCGTTCAGGAAACGGATTGCCGTGCGCTGATTACAGGCGTCGTAGACCTTGAGAACCCGGATACGGGTACAGTCGTCGATGGCGGTGAACTGATAGAGCCGCTTGCCTGTTCCAGGGATGCGCTCAAGGAACTTCACGTCCATTTGCAGGCGGTGGCCAGGCTGAGCCTTCTCGTAGCGCTTCCAGCGTTTACGGTGCGGCCGGTGTTTCTGGTTGGCCGGTAGCCGGCCCATGCCATGCTTGACCAGGATGCGATGCACAGAGGAACGCGCTATTTCCACCTGGTGAAAGCGCTGCAGGTAGGCGGCGATTCTGTACGCCCCGAAGTGATAGTTCTGCCGCAGGTACAGCATCTTTCTGACTACCGCTGCAGATGTAGCTCGCGGCGAATGGTGAGGCGTTCTAGGTCGATCGGCCAGGCCAGCTTGCCCAAACTCATCAAAGCGCTTTTTCCAACGGTAGAAGGCGGTACGTGAGATACCAAAATATCGACAGGTTTGCGCTACATGGCGAGGTTCACTCTCGGCATGTCGAAGGATCCTCAGCCTCCAGGCCACGATCCTTGCTTGTTCCGCTTTTGTCATGCTGCTCTCCTCTCTGGATGGCTTTGAGAAAAGAGCTGAATGTGTCACGCATCTGTTGGGATTTCACAGTCTCCGGTGAATCTCACAAAGACTGTACATGCCGGTTGACAGGCTCTGACATGTCAATCGCCTACCAGGAAATCGTCGTCAGCGATCGCAAGCAACAGATCCTTCAGGAAGCGATCGGGATCATTGCGTCAGAGGGCACTGGCGGCGTATATCGCGGACACCTATCGGGCGTCGTTCGAGGCCTTGAAGTCGGATGCGGAGGCGCTCAGCCTCCGGGACATCGTGCAGTTCATTCTCGACGATGTGCCCGGCTCTGCGTTACAGGCTGACAAGCTCTTCCCGCAGCTGTGGGCGATGGCCGGGTCGAGCCGGTGATGGAAGCGTTGCTGGACGACGCACAGTTTGCTCCGCGCGCGAGGGCGTCACTGACCGCTTCGACCGTCGGATCAGTTGTCAGTGGATGGCCAACGGCTGCCTGCGCGCCGGCAATATCTTTCAGTCCGTTTCCGGACACCACGCAGACAATCAGGTCGTCCGATCCGATCTTGCCATCGCGCACCATTTGCCCGAGGGCAGCCCAGGGTGCGGCCGCTGCTGGTTCGGCGAAAACGCCAGCCAATGTGGCCATCTCCGGGATCGCTCTGAGAATCTCATCGTCGGTGATCGTTACCGCCTCGCCTCCGGACCGAATAACGCCTTGTACGGCAGCCAGGCCGTCCCTCGGCCGATCGACAGAAATAGAATCGGCGACAGTCGTGGCAGTGACTTCATCCACTACGACCGCTGACCAACGCGGTTCCGGATTGTCCTCGGCACGCATCCGCCGGACGGTATCGCTAATCGCGGCGCTGGCCTCGGATTGGGCGCAATCAATTTTTGGCAGCCGGTCAATCAGGCCAACTGCTTGCAGATCACACCAACCCTTCCAAATACCACTGAGCAAATTGCCGTCACCAGTTGGCACCACGACCCGGTCGGGGACGCGGCCACCCAAAGACTCCCAGATCTCGTAGGCACAGGTCTTCTTGCCTTCTCGTGTAAACGGGTTGAAGCCAGTGCTGCGATTGAACCAGCCAAACTCGTCGGAGGCGGCCAGGCATAGGTCGAAAGCAGCGTCGTAGTTGCCTCGTACTGCAAGAACGGTAGCGCCGTAAGTGAGCGACTGAGTGAGCTTTGCCACAGGCGCGCGTTCAGGAACGAATACAATGGCTTGCAGACCGAGTGCGGCTGCAAGGCAAGCCGTTGACGAGCCTGCATTGCCGGTGCTTGCGACAGCGACGGTTTTTGCGCCGGTTTCGATCGCCCTTCGCAGTGCGACTGCGCTGGCACGGTCTTTGATCGACGCGCTCGGATTCAGAGTGTCATCTTTAAGGTACACATTCCTGAGCCCCAGCGATTCGCCGAGGTGCGGTGCCGCGTACAGCGGCGTCGCACCAACG
>Ga0224508_10002310_pt1 | contig 16333 bp, 1 predicted proteins | sample SF_Jan12_sed_USG_4_FD_170157 | JGI IMG/M metagenome (GOLD analysis project Ga0224508, IMG submission 170157) | Sediment microbial communities from San Francisco Bay, California, United States - SF_Jan12_sed_USGS_21 | ecosystem: Environmental > Aquatic > Marine > Sediment | place: USA: California... | reverse complement strand
AATACGGCGAACCTTCGGCCACCTCGCACGCACCGCTGAGATCGAGCACGGGAGGCACGTCCTCGACAGACACGGTCAGGTTCCCCGCGTTGACAAAGGTGCCATCTTCGTCAACCAGATCGACGCTGACCGTGCGCTCGGCCATACCCGAATAGGTGTGTGTGACATCACCAGCGCTGGTAAAGACATCCGTCGCACCGTCACCCCAGTCGACGATGTATTGGGTAACCGTGTCCTCGCCCGGATCGAACGTCGATCCCAGGGTAAGGGTATAGGGCGAGCCTTCCGGGATGCTCGCGGCGCCGTTCAGCTCGATGATCGGAGCGACGTTGTTAACCGTGACTGACAGGCTCGACTCGTTGTCGTGCGTGCCATCCTCGTCGATCAGCCGGACGTTGATCTCCGCGCCTAAGTCCCCGTCTGCATAGACATGCGACACACTGAGCCCGGGCAGGAATCCGTTTTCGTCGGCTTGCGGCGCGTCAACCAACTGCACCGCACTGCTGTCACCCCAGTCGATTTCGTATTGCGTCACCGTGTCAGCACCGGGATCGGTCGGCGCGTCGATCAGCAGACTGAACACGGAACCTTCGTTTAACGCGCCAACACCGCTCAGCACCGCGCTCGGGGCGACATTATTCACGGACACGGTGGTCGACGTAGTGTAGCTGCCATCCTCGTCGCTGGCTGTGGCCGAAATCGTGAATGTACCGCCGGCACTGTCATCCGCGTAGATGTGGGTCGCGGTATCGGCCGTTCCGGGGACGGTGTCGACGTCACCGTCGCCCCAATCGATAGCCCAGGTACTGATCGTATCGTCACCCGGGTCGATTGCAGTAAGTTCCAGCGTGTAGACGTCGCCCTCGTTTACCGAAGGGGGTCCGTTGACGGAGATGGCGGGTGCGATGTTGGCGACGGTGACTGACTGGGTGGCGGTATAAAGCCCGTCCTCGTCGGTTGCGGTGATCGAGATGACCCGCTCACCATCATCGGCGAAGACGTGGGTAAGCGTGGGAGCCGCAGCGTTGACGATGTCGGTCAAGCCGTCGCCCCAATCGATGATCCACTGGTTTACGGTATCGTCGCCGGGATCGGTGGCACTGAGGTCGAGAACGTAGCTCGCTCCCTCCTCACTGGTGTCGGCGCCGATCACGTTCAATGTGGGCGTCACTTCCAGCACCCGTACGCCGGTGAAGACCTCGGTCCCGCCGCCGTCCTTGTCAATAATCAGGCCGCGGACGACCTGGGTCCCGGCGTCGTTCAGGAACTCGGCGGGCGCGATTGCGCTGGCGGCGCTGCTTCCGACGATCTCGAAGACGCCGTCGTTGTCGAAATCGTAGGAATAGGTGAACCCGGCTGCTTCGTCAACCGGCGACAGATCGCTTTGGCCGAAGAAGCTGACGGTAGCGGAGTTCCCCTCACTGATCGGTGCGCCTGGATCTTCAGTGGAGTTGCTGAAGCCAGCCGTGGGTGCAGTGTTGGTTACTTCCAGCGTTGTGCTTCCCACGGCGAACTGACCGTCACCGTAAGTGGCGCGGAGCGCGAGCGTGAAGCTGCCGTTGTCGTCGATACCGAGGACCAGCAGTTCGTCCCAGGTGAAAACTGGATTGGCGCCCGTGGCATCTTCGAACTCGCCATCGGCGTCGATGTCCCACTCCAGTATCGGCATTCCCGCCGCGCTGGCGGCAAGCAGCAGGTCTTCACCCTCAGCGATTGTGTACGGACCGCCTGTCTCGGGCACAGCCGCACCCACGTCCACTGCAAGCGTAACCGGACCGTGCACGCCGTCCTCGTCTTCGCCGGTCACTGTGACAGCAAATGCCCCGGTGCTGAGGTAAACGTGGCTGGCGACAGTGGCGTCGCTGGCGAACGTGTCGACCGCACCGTCACCCCAATCGATGGTCCAGTCGGAGACGGTGTCGTCGCCGGGATCCGTCGCGCTGAATTGGACCGTATAGCTCTCACCAACGAGGGTGGCCGCCACACCTGTGACGTTGAGGATCGGCGCCGTGTTGGCGATAACCAGTTGACCCGTGTCGGTGGTGGAGATGCCCTGGTTGTCGGTCACTTGCAGGGTGATATCGTAGACACCGTCGTCGTCGAGTCCGATGTCCACCAGCTCTTGAGAGGTCAGGGTGGGGGTGAGCCCGGTAACCTCGTTGAAGCTGCCGTCACCGTTGAGATCCCAGCGGGCGTCGACGATCACGGCGTTGGTCGCAGGTGTCGCCGACCCGTTTAGCACGAGGCTTTCTCCCTCGGCGATCGCGTAGGGCCCGCCTGCGCTGGCATCGGCCGCCGCAAAGCCAGGTATCTGCTCAATACTGAGATAGTCGACGGAGCCGCGATCGGCGCGGTTGACCTTAATGGTGCCGTCGGGCGTCACCGGCAACGACGGGGTGATGGGATCACCGCCGGCATCGAACCGCAGGGTGTCGACATCGGCGCCGCCATTGAGGTTCACCGTCGCGCTTGCCGGAAGTTCGTCGCCAGCGACCTGTACGATATCGTTACCGCTACCGAGGTCGAGGTCAAAGCGGTTGTTGTCGGCAGCTTCGCTCAAGGTCAGCGAGTCGGCGCCACCGCCCGTGCTGATGTTCACCGTCACGCCGCCCGGCGTGTCGGAACGTGCCGTCACTGTGTCGTCGCCAACGCCGGTTCGCACCGTGGTAACGCCGGCCACATTCAGCAGATCAACGGTATTGACGCCGTTTCCGCTATTGATGGCGAGTAGCCCAACCTCGGCGGCATTGATCTGGCGGATCGCATCGTCGCTATTGCCGGTCGTAACGGTGAGAGCCTCCGTAGCATCGAAACTCACAGTGAAGCCGGGCAACGACTCGGCGTCTTCGGGTACCGGGGTGAAAGCGGCCAGGCCACCTTTGCCGAGCCCCAGGCCGGTTTCAGAACCGACGTAGACGGCACCATCGGTACCGCCGGCAAGGGCACTCGGTGATTCAAGACCGACACGACCGCGCAACACCTGGGCAAACTGCAGCTCGCCGGTGGCGGCATCGCGCTCGAATACGGTGAGGGCGCCGCTCAAGCCCGCGGTCACATAAACGAAATCATCGTCCGCGGAAACCATCACATCGTTGGCGCCGTCGAGTCCACGCACGCCATCCACATCTTCACGCAGGATCTGCACGAGGCTCAGGGCATCGGTGCCAGGATCACGCTCGAACACCGCCAGCGTGTCGCCCTCTTCACCGGACACATAGACGAAACCGTCGTCGGTGCTTACCGCGACAGCGCTCGCCCCGTCGAGACCATTGGCTGCACCGCTAAGGATCTGCGGCGGTTGCGTGAGGTCCGCGGCATTCAACACGAGTAAGGTGTCGTTGCTGGAACTGAGGGCGTAAATCAACGCCCCATCATTGCTGAGACTGAGGTCGCTGAACCCGCTGACACCGCCGGACGCAACCGGGGGCACGACCTGTGTAAGCAGACCACCACCGGTGCGCTGATAGGCGGCAATGCCATCGGCACCCGCCACAAAGACACGGGCACCGTCGGCGCTCACCGCAACGGATTCGAATACGGCCTGGCCGGTAGTCTCTCCGATATTCTGAAATAAGGTAAGGTCACCGGTCGCGGCGTTGCGTGCGAATACCGCGATCTGGTTGTCGCCAGGGCTGACCACGTAGACGCGATCGCCATTCACCGCTACATCGCTCGCGCCGGCAAGGCCGTCGATCCCTCCGAAACCGTCCTTGAAGAGCTGGCGCTGGCCGAGGTCGCCGCCGTTCGCGACGATCAGAACGTTCTCGCCCGAGTTCACACCATAGATGTGCTCGCCCCCGGCGCTGACATCGATGGCCTGTAGGCCGGGGAGCTCGGGTTCGACCAACAGCGCCGGCCGGGGAGCAGCGGTGATGAAAGCAAACTGAGTGTCGCGCAGAAGCTGCCCCGTGAGTGCGGTGTCCAACTCGCCGATCGAGGTATTGGCAGCGGTGACGTTAGCGATCGAGACATTAATCAGATCATTTGTAGCGCCAGGATTCATTGGGCTGGAATCTGGAATCAGTGTCGCCCAGACGCCAAACGGCGCGAGTGATGTGAGGGTCTGCGGGGTGCCGCTACCGCCAAACAGCGGATCGGTCGCCAGGCCACCCGTCAGCAAGGCCTGCTGGAAGCCATTAGCACCAACGCCCAGCATCGGGTCCGCAAGGGCGATGTCCGTGAGGTTGATGAGCAGGATCATGTCGAAATCGGTGTAGTCGTCGGCAAAACCGGTCGGACCGATGTCCATGCGAAAGATCGCAGCCACCGCGTCCTTCGAGGCGGCGTTTCGTACGCCCGCGAAGTCGGCCGCGTTCGCGGTGACGCCATCGAGCAGGCCGTAGATTTCGGCCCCGCCGAGAAGATCGGCGATCTCGGGAGTCAGGTCGCCGTTCGATAGGAAGGGGTTGCTCTGCTGGAAACCGGCATCGCGCAGGCTGCGCGCGCCAATGACGCTCCCCGGTCCGCCGCCCATGGTGTTGCTGCCGAGGATGAGTCGGCCGGACCCGCCGGGTTCGGCGCCGCCCCCGCCGGAGGTGTTCACGCTGGCTCCGCCGGCGTTCAGCACCGAGCCAGAGAGCTTTACGGTGCCGCCGGCGCCGCCCGCGCCCGCGCCGCCCCGGCCGCCGTCGCCGCCCGCACCACCGTTGCCGCCCTCTCCGCCGGAGCCGCCGACACTTAGAGAAGTGCCATCTCCGCCAGTTCCGCCCCCGCCCGCGGTCGAGGGGTTCCCAACCCCCTCGCCGTCGCCACCTTGCGAGCGCAGATTGCTGGCGCCGATATCGACACGGCCCAGGGCGCTGATCTCGAAGGCGCCGCCACCACCACCGCCTGGTCTCCCGAAACCGCCACTGGCACCAAACGCGCCGAAGCCACCGGCACCGCCACCGCCGCCACCTTGTTCGCCCGGTAAAATGCTGACCCTGGCACCACCGCCACCGCCGCCACCGCCGCCGCCGCCGCGGCCGCCGCCACCGCCGCCACCGCCGCCGCCGCCGCCGCTTCCGCCGGAGAGCACCTGGCCGGTCCCCGTGTTCTCGCCACGCTCGCCGGCGCGGCCGGGATCGCCGGGCTCGCCGGGCTCGCCGTCTCCGCCGCGTCCGCCGGTATTGCCACCGCCACCGCCACTGCCGCCGCGTGTGCCGCCACTTCCGCCACCGCCACCAGCGCCACCTTCTCCGAACACCCCGCCTAGCGCGCTGTTCACACCGGCCCCGCCACGGGTTCCGTCATCGCCGCCCTGGCCACCGAAGCCTGAGCCGCCGAACCCGCCGCGGCCGCCGGCGTTGGCGGTCTCGCCGAGGAACGCTATTTCATAGGCACCGCCGCCGCCACCGCCACCACCCTGGCCGGTGCTGCTCTCGCCGCCAAAGCCGTTGCCGCCGATACCGCTAGATTCGACACCGCCGGCACCACCCTCTCCGCCGAACCCGGGATCCCCGAATTGTGGCCCACCCTGCTGGCCGTCCTCGCTAGAAAAACTACCGGTGCCACCGGAACCGCGCGTGCCACCAGCCCCGCCAGCGCCTCCACCCGCGCCCGGGGTGCGTCCGCTGGCAGCGGCATTGAAGATAACGTTCTCACCGACGCTGACGTTATTGCCGGCGAAGAGAGATAGGGCGTTGACCCGCAAAGTGCCGAAGGTCGCGGCGGATACGACGGCGCCATTCGGAATGATCAGGTCACCCGCGAACCGGAATTGGGTGACGCCGCTGCCAATCGATGCAGTGACGCCGGCGAATCCACCGCCGGTCAAGACGGTGCCGGGGTTGATCGTTTGGTCAGTAGTGCCGTCGCCGTTGAGATCGACGAAGATCTGGCCACTGCCAAGTCGGCCTAGTCGTGTGTCGAAGGAAATACTCTGCGAGGCGGTGAACGTCGGCACGGTCGGCCCGGTCGGCGCCGGCAGATCACCCGACAAGAGCTCCGCACCGACGATGTTGTCCACCAGCGTAACGCCCGGCGTCCATGACACCGACTTCAGGGCGGTGAAGTCCGATGGCAGCTCGAAGTTCTGGAAACCGGCATCGCCATCGACCTCGAACGCTACCGGCGTCACCGGCTGGCCGTTGAGGGTGGTGCCGGTGAATTCCACGGTTTGCGTCCCTGGCGAAGTGGACGCCAGGGCCAGGGAATAGAGCGCGAAGCCACCGCCATCGTCCAGGGTCAGGGTAAACAGGTCAGTCGTCGAGCCGGCCCCGGCCGAGGCGTTGATGGTATCGTCGAACTCGAACGAACCGTCCGTCGAAAGGACGAAGTCGTCCTCCTCGTATCTCGTATCGTCAATGAGGAGTTGATCGTCGAGCCCGTCGAAGTCGATGACATTCTCGAATTGGAAGAACGTGGAAAAGCCGGCCGACTCGAGCACCACGTTTCCAGCGATAACGGTCACCTGGTCGCCGTCGACAGTGACGTCCGCCGGGCTCGCGAGTTCTTCCACCACGAGGCTATCCGTGCCGGAACCCGCAAGAATACGCACCTCGTCAGCACCGTCGACAAACAGCAGGTCGGCCCCATCGCCGGACAATCTACCCGCCCCCACCTTCCAGTCGACGCCGGCAGCATAGCCGCTGTTGTCTACCAGCACGGTCTCGACCACTACGCGCAGATCGTCGACCAGATTGGCGTGCACCGGAGCCGTAGGCGCGCCCGGGATGTCTACCAATACCGTGTCGTCGCCACTCTCGCCGGAAACCCGGGTCGCGGCGCCAATGCGCTGAACCGTGATGGTGTCGTCGCCGTTGTTGGCGTTGATCTCGAGCGCGAGACCGGTAACGTCGAGATTGAGTGTGAGTTCGTCGTTGTTTTGACCGAGGTTGAATTCCGCCTCGGCAAAGCCCCCGAAGGTGACATCCGCGATCGGCCCGAGGCTTGTGAGTTCCGCCTGGCTCCCGCTTCCACCCACTTGCGCGCCTGAGGTGGGTCGTGTCTCGTTCTCGATGTCGAAACGGATAAGGTCGGCACCACCGCTGTTACCACCGTCGATCGCAAGCGGCGCGGCCGCCGCGAGCACCGTGACCTCATCAGCGCCCGCACCGAGACGGACGGTGGTGGCCACTGTGGCCCCCACTATCGTGACCTCGTCACGACCGCCGGAGGTATCAATCACCGTCGTCGTGCTGGTGTCTGAAAGGGTGACGATGTCGCGCGAATCCGCCAGGTTGACGGTCAGCGAACTGAACCCCGTGTAGTCGATGCGCGCGTCCGGGTCCATCGTGAAGCCCGTGATCCTGCCCGCATCGATGGTACCGGGCCGCCCGGAGACATCGTTGGCGCTGTCATCGATGACGAGGGTATCCACCCCAGGTCCGGCGTCGAGCACGAGCGGTGCCGTCAGATCCTGCAGACTGGGTGGCTTCCCTAAGGTGCGTGCGCCCGCAGCCGGGTCACCACCGATAGTAACCGCGTCGGCGCCACCCCGCAGATTTACCTGAGTCTCGGTCAGCACATCCCAGACTCGCAGGATGTCCTGGCCGCCGTCATTACCGAGATTGAGGGTGGTGAGGCGCGCATTACTGGTCTGTACGACAAGCTGATCGTAGAAGCCGGACACTAAGGGATCGAACACGCCCGGCGTGCCGGCGCGAAGCTGGCTATTCGTAATCAGCCAGTCGGTCACCTGTTGATTACCGTCGTTGGTGAAGCTGACGGTCTCTACGTCGAAAGTGGTGACACCTGGCCCATCGACTGTGCCTACAGGTTTGCCGAACAGCGTGCTCTCCGTGCTGTCTTCGCCGGGACCGCCGCGGACGATGACCTTGCGCGTAAGATCGGGCACCTGCACTCGATCCTGACCCAGCCCCAGTCGCACCTCGACCGTGTCGACTGCGTTGTTGTAGCGCAGATTTGCCGGTGCGACGAGACCGACGACGGCAACGAGCCCGATCGTCACCTGGTGATCAATCGCCTCCGCGCTCGAGTCGTAGATGACGTGATCGTCGCCAAGCCCACCGTTGATCTGCAGGTCCGTAGTAATCCCGGAGACGGTGCCGTCTTTGCCGACCGTAACCACGTTGTCGCCAGCGTTCAGATCGACGGTCGTGATCCCTTGCAACGTTTCAAGTGCGATCTCATCGTCGATGGTCCCGCCAACTATCTCCACCGGCCCACTGATCGTGTTAACGACGCGCAGCTCGTTGCCCGTGCCGGCTGAGTCGAGCTCGAGCCGGAACTCCTCGATCTCGGCGTAGCTGATCCGGTCTCTAACCAGGCCCACACCCGGCTCATTGCGCTCAACAAATAGATCGCTGGCGAACAGTTCAAGCTCGGCTTTGCCGTCGATCGCTTTACCGTCGCCGGTGATGATGAGGGTATCGTTATCGCCAGTCCCACCGGATACCGTCACGTTGTCATAGGCGGTAATCAGTGTGTCTTCGCCAGGTCCGCCGATGAGCGAGACTGCGATAAGGTCGGAGACGTCGATGTTCGCGGTCCCGGCTGACACATTAAGCGTGTCGTTGCCCTCGAGACCGCGGACCTCCAGGCTGTCCTTCGCCGGGTTGCTGTTGATGATGAAAGCGCGGCTGTCCCGACCCGGGGTCATGTCATCGAGCAACAGGATCTCGCGTTCGATCTGGTTGCTGACATCGCCTTCGGGATTGGTGCCAAGGTCAGTTTGATCGAAATTGCCAATGACCCCCTGTACCAGAAGCGAGTCAGCGACCGCGCTGCCACTGAATATCACTCGATCCGTATTACTGCTACCGCCGGTTTCCGCCGGCGAACTCAGGTCAATGGCCAGCAGACTGACGTCGGTGCCGGTAAGGTCGCTGACGATGACTGTGTCAGAACCACCACCCGCAGTAATAGAAATATTCTCGATATTGTCGAGCAGAATGCTTTGCAGACTACCGGTACCATCACCGGCGTCGATCAGGACGTTGAAGGCGCTGTCCTTTCTTAAGCCGATTACATCGTCTTGTTCTACCGCACCGTTGCGGCCGGTTTCAAAAGAGCCTTCGGTCAACGCGAATCCGCCACCGATGGTCATTTTGTCAGTGTCGCCGGGAAGGCCAGGGCCTTCGACGAAAATGTCGGCGCCCGCGCCGACGTTCCAGACGTAGGTGTCGCTGCCGGTACCACCGGTCAGCACGTCGTCACCGCCCCCCCCGTCAAGCCTGTCATCATCAGCGCCGCCGGTGAGTGCATCGATACCCGCACCGCCACTGAGATCATCGTTGCCCGCACCGCCATCGAGGAAATCGTTGTTTGAACCACCGATCAGGGTGTCGTCGTTATCGCCACCTGTGAGCGAGGCGACGCCGCTGCCGGCATAGGACAGCACATCATCACCGGTACCGCCGGAGAAACTAACGTCGGCCGCGACAGTCTCATCGACCACGACCAGATCCGCGCCGCTGCCGCCGCTGGCCTGTATCCGCCTGACGTTGTCAAAGCTTTGCTGGGCCCGTTCGACCCACTCATTCCTGGTGGTATCAAAGATCAGGAATTTGACCAGCAGCGTTTCGCCGGCAGCGGGGTTGTCCGGATCGGTCGGACCCTGAGAGTTGATACTGAAACCCTCTCTGGTCTCGGTATCGTTGCCCTGCCGATCGGGTCCGGTGTTGCGGCGTTGATCGCCAGTGCCGTTCGGGCCATCCCCCATGTACAGGGTCAGATTGCCGCTGCCGTCGACAACACCCAGCGATGGCGGGTTGAGAACGACGCCGGCCAGGACATCCGCATCGTCGAGTTGAAAAATTTCGAAGTCGAATATCACTTCGTTGATCAGCTCGAACTTTTCATCGGCAAGCGTGATCGCAAAGGGGTCGACGCCCACCGAGGCCTTGACGAACGCTTCCAGACCGGCCCGCAGCGCGCCGGACACATTGAATATGCCGAACGGATCCGCGTTGGTGATCAGTTCGAGCTCGCCAATGCGCACGCGGCCATCATATGTGAAAGGCGCGGCCGGCACGGGCGTCGGGTCACCGTTGCGCAGATCGTTGATGTAGTCTTCTTGCTCCGGCGTCTGTGGCTCAGGGAGATCGTTCAGATCGAACAGGATGTCGGTGGCGAAAAATACCGCCACGCCCGCTTTGAATTCGGCGACCACGATGTCCGGTCCCACCGAAGCCCCCGCCGAGATCTTGGCCGTTACCGTCAGCTCGGGCCTTTCCTTCGCTGGCTCTGGTGGACCGAGATCGAATATCGGGTCGGTGGTGTCGACATCACCATCTTGAAAGCCCGGCGGCGGTGAATCCGGGAAGTGATCGTCAAAGAAAAATCCGTCGGCCAGGCGATGAATATTGTCATCCAGGCTCTGTGCCAGGACCATGTCGTTGGTGAAATCCAAGGCGTTGGTCAGCGCATTGGCACCGAACAGATCGTACCCGGCATCGATGTCAAACGTTGCGCCGATGTCGAACGTCAACTCTGCGTTCAGAAACGGTACGATGATCGGGTAGGTGACCTGATACTGAAAGCCAAAGTCGAAATCGAGCCCAAGCGTCGTCAGCACCGGCGAGGTATCGCCGAGCAGCATATCGAACAGTAGATCTGGATTTTCCAGGAACGGAAATTGCAGCTTACCGCCGACGCTGGCGAAGAATTCCCGCTTTGTCTCCGACTGGTTCTGGGCCTCGTCAGCAGCCTCCGTACTGGGCCTCGACTCGGTTCTGGTTTTTGTGGTTTCGTCCTCATCATCCATGCCGCCGCCGGAATCCCCGACCTCGCGTTTCACCTCGACCTTGAAGTTCCCCAACTCCGTACCTTCGGGAATTCCCTCGGCTATCGGGCCCAGATCCAACAGGTAGTTCGCCAACTCAATAGTGTCTTTGGCTGCCGCCAGCCTTTCGAGTTTCTTCTTCTTGTCTTCTGGTGAGTCATTGATATTGAGCGCGATGGCAAGGGTGCCGAGGTCGAGCGCGGAAATAGCATCTCCGCCGGCGCGTTGAGAGAGATCGCTGATGACCGGAATGGGATCGGTCAGAAAGTCTATGACCGGTTTGACCGGCTGCAGAAAATCCTGTATCGACGCGATCGTCGGGTCGACGAACTCCGAGAAGAACGTGCCGAGATCGAGTCGCACGCTCTGGAACTCGACCTCCACCGGATCGCCGAATTGGCTATCTCGGGTATTGGCATCGACAAAGTTATAACTGATCAGGGCATCCGCCGCGAGCGCGAGATTGAACAGTCGATCAGAAGCCGCAACGGGGCCGAAATCCGGGATCAACGCCGCATCGAGATCGAGATTGACCTCACCGGCGCCAGTCAATCCGGCATCCAGAGTCAGTTCGCCAAACTCGGTTCCGGACAGTAGATTGTCACCATCGCCATCGCTGACATCTATTTGATAGGCGCCGGAGAAGCTCGCGGGCAACACCGTACCCGACGCGTCCGGTTGATCGTTTCGTATCAACGCGCCGAAGACACCGACCTTGCCTTTCGCGGCAAAACTATCGTCGGTACCGCCATCCAGCTCGAGCAGCAGGTTGTCGATCGTCAGCTCATCCGCCAGCGCGCTGTCGACGAACAAAATGGATTCGAGCGTGTCAGCGGTCTCGAAGACACCGAAGCTGAGATCGAATTCCCAGTCGAAGCTGACCGTCACCTCGTCGGCGATGCCGAGCAGCGGCTCGATGACCGGGTCGTTCGATCCCAGCGCCAGATCTAGGTCAATAACTTCATTCTCGCTGTCGGCGAGCGTAAGCTGGAAACCCACCTCTGACCCACCGGGATCACTGAAATCCAGGATTTCGCCGTCTCTGATAAGGCTGCCGAGCGCATCGTCCAAGGCGCGCTTGACGTCATCGATCGACACGGTCTGCCCATCGGATGGCGCAACGGAGAAGTTGCCGGGCGAGAGCGCGGTGCTGATCCTAGTCGCAATTTTTCCGGCCTGTATCTCGGCCAACTGGCTGCCGGCAAGTGGTACGGGCGCGGAGAAAACGGTCGTGTCCAATTGTTCTTGAACATTGGAGAAATAGTCCCGCAATCCACCATCGTCAACCACGCCGAGATCGGGACCGTTTCTTACGTTGCGGACACTACCTGCGATGCCGACGTTGCCGGCTCTCAGATTGACGGCCACCGCCGCCAGGGACGCCGCGTAGTCGAGCGTGTTAATGCCGTTGTCGCCATCGACGTCACCGCTGATGCTGCCACCCTCAAAAACGACGAAGGTGTCGTCACCCGCGCCCCCGGTGAGATTCTCTATGTCGCTAAAGAGCTGCTCATTGAGGAAACCAGTATCGAGGGCGGTGATCTGCCACTGGTTGTTAGTGTCGGTGGCGATGAGCGTGTCGTTGCCCGCGTCGCCCTGGTAGGTATCGCCACCGCTGCTGCTCCCGGCAATCAGAAAATCATCACCCGCACCGCCGATCAGTGTGTTCGCATCACTGTCACCGGCCAGAGTGTCGTTCCCTGCTCCGCCAATGATGTACTCGACATCTGCCGCCGTCCCGGTATCGGTCGCACGTCCCGCGGCCAGATCGACGGTCACCGCATCGGCATAGGCGCCGTAGTCCAGGGTGTCGCTGCCGGCGGCGCCGTCGATCACACCGCTGACGCTGCCGCCGGCGAAGACGAACGTGTCGCTACGTGCACCGCCGGTGAGATTCTCGATGTCGCGGAATGTCTGGCCGTTGAGCGTGCCTTGATTGAGCCCAGTGATGCGCCAGTCGTTCACCCCATGCCCGGCAAGCAGCGTGTCGCTGCCGGCACCGCCGTCGAAGGTGTTGATGCCCGCGCCGCCCGCTAGCGTGTCGTCGCCACTGCCACCCAACAGCACGTCGTCGCCGCGGCCACCGATGAGGGTGTCGTCCCCTGCTCCGCTCGCGATCGTGACATCGCCGCTGAAGCCGGAAGCATCCAGGGTGTTGTCGCTTTCATTACCGCTGAGCTCGGCGGTTTCGATGCTCACCAGCGCAACAGAATCGCTGTCGGTTTTCAGGGCCGTGTCATCGAGCGTCAGATCGCCGTCGGTCGAGGCGACAATGTGATCGGTGCCGCTGCCGCCCTTGATCGACACGGCGGCATCCAGGTCCCACGTGGGCGTACTGAGAACGATGGTGTCCCCCGCATCACCCGCCTCAATGGTCAGTGAGTCCTTGGGGTTCGCGAAGGCAATGGCGGTGAAATCCGCTTTGTTGCCGCCATCCAGGGAAGACCATGCGTTGGTCTCATCGCCGGCGTCGCTCAGGCGGATTACCTGGGCCTCGGTTGTCGCGTTGCTGAAGGTCCGGGCGTTGGCCGCGGTGGTGTCGGTGAGCGTTTCGAGGCCCTCGAACGCGACAAGCGTGATGATCGTGCCGTCATCGAGCTCGATACTGCCTGAGTCGGCGCCGTCGGCCACATAGCTGACGCTGTCAACGTGGCCTTCCTCCAGCAGCAGATGGTCGTTGCCGGCGGCGCCATCGAACCGGATCGGGACCGAGAACTGGCTGCTGAAGTCGAGAGCCAGCGTGTCGTCATCGTCCGTGCCGGTGACGATGACGTCGCTCGTCTCATCAAGCAGTTGCTCGTCGAGCACCGCGCCGGTACTACGGTCGATAACTTGCAGGGTCTGGCTGGCGGGGTCGTGGCGGAGACTCAGGTCGTTACCCAGCGCGGCCATGTCCACGGCCAGCGCATCAGCAGAGAGCAGGAGCCGGGGTTCTAAGGGTTCGAAGTGGACCTTGCCGGTTTGACGCCGCGGGCGCTTGCCGCCGCGGGTTTTCCTGCTGCCAAACCAAGATAACGCACGCCCCACCGCACTCTCCTCGCTGATGCCGCTGGCATCAATCGCTTTGACGAATAGAGGGACTAACTAATGAACTGAAGGTGAATTAAGAGGAATTATGTCCCTCTCACTCGCATTGCACCGGCCAGCACACCCCGAAGCACCACCACTTGCTCAAGAATTATCTCAGCCGGTTCTTAGCGGGCACCTAGCAATCGCTTAGTTTTCGCTTAGTGCACGTATTTCTACGTAATTTAGGCAAGTTAAATGACTCGTTCTTGATTTACTGAGTTGAAGCACTGCGAAAAAAGTGGTAACCGCATCTGCGCGGCAGGAGATTGTGCGCTGGATGCGGTATAACAAGGTATTGTCGGAACGGCGGTGTCGGATCAGACGGTTACCGTCGTGTATTGGGCGTGTGCGAGGGCCACAAGGAAGATAAATCTGGGTGGTACACGTTCCTGCAGCACCTCAAAGAACGCGGTCTGAAGGGTGTGCAGCTCGTGGTATCGGATGCCTGCCCTTGGGCTGGTTGAATCGGTGAACGAGCTGTATCCCGGGGCTCAGTGGCAACGATGTGCCGTTCACGTCTATCGCAATGTGTTTTCACATGTGCCGAATGCGAAGGTCGCCGAAGTGGCGGCTCGACAATCCGAGCGAGCCGATACGGATCTGCAGATTTACTAGGTGGCTTGGCGCTGCTGCTGGTAGAGATTGAAACTGACGCTGATCCGGTCACCTGTCGGACCCTCTCTGTCCGACATATTGGGCTCCACTTCGTGCACCAACCACGCGGGAAACAGGATTACCCTACCTTCGATCGGCTCGAAATACACTTCATTCCAGGCCTCTGAGCGGCGAGATGTCTCGGGCGCATAGCACGGCGTGAGCACTTGAGCTTGGGCACGGGGATCGCTAAAAAAAATCCGCCCGGAATCCGGCGGCGTCTGCACGTAGTATACGCCGCTCCATAATGCGTTCGGATGGATGTGATTGCGGTTATAGCCATACTTGGGGTTGATGTTCGCCCACATGTTGCTGAACGCGGGTTCATAGGCCGGATCATACCCAAGGTCATCAAAGATCTCCTGCGCGGTGGCGATCACCTGACCGGTCAAGGCATCATATTCCTCACGCTGGTGCATATCCAAATTGCTGTGCCACGATCCCACCTGCGTAACGTTCGAACGGACGATTCCTTCCTCATCCTGAGACCGCCACGCGTAGATGTGTGTCCCTATCGCCTCGTTGAGCTCAACCGAATCAGGCAGATCTCTAAAATAGATGCTCGTGGGGAAGTACATTTCCCTCATGAGTTTGCCGACTTGACTGGAGGCGTCTGGCAGTTCGATTGGCATGATCTCGCTTTTCCAGTGTCGGTTCGCTGACATGATATAGCGATAATCGTACCTAGACACCAAAGTGTCAAAAAGTACAAAGGGCAGAGCACACTCAGAAGTGAGCCCCGAAATTCGGACAGTGATGTAAGGCGGGCTGTGCCGAACTTTGGGAGTACCAAAGTTTTCGCTTAGCGCATGTATTCTTTATCAATTACGCAAGTCGAATGATTCGTTCTTGATTTGCTGAGCAAGCTCCAGGGTGCTTCTGGTGGGTTCTACGTCAAATTCTGCTTCTAGAACCGTCTTGCATCTCAGAAATTGCCTCAGGGCTTTATCTCTATCGCCCAACTCGTAATAGCATGCCATGAGACGTCGATGCACGTCCTCGCGAGGGCCGTCTATCTGCAGGATAGTCTTGCATATAGATACTGCCGCTGACTGCCGGCCTTCTGAATAGTAGCAGTTGCTCAACTTATCGAGGATAACTAGATAGATCTCCCGCAGCTTATCTCTTTCTAGAGAGGGCCAACTCACGTAGCGCTCCTCCTCCATGAAATCACCTTGGTAGAGCTCAGACGCCCTTTCGTAGTGAGGGACTGCCTGCGCCAAGCCTTTCTCAGCCTCGACTTTTGCACCTGCCTGCCAAACGCGCAGAAACTCTCCAACATCCGACCAAATCTCAAAGTCAGGATTGAGAAAATAGTGTGCATCCTGATAAAGAATCCAGTCATGTGGCCTGTCGATTTCGCGAAATCTCTCACGGATGCCGTGCAAAGTGAAATTCAAGCAGTTGCGTGCAGACTCCGGCGTAGAATTCGGCCAGAACTCCTCCATTAAGACATCTCTATGAGCAGGCTGCTGGCCGTGCAAGGCCAGATACACCAGGATAGCCCTCCCTTTTCGACTTAGTGGTTTTCTGATTTGCTGCTGGTTGAGGAAAACCCGGAATGAGCCGAAACAATGCATCCCGAGCATTGGTGTCGAGTTGGCGTCGAGAGGATTCCGACCGCCATCTCTCGTCGCGTCCGTTGGTCCGTGGCTGACAGAATCCGACGATGCACGAGATTTCGACGTTGTGGTCGCCGGGTAAGTCTGTCCGACTTTTGACTGCGCAAGTGTATCTTGATCAACGGCTGTCACGCCGACTCGATCCAGGCATCGCTTCAACGAACCCGCGTCCAACGCGCCATCGATAACGTCGCTGGCGCCACCTCGAAACGCACTGATGACGAGGTCAGTGCTGGGCTGATCAACAATGAGAACCAGTGGAACGGTCGAACAAGTGGTCTTAATAGCGCCTAAAGCGTCTATTGTGTCCCTGTCTTGATCT
>Ga0224508_10002309_pt1 | contig 16334 bp, 22 predicted proteins | sample SF_Jan12_sed_USG_4_FD_170157 | JGI IMG/M metagenome (GOLD analysis project Ga0224508, IMG submission 170157) | Sediment microbial communities from San Francisco Bay, California, United States - SF_Jan12_sed_USGS_21 | ecosystem: Environmental > Aquatic > Marine > Sediment | place: USA... | reverse complement strand
TGACGATTACATCATAATTTTTCATAATTATTATTCCGACGATTCCTTTTTGCGGAGTGTGTTGATTTCAATATGGGGCCAACGAGTGGTACCGCCATCAGTGCCAAATTGAAACTCAAAAAACTGAATCTGTTCGTACTGTAACTGAAGAATTTCTTTTCCGTCTTCAATTACCGTTTCGATCCACATGCGAAAATTCATTTCAGTCACTGGAGTAAACCGTTTTACAAAGGGAATATTTAAAATACCGCCTTCGGGTCCGCCTTGTTCACGTGTGGTCAATTCTATCAAAACGTAACTCTTGATGTTCTGATCTTTGATAGCATCACGTAAACGAAGATCAGGGCGAACAGAGTAAGGGTACAACTCGTGTGCAAGAATTCGTTGAGTATACGTCTTGTTTCCAGTAGGGTCTCTTTCAGCTAGACTGGAGTCGTTTACCCAGGCAGGTGCCGGTTTATCAAGATTTATTGGGCTGTCAGTTATTGTACCCGCCAGTCCCATACTAGTGGATATGGAAAGAAAATCAGGTTGCCAGGCGGCAATTCCTTCTGGAAACTCGGGTTTCCCTTTTTTTTCCTCAGAGTCTTTTCCTAACAGTAAAATGGTGCTGCCGTGAGGGATTGTGCCACTACGGGAAATTGAGTAAGCTGGAACATAGTTTGGGCCATCTACCCCGTCTCCCGAAGAGAGTTCAGGGTATCCGATATCTGTCATGATAGACTCATTATCAGCAGGATGATTGTACAAGTCGTTAAGCCAAAGGTACATTCCATTTTCCACGTGGAGACCGTTACCTTCCAAATCTTGAATGCTCTGGTCATACTTCACTGCTCCACAAAATTGCTCATTAGTACCGCCACGGTTACGAACGCCTTCTGGAACCAGTGTGAAAGTGAGCTCCTCGGTGTAATTCTCGCATAGAAAGTGAAATTTTCCTGGAATGGTTTCTGGGTTAGAACCCGGAGATGGCATGCAAATAGTAAAGTCCCCACCACGTTTTGTTATTTTTAGGGTTGAAGTTTACCCAGGTTCCCTCAAGTTGTTTTAGTATTCCATAATCTGCCGGCTTTTTTAAAACTTCAGGAGAATATTTTGGCGGCGTGGTTGTCATTTAATTATCAAATTGTTAATGTATGAGGTTAGTGATAAATATTTGTGATTTTTTTGGTTATTCTAAAGTACTACTTTAAAATTAATGTTTAGAGTAATTCGTATTTTAGAAACCCATTTTTTGAATATCATGAAAAAAATGAATTTATTAGAGAAATAAAAATAAAAACATCATTTCAAATAGGAATCCTTTTTTTGAAATAATATATTATTCAGCCTAAATCAATTTTTAGCCTTAATAGTCACCTAGAAAACTAGACTATATTGGTAAATATCTAAGTCTAAATTGAATCTAAAAATTAAAAAATACGCTGCAGCCATTTGATTTTATAACTAAATAGAAACTTTTTTTGTTCCTAAAATGGTTAGAGCATTAAACTAATTTGATGAATCCCAACGGGCAACCACAAACTTGAAAATTTTAATCGAGTTTGATTAGTGGACATAATTAAACCAAGTCTTGTCAAACTCTATTCAACAAACAGGAGGGTTTGTAAATAAAATAAATGATAGCCTAGTCTAATACAATTATTCGATAAGACAGATTTTTGAAAAATGGATTAATTCAGGCACGATTTTTATAAAAAAGCCCTAGTCAGTACCGATTATAACGAAGTTTATAGTTGAAAATTCACTTCTTTGGAAAGAAACGATCATAGTAGCGGAACAAAAACATACCCTTTTTGGTTTTTAATTTCTATGATTCCAGTTTGTGTTTTTTTTAATACAGTTAATGATTGAATATTTTCCCCTACTGGTGCTATCAATAAACCATCTAAAGCAAGCTGATCCAATAATTTTGAGGGGACCTCCCTACATGCTGCAGTTATCATTATCCTATCAAAAGGAGATTCCTCAGGAAGACCTATTCTTCCATCACCATGAATTATTTTTACATTTTTTATTCCCAATCTTTTTAAATTATCTTTTGCAAAACTTGCAAGTTTGGCATGACGCTCAACTGTGAAAATTTTGCCATTACCTACAAGATTTCCAAGTATTGAGCTTTGCCATCCAGAACCACTTCCAATTTCTAAGACTTTTTGTCCTTCTCTAAGATCTAGCCATTCGGTCATTCTTGATACTACTGATGGTTGAGAAATAGTTTGATTTTGTAAAATCAAAATTGGTTCATTTTCATAAGCTTGGTCTTGCATAGATTCAGGTACAAAATAATGGCGCGGTATTTTTCTAAATGCCGATTCCACTTTACTTTCTTTGAGAAAACCTGTATTTTTCATAATCTCAATTAGAGAATCAAGTTTCAATTGAAACTTTTTATCAGAATCACTCTTGTTTAAAAAATTCATTTTAAAGAAATTATTTTACAATCATTACGGGAATTTTTGATTTGTGAACAACATGATAAGAGACACTACCAAGCAAAATTTCTTCTGCATGTCCTTCTCCTCTAGAACCCATTATGATAAGATCAATAGAGTTTTTTTTGTTATGAGCAAATTTTATTGTGTCAAAACCAGGATTTCCTTTGATTATTTTAGAATCAAAACTTATTCTATTTGCTTTACAACGAAGACTAGCTACCTCAATAATTTTTTGGCTTGATTTTGCTAATTTTTCTTCATATCCAATGGATTGTATTGAAGATAATGGTTTCATTAATTCAATAATAGATAATGATGAAACATCAGTTGGTATAACATAAAGAGCGATGATTTTTGATTTTGTAAATTTTGCAAAATTTATAGCGGTATTTAAGGCTCTAAAGGAGTTTTTGGATCCATCAATTGGAACTAGAATCTTACGAATTTTGGTTTTTTTTATTTTAAAACTCTTACTGCTTTGCATTTTCATTAATTATAATTACCAATAATCATTATTAAAACAATGTAAACTCTACTTTTTTTCAATCTCTGACATACTGAGGTGTTAGAGAGATTATCTGCTGTCAGTAAAAAGAGAACTCTTATTTTTAAGCATAAAATAGTTCTGTGTTTAGGCGGTTTGAAAAAGTATGTTTTGCTGAAAAAAAATTATTCAACTCCTACATTGTACAGTAAGGACAACTTTTATTCATATTGTGTACAAGAATCAAATCTTTTTTGTTTACAAACAATTGATAAAGTCTAATTTTTTGATCTTCATAATCTTAAAGTTCATAATCAATTACCTGTTCTGAGATTTTCAGCCATTATTTTCAAGACAAAAAATTAGATTTAATTTTAAATTTTTTAATCTAAAGTTTTTGGTAGTGTAATTCTGAAAACTGTTGGTGGGGAAGTTACTGAAATTGTACCTCCATGACTATTGATGATTGATTTGACGATTGAAAGACCAAGACCTGTTCCTCCTTGTTTAGTGGAAAATAAGGGATCAAAGATGGATTCAAGGTTTTTTTCAGTTATTCCACTACCTGAATCTTTTACCTGAATAATTATTGCATTATTTTTCTCAACTGAAATTTCAACGATTCCTGCATCATTAATGGACTGAATTCCATTCAAAATTAAATTAGTCAAAGCCCTTGCCAATTGGTTTACATCACATTGTAACTTTATGTCATTTTTTGGAACGATAATTTTGATGTAATTTGGGATAATTAATGAATCCAATGATTCTTTAATAATTTCAGAAAATTTTGTATTTTTTAACTGTAAATTTTGTTCTTTGGCAAAATACAAGATATCTTCCATTTGATAAGAAATTCTTGATATCGCACGCTGAACTCTATCAAAAACCTTTTCTTGTTTCTCATTTGCACCATATGAACTTTTGAGAAAGTGCATAGATGCAGAAATTACTGACAGGGGATTACGAAAATCATGTGCAAAACTAGCTGTAAGTTCTCCTAATGTTGAAAATTTTTCTTGGTTAATTTTTCTTTCAACAAATTGATTTAGTGCTTCTAAATTTTTAGAATTGAAACTCAAATTTTCTCTACGAAAATAAAAAAAGATTTTATCAAGTAGTAAATATTCGTCTTTATTTTTGTCAAAAGACAGTAAAAGAAGACCCATATTTTCAATAAATAATGTGGCTCTTTTGATATCACCATAATTGGTTACAGTGTATATTGGAGGGCCAATCTTTTGTTGATTGGCTGTTCTTGCTTCAAATCTATTAAATGCTTCTAGAGCAGAAAGTTCTGTTTCTTTTTGTGACAACAATGGAGTGATTTTAGATGAATATTTATATGAAAGTAATTTTCCTTTTTCAGATATTATTCCGATAAATCGAATATCTTCCTCTAGTTCTAAAACCTTCTTACAAATTTTTGTAGCAATAGTTTCAGTTATTGTTTGGGTATTGATATTCACGATTTTCAGATATTGTTATCTCTTAAAAATGATTTATAAATTATTGTTTATTGTTAAAATAAAATTTTTGTTTTAAACTTTGATTCAATTCTGAAGAGGTTAGGACCGTTTTTTGGAACAAAATAGTTTTCAGAGTTAAGGAATTTATCGACAGTCAGTAAAAAAGCAATCTTCCTGTTATACATGAAAATATACGTTTTGACTAACATACGACTTTGGTATGATTTGGTCAAATCAGGTAGTAAAAATTTCTAAATTTAAAAAATAAAAAAAAGGGAAAATCCCTAATTCATTAATTTGTATCTGGTTCATCAGGTGCGTCTGGTTCATCAGGAGCATCATTGCTTGAACCTCCAGATCCAGAGTTATCATTTGAACTTCCAGAGTCTGCAATAGCTAATTCTACTCCTCCAAATGAGGATAAGGCTATTGTAAAAAGTGCCAACGTTAATGAGGCTATCTTTTTGCTATCTGTTTTAGACATAACTTATCTAAGTAAAAAATACATTAAAAGAATGGGACGAATCTTTAATCATGGGTCTCAATTTGAGAATCAAGGCTGATAATTGGCATTAGAATTAAATTTGAAAAATAATTAAAATAAATTTCAGATCAGACACTTGTAATTTTTTTTGTATTGAAAATTTTCATCCTTCCCAAAAAATAATTTCAAAATTAACCAACTTTAGGACAACAAAAAGAGTTTAGAATATAAAATTATTCATCTGAATCTTGACTATCCACCTTTTCAAAAGTCATATCAGCTCTTTTACATGACTCACATTTTTCCATTAGACCAAATTCATTCCTGTACTCACCTTTTCCATCACATCTAAGACAAGTCAATATGTTCTAATTTACTTTGGTGCGCATTAAGGTTTCATGCCTCAAATTCTTTCCAATATTTTTCCATCAAATCCGAAGGACTTCGGGATATTTCGCTATTACCTTTAGATTCAATTTAGGTGTCATAATTTTATTTTTGTAGTACACAATCTATACAAACAACAAAAAAATAAATTTTACTTCATTCTTCCTAAAAAATAATTTCAAAATAGCTTACAGATTATTTCCGGAAAATTATCTTTGGCACCTTTTCACCAATAAATAATAAGTTCATACCTAACATTAAACCAAATATCATACTTGAATATATTACAGTAGAATGTTTAAAATAAAAAATCAAAATATCATAGCTAGCAATAGGGACAATTGCCATTGACAATAATATCACCAAAAATTTAATACTATACTTGGCTGGTTTATTTTTAATAATCTTCATTTGTCGTGATTGGTTACCCAGTATCCGATTTGTTTCGGCCATTGATTTCTATTGGTCCAATGAATTTAAAGAATTACTACATAATGCTACTTACATTTTTTTAATCTTTTTTACCTCTCCTCAAAAAATAATTTAGGTCTATTTTAAAAAAGAATTAAAAACAAAAACCTACAAAATTTATCGTTGAAACAGGAAGAAACTTGTCCTCATCTGACAATCAACAATACTATGTGTAAATTCTGTGGAAGACTTCAATGTGATCTTTGTAGAAAACAACACGAAAAACACCATATTGCTAATAAGGATAAAGAATTATTCATTGAGGGAAACGATTTTTAATTAAATTTAGAAGAATTCGTTAAGTTTCAATACATTTTATTTGCAATTTTAATTCTAAAAATAATTTCAAAAATGTAGTCTAATAGGATTATCCTGTGTAGAATATACGAAATATTTTGCATGAAATTATGAAAAGATTTTTGTTTCTGATTAAAAAATAGAGAAAAAATGAACAGGTGTACAGTATCATTTCCATCTACTTTTTGTTTAAGATATTTGTAATAACTTCATGAGCTTCCAAGAATTTCGTGAATGTCAAAGCTGTAAAAAATATGGTTATAGCATTCCATTAAAACTTGAAGAATCTGGTCGTTGGGTTTGCCCTATGTGTGATTATGATTACTAAATTTCAATCCTGGGCCATTTCTCACATTATTTAATCTAAATTACAAAGAGTCTATTTTGATTTTGAATCCTAAGAGGCTAGGATCGTTTTTGGAGAACAAAAATGAGCCTATTAAGTTTCAGAATATTTTATTTTTAAATTTGGATTCAACTCCATGGGGATTTATCCTCCATTTAGGTGGACAATAGTCTAAGATGTCTTTTGGAAATGGATTTACAATAATCCTAGTCAAGTTTCTGGTAATGCATCAAATTCTTTTTGCTTACTTTCCATCCACTTTTTCATGCCCTCAGGATCGTTCACAAGTTCCTTCATTTCTTTCATCGCATTGATGTGCTCCTCGTCACCTTTTCCGTACATCTCCATGCCATGCTTTTTACTCATTTTTGCCATTTCCTCAAAAGTTTTAGCATGAAATTCTATATCACAAGATCCACCAAGTTGTTTACAAGTCATTGTTTTCATAATTTTTTAGAAATTGTACAGGATTTAAAAATAATTGCGTAATTTATTCAAATTTTAAAACAATTCTAAAAATTTGTTCCATTACACCCTTCCCAAAAAATAATTTCAAATAACATTCCAGCTAAATTATTCATCTTCTTGTAGTGTTCTACACCTACAATTTGGACTATGCTCTTCTGTAATTTTATTTCAAAATTATTACACAAGATGAATATTTGTAATTTTAATCTCAAGGAGATAGATCTTCTTTGAAAAACTCATAGTTTTAAATTTGATAAAAAATTGAGGAAAAAGGACTATTCCTTTTCAAGATCCTTTATCCTTTCAGAAACACCTTGTGCCTCTTTTTCAAGATAGTCTTTGTATTCATTTAACATTCCTATCCTTTCTTCCTTAGTGAGGAAGCTTCGTGCTCTTTGTACACTTATACCACAGCAACTATTACCCAAACAATCACCTCCTGTTCATTAATATCGGACATACGATATGTATAATTTAGAATGTATTTATATATATCGGATGACCGATATAAGCTGTGATAAAGAATGAATGATGAATCGTGTGACATGAGGGGAATGCTTGGATTTCTTATCTTATTTTTAGTATCAAAAAAACCAATGCATGGAAAAGAAATTGCAGATGAAATTGCTAAAAGGAAAGGTGAAAAACCGAGCCCAGGAACCCTTTATCCTGCAATAAAAAATCTAAGAGAAGCAGGATTTCTAGAGGAGAAAAAAGAAGGTAAGACAATTACATACGCCCTCACCCCATCAGGAAAGAAAGCCCTTACAGTTGCAAAAAGAAAGTTTTGTAACATATTTTTAGGAGTTTTTCCTTGATTATCCATTTGTAAGTCTGTTTCCTCCTAAAAAATAATTTAAGAATTACGAGTTATTGTAAAATGATAAATTAGTCGAGATAAAAATTCTTTATCGTATACTAAACTAACGAACGATTTGCATCTGTCTAATATTGGAATTTGGCTTGCCAGTTGTTTGTACCATCTTTTAGTAGATCAAACAGGGGAAAAGTAGGACAGTATTTGTCTCCTGGACCAAAATCATCACGGCCAACTCGTATTATCTTCTCATTCTCTTTGTAAAATACGGACACTCCAGGTAATAGCATTCCATCTTTTTCAAATCCCATATCTTTTGCCAAAGTTGTTCCTTTAGTTGAGACCATCTGAAACTTCCATCCTCTAGAGGATGCAAATTCCATCTGTGTTGCAGGGTCATCAGGTGATGAAACTGCAAATGAAGAACGATCTTGCAAATGAGGAAATAAACCGTTAAAACCATCTGCCCACATCGTACAGTATGGACAGCCAGTTCCCATATTGTGGACTAGAATAAGATCATTTTTTTGGCCAAATAATTTAGAGAGATTAATTTTTTGGTTATTAGAACCTAATAGCTTATAGTCTTTTACTTGCTCTGATAGTTTTTTTGTTCTTGACATATTTTTAAAGAAAAATTTCTAGTATTTTAATTAAAAATTTAGAATTTTATTACAATTAATCCAATAAAAGAATATTCAACTTTGGAAATTAGGAAAAAAAGAAAAGTGAGTTAAAACTCACTGGATTCTACTAGGTTTGGTTTGAGTTGATGGTGTTTTTTCTGCCAAGGCTGAGATGTAAAAAAGATCATACACCTCACTGTCAGCACCAGTTGCAGTTCCGGTAACATAGTACAAGTTTCCATCTTGGAGATCAGAGATTTTTTCACCTGAGATCTCTATATCATAGAATTTACCATCCCTGTTTTCAACTGTACCAGATGCATCAATTGACTTCATGTTAGGACTCGCTGAAATCTGCCAAGTATCAGGTATTACAGAGAAGTTGAGACGAGTGTCATATTTTCCAACAATGAATACTCCGCGTTTTACTTTGTATTCTGTATGAGCGTCAACATCTGTAGTTTCTGATTCTTGCACAATTCCCATTCTAAAATGAGAACGCCATCCTTGATCATCTTCCCCTACAGCAACACCTGTTCCCACAAGAAAGGTATGTGGACCCAATGGTCGCTCAATTGCCTCAGTTTCAAGATCTAAGACTTGAGCAAATGCTGTGCTGTAGGTTACTGATACTGATAGTATTGCTGCCATCATTATCAATCCTGCATAGATTGTTTTGTTTTGGTTTGTCATTGCAGAGTAAAAGACATTTTGAATAAAAGGGGTTGTTAAGCATTGTAAGCTAACAATGTTACCTTAGTTTTTGTAGCAGGTTTTAATAACTAATTTGATTGCAAAGTCTAAAATAAAACCTATTCTCCTGAATAATAATCCTGTTCAACTTTTTTTGCAATTTCAAAAATTTTCTCTCCCGGTAATTGAGTTACACAGTCTCGAATCCACAAATCATCCAGATACCTCATCTTGTCAGCATCCTCTTTTGGCATTGTCTCAAAATTGATTTCAGAATATTTTACTTGAACTTTGAATCCCTCTGCTGCTATTGTTTCACATTTTTTTTCTAACTCTATTTGTTGGGGTTCATTGTCGATTGAAGTAAAAGCTTGCATTGCAAGCGATCCTAAAACAGCAGATGCTATTGCAACAGTTATTGCCAGAACAATAATTGATTTCACACGCAATAAAGTCGGTGATTGTATATGAATTATTGTCAATTTAGGGTCATTTCTGAGAATACCCAAATGGTGCGAAAATCAATGTTTTTTAAACCCCTAAGGGCCTAAGCAGACATTGTCAGAAACTGAAGCTCAGATAGAAGAAACAGAGACCAAAGCAGAGGAAAAAGAAGCTCCAGTAGAGGAAATCAAAACTGAAACTAAAGTAGAATCTAAAGCCGAAGAAAAGGTAAAACCTGAGCCTGAGACAAAAAAAGAAGGTCCTTTAAAGTGGGGAATTGCTCATATTTACAGTAGTTATAATAATACAATTATTCACATGACTGACCTCACAGGTGCTGAAACTGTAGCACTTAGTTCTGGCGGAGTCCATGTCAATGCTGACAGATACGAATCATCACCATTTGCAGCAATGAAGGCTGCAAACACTGTGATTGAATCTGCCAAGACCAAAGGATTTACAGGATTTCATATTAGAGTCCGTGCAGTTGGAGGAGTAGGTTCTAGAGTACCAGGTCCAGGTGCACAAGCAGCGATTAGGGCACTAGCCAGAGGCGGATTTAAAATTGGAAGAATTGATGATGTAACACCAATTCCTCATGATACCACCAGAAAGAAAGGCGGTAAACGAGGAAGAAGAGTCTAAGCATCTACAGCTTTAATCTTTACATTACAACCTTTTGATGCAAAGTAGTCTGTCATGAACTTTGTAAATTTTTCAGTTGGACTGCTCCATTGATATTTTTCAATCATGTCTGAGAATTTTTTTTCGATTCTGTCTTGCAAATCATCTTTGATTGCAATTTTAAAAAATGTCCAACCAAATTTTGAATATGGCTCACTTAGAGCATAACCGTTTACACTACCAACTAGAGTTTCAAGATGAGACATTGCCATTTTTACTGCAAGCTTGTCATCAGAATAATTTTTGGTGCTAATCTCAAATGTACTTGCCATTATTCATCATTTTTTTTAGCATTTAGTTTTTCAGATAAAGATACAAACTTTCCATCCTGTTCTACGTTAATCTTTGTGTTCATTCTCACATTGAGTCCAATCGTACGGAATAGTGATAATAATTGTCCGCCATCGACTTGTTCATTAAATTCACCAGATAGAATTAATTTTGCAAGCTGGTCAATTACACTTCTAGTTTCAATAGGAAATTGACTCTCTGCATTTTGCAATACTTCTTCTCCACGAAAGCCCAGAGATTTTACAACAATTTCTCGAGGGCTGGCTTTTTTTCCCTCTTCTTGATCTTCAGCAGGTTTAGTCTGTTTAATTGTAGAGATATTTTTTTGCATTTCTGCAAGCCTTTTTGCCTTTAATTTTTCTAGTTCTAGATCATCGTCATTCAACCTTTAATCACACCTATAGGCACTAATTTTGCCACTTTGGTGGCTATTCCCAAGTCGTGTGAGACATTAACTACTGCATCAACGTCTTTGTAGGCCTGAGGAGTCTCCTCTACCACCCCATCTCTAGTCAATGCTTTAATGAATATCCCTTTATCATTTAATGATTTTTTGACATTATCTTCAGTGAAATTTCTTCTGGCTTTTGAGCGAGACATGGTTCGTCCTGCTCCATGAGCTGTAGATCCAAAACTCAGATTCATAGAGTTTGGTTGTCCAAGTAATATCCAGCTTGCAGTACCCATAGATCCGGGAACTAGTACCGGTTGTCCAAGATGTCTATACTTTAAGGGAACTTCTTCTCGGTCTGCTGGAAATGCTCTAGTTGCGCCTTTTCTGTGAACAACAAGCTTTCTTTCCTTTCCACTTACCTTATGTTTTTCAACTTTGGCAATATTATGTGCAACATCATAAACTAGCTTCATATCCAAGTCAGATTCTGTTTGATTGAAAACACGTTCAAATGATTTTCTTGTCCAGTGTGTAAGCATCTGTCTGTTACTCCAAGCATAGTTTAGTGCTGCAAACATTGCCTTTCTGTAAGACTCTCCTTCTTCAGAAGTGTTTGGAACACATGCAAGTTCTCTGTCATTTAGATGAATATCATATTTGTCTAGTGCTTGCTCTGATACTCGCAAATAATCACTGCACACTTGATGTCCAAATCCTCGTGAACCACAATGAACTAAAACTGTAATTGTTCCCTTTGTTATTCCCATTTTCTCTGCTGCTTCCTCATTATGAATTTCTGCTACTTTTTGTACTTCAAGAAAATGATTTCCTGATCCTAAACTTCCAAGCTGTGGTAAACCTCTTTTTCTTGCCTTGTCTGAAATTTTATTTGGATCGGCATTATCAATTTGTCCGTTTTCTTCACATACTTCAGCATCATGAGATGAACCATATCCATTATCAATTGCCCAATTGACTCCACGTGTAAGGACCTCATCTAGTTGTGAATGATTTAGCTTTACTGAACCCTTTGAGCCCACACCCGAAGGAATAGAGCTAAACAAATCAGTCACCAGTTCTTTTAGTTTTGAGCGTACGATAGCTTCAGTCAAGTTTGAACGGAGTAATCTAACTCCACAATTAATGTCATATCCTACACCACCAGGGCTAATCATACCTTCTTCTGCATCCATAGCAGCCACGCCGCCAACAGGAAATCCATAGCCTTCATGACCATCAGGTAACACTATGCTATGTCCTACAATTCCTGGGATAGATGCCACATTTTTTGCTTGCATGATTGTTCTATCAGTTAGCATTTTTTGGAGTAGTGCATCATTTGCATAGATTCTTACTGGAACTTTCATTCCAAGGTTTGAATCAGCTTCAATTTCATATTGATTTTCAGCAATTTTTTTTGGGGTAATGGTTGACATGTATAATGGTATGATGTCCTCTACAGACAATTTAAATCCTAAGTAGAGTTCTAACTTCGGATAAAGGATTGGTATCTTGGATTATTTTCCAAAAATTCTTTAGTGTACAGAGCTTGCAGATATTATGAAAAAGTGTCAGTGTTACATGTGTCAATGTCCAAATGAGATTAAAGAATTTGGTCACAGATATGAAGAAGAAAACGCCATAGTTGAGGCAGAGTTTGAGCATGATGCAGATAAGGTTGAATCAATTATTGATGAGATTTGTGAGTCTTGTGAGAAAGGACAACACAAAGGCCCGCCAAGATCATAAATTGCCAGAAAAGTTATAGTCCATTAAAGACAAAAAAATTCTAGATGGATAAGGACTTTCAAAATAAACACAACAAGGGACTAGACATGCTGCAGGATTACAAAAGTCATTTAGAAAAACAAGTTTTAGAACTAAAAAAACTAGATGAAAAGTCTGAATTTATGAAAAGTTGGAATGAAAATTCAATTAAAGAAAAACTAGAAGAAATCAAGATAGTAGATAAAATACTCAAGAGTTTAATTCGCTTCTAAAACGAGTTTTAGAAATAATTTATTTTTTAGTAAATTAATCAGATTTTAGGCACAATCTACTGATGATTTGTATGAATGATTTCTCAGTGTTGGTTAAATGCAGTATTGCCTTACTTTCATCATGCAATGGTGCAATACAGAATTAGAATCATTCAATTGTTTATCGTTTACCAGACCATAGGCAATCCCTAAAGATAGTATTCGTCTGTGCCATAGGAGTCATTTTGGCACCATTGCATTTTTCAATATTTCTAAAATGTATATACCTTAACTGATTAAATTTACAAAACATTAATCTTTACAGGCAATTTAACCTTGAAAATCTACAATACTTGAAGTGTTAACGAGTTTATCGACTGTCAGTAAAAAGTCTCCCCCCTCCCCTCGCAGGTACAAAAACCGCAACATAAATAAAGTAATGATCAAGCTTAGAAAATTTTGAATTTAAAAATAAAATAGAAAAAAGAGAATTAATCTCTGTTGGTTCTGTATTTGATAAGGTAAATTCCTGCACCTGCAATGCTAGCTACAGTTGGAATCATCCATACTGACATTGAGGTTAACCCACCAATGAGCAGTGCTGTTGAGTCCAGTGGTAAGAGTTCTCCTGCTACTTGTTCATCACTGGGTATTAAGGGGGTGACAGATAATTCTACAAAATCAAATGCAGTGTATGGTTCATTATTGGCCACAAAGTCAACTCTGAGCTTTCCATCCCAACCACCCACAGTTGCTGTAAAAACATCATCAAAACTCAAGGTAGCAAAAGCTGCTTGTACTAGACCATCCTGTCCTTGAGCATTGTTCTGAGGAGTTATATTTTGTGTGAATGTAGTTCCATTTGCTCTAGTAAACAGAAGACCAGCTGGAGTCACATCATAATCTCCAAACATAAAATTGAAAAAAATCGGTGTCCCAGGTGTTATGTCTGCATTTGCCACAAAGAAATCAAATTGAAATCCTGGTTGGTTTGGTAAATTTCCTGATGGTGGTGTTGGAAATGGACCGCCAGCACCGCTAGTTAAGGTGTTTGCATCAAACACATTTCCATTATTACTTGATGTGTCATAACTAGTTGAAAGCGAAATATCGGTAAAATCTGAACCTATTGTATTATTATCGGTAAATCCTTGTCCAGTAAGAGAATTCCCTGCAACCTCCACTGCTGCTCGGTTATCAAAATCATCTCCAGCTCCTGTTGCAACACTGCCTCCTAAATCTATATCCGGAAGAAAATCTCCAACAGTTGGAAGCATTTCTGCTGTAAGTACTCCGAGAGGGCCCACGTTTGCAGGTCCGTTATTTGCAGCTTGGAATCCAGCTCCTGCACCATATCCAAAACCATCAACATCTCCTATTCTTATTGCAGAAAATGAAGCTGCATGTGCAGCAGGGAAATACATAGTTGAGGTTAACACTAAAATTCCTAATAGAATTCCAATTTTCACAATAGTACACGAAAGCATTGAATAATTAGAGTTATGAAAGTGGTAGTCTAGATTAGATGTTCCATGTTTTAGGATTATTTTCCAAAAATCATGACTTGATCATTATCTCAAAGAAGTTACCATCATGTCTATTCTCAAAACCTTGTTTGTTTTGCCTTCTGAAAAGGGCGTGTAGGGACTTTTATTGACAGCCAATAAACTTGTAAACATTTCAAAATTGTCTAGGTTGTTCTTGGTTTTTCTCTTTGTAGGTTTTGTATAATTTATGGATACCAAATATCAATAAAATTACTCCTAAAATATAGAAATACCATTCAACACCTGTCACAATTGCCCAAACCCCTATGATGATGTAAGCTAGTCCCCATATTGGATGATTAAACAGTTTTTGTTTACCACCGGATTTTCGTATTTTATTTGATTCTTTGGATTCTATATTACATTTACAATTTGGACAATAACTAAGATTAGAATCAATTTCACTGCCACATTCAGCACAAGTTAGGTCATCTGCCATAGTTATTTTCAAAAAAGTATGAAAATAAGGATATTGCAGATTTTCACAATAACCCCTTGATTATATTTGGAAAATCAAATGTGTCATATGGCTTGTTATTGCTTATTTTGCCCAGCTTCGTTTGAAGATCCTGAGGATTTGTATGAGCACAGTCTTGTTTGTAAAGCAACATTGAAGAAAAAGAAATTATGAAATTATTTTTTGAAAGGATGAGAATTAAAAAAGGATAAATTTTGATAAAGACTAAATTTTACATGTTTTATTCTGTTAAGGCAAAATACAATGAAGAAGAAATGGGCCAATTTTATCAAAAACTAACTGATGGTACAATTCAAAATCAAAAACCAGACGGTTATGAGATAGTAAATTCTATGAAACGTGCAAAAATAACTACACCAAAAACAATTCAATGGTCAGAGATGTGTTTTTGTCCTACTCCATTAAAGCACGAACGTCAAACTGTATATGATAACTTTCTAATTGATTTTCAAACACAAACTATAGATGATTATATTGAGTTTAATGGACAATCGTTTTTTGATTTCTTAGAAAAGAAATTCAAAAACAAATAGGAAATTTAATTATTTTTTAGAATAAAAAAGAAAAAAAGAATAATTTTGAATCACAAATTTGAATTTTACTTGAATCATTTATCGTATATTAAACCAAGGATTTATGAGGCAGTCTAATCTACATAACGAAAATTTCATTTTCTTATACTGTAAAAATACAAAAAAGCACAGATATTGTAATAAAGGAAATTACATCAAAACTTTCAGATATTAAGTTTGGAGTCCTTGGGACATTAGACTTTAAAAAAATTTTTGTCAAAAAAGGAATTGATTATCCGCATGAATACAAATTATTAGAAATTTGTAACCCCCAAGCAGCAAAACAAGCACTAGAATCAGATCCCGATATTGGACTGCTACTCCCATATACAATTGCAGTTTATGAGAAAGAAGGAGAAAATTATATCAGTTTGGCAAGACCTACCACATTGTTATCTGTTGCCTCAAACACAGAGTTAGAATCTATGAGAATAGAGATAGAAGAACAACTAATTCAAGTAATTGAAAACTCAAAGTAAAAAGAACTATGGTCTAACTGTCTATTGATTTGCATCTCAATTGAATAAAATTTTTGGAATAGATTAAAGTTGATTTTTATTTAATTCAGCATAATTCATATTTACATTAATTCTTCTAATTTATTAACATCTGTTTGGGTTAATGAGTGATTATTACAAATAATAATCAGGATTGTATTAATATACTTTAAAGTCGTATATATGATAAAGGGGAGATGATGGTGGCATCGGTTGTTTCAAGTATTTCGGAGTTAACGTTAGAGGAAATGCTGTCTGATAGTTTGACGGATACACCATGTGTTTATCTTAATGAAGAAAGAGAAGTATGGGTTGCTACTGAAATGTGTGTTCAATACCTTGAATCAACAGTTGATTCAATTGTAATTCGTAATGATGAATTGACACCTGTGGGCATAGTTGGTGGATATGATCTTCTAAACCATATTCGAAAAAATCCAACGCGCGATTTTCAGTATGAAAATAAAG
>Ga0224508_10002308_pt1 | contig 16335 bp, 15 predicted proteins | sample SF_Jan12_sed_USG_4_FD_170157 | JGI IMG/M metagenome (GOLD analysis project Ga0224508, IMG submission 170157) | Sediment microbial communities from San Francisco Bay, California, United States - SF_Jan12_sed_USGS_21 | ecosystem: Environmental > Aquatic > Marine > Sediment | place: USA... | reverse complement strand
TACCGCGATCAAGCAGAGCGCGGCTCCGGTCACGGTCAAACCAACCATGGCGGCCGTCAAACGGGTCATATTAGACAGCCTGGAGTGAAGCGATTGTGAAGGGATGATGTGCCCCTGTAGGCGGTTTACACGTTGCCCCGAAATCATTGTGTGGTCGGCGCGTAGGGCTCAACGCGCGCGTGCCCACCGACTAACGGTCGGTCCCTGGGCATACCCCACCAGTATGGATTCGCCAAGTTTTTGCTATTAATTTCAATCGGTTATGTGATCGCGGGGGGGTGTTTCTGCGAGGTGTCAAGCGACTCCCATGAGTGTCCAAACTCTCAGTTGATTCTTTTTATATTTGTCCTTTATTTTCATGCTATTATCGGCGACACTTAAAATAATTGTTAAAAATGGAGCCGTCGCGCTTAAATACAGGTGGCTGGATTGGTCGGCAACGGCCTTGCGGGCACTATCATTGAGCAGCTCAACATAGGTAAGCCGAGTGAGTCGCCGGGGGTGGTAATCAACATGTGCCGCACCACGATAAGTGTCACCAGATATAACTAAAGACACTAGATTTTCAACGCAGTGTCATGAATCTAGGGGACAAGATATACATCGCGGGCCATCACGGGCTAGTGGGCTCGGCCATTCTGCGAAAGTTGCAGGCCGACGGATACCACAATCTCGTGGTGCGTTCGCGAGGCGACTTGGATTTGATCGATCAGGCTGCGGTGCAAAGCTTTTTTGCGAGTGAGCGACCCAAGTACGTATTCCTCGCTGCCGCCAAAGTCGGTGGCATTAGTGCAAACGACACATATCGAGCGGATTTCATTTACGAGAATTTGGCGTTGCAGACCAATGTCATCCACGCTGCTCACAAATACGAGGTGGCTCGTATGGTTTTTTTGGGTAGTTCTTGCGTTTACCCACGGGATTGCCTCCAACCTATGCGCGAAGAGTATTTGCTCACTGGGCCGCTGGAACGCACCAATGAGCCTTATGCAGTCTCGAAAATCGCAGGGCTCAAGATGTGCGAGGCCTTCAATGCTCAGTATGGCACTGAGTTCGTTTCAGTTATGCCGACCAATCTGTATGGCATCAATGATAATTTCGATCTGGAAACATCACATGTGTTGCCCGCGCTAATCCGTAAAGTACATGAGTCCAAGAGGCGTCAAAGTGACCACGTCACACTGTGGGGCACAGGTAATCCGTTACGCGAATTTCTGTTTGTGGATGATTTGGCGGAGGCTTGTGTTTTTTTGATTAATCAGGACGGTTTCAAAGACATGGTCAACATTGGATCAGGTGAGGAAGTCAGCATTAGAGAGCTTGCGGCGTTGATCTGCGATGTGGTCGGCTTCAGGGGCGCTACGGAGTTCGATTCGGCGAAACCGGATGGTACGCCGAGAAAACTTTTGGATAGCACACGCATCAACACGCTCGGCTGGCGAGCAAAGACAAGACTACGAGAAGGTCTGGAGAACACCTATGGGTGGTTTCGTGACAACGCGGCGGATGTCTAAAGAAACGTCGGGTGGTTAAATAAGTGGTCCTATGATCACAATGCTATTGGCCAGGCGATCGCTGCGACCAGGACGGATCGTATTGGTGACGGCATTGTCGTTGTGCATCTCGACAGTCCCTATGTTCTACTCCGAAACGGCGTGGGGGCAGACCAGTATCGACACTTCGATAGCACCTGGTGACAGCGTCACCTTGAATTTTCAAGACGCCGATATTAGAGCGTTAATAACGACGGTCTCGCAGATAACAGGCAAAAACTTTGTGGTTGATCCTCGGGTGAAAGGGAAGGTCACCTTAGTGTCCGGCGATAAGCTCAGCGCGGATCAAATCTACAACATCTTTCTGTCGGTGCTGGAAGTCCACAATTTTGCGGCAGTGCCTGCGGGGCAGGTGATCAAGATTTTGCCAAGCAATGTGGTGAAACAGCGCCCTACGCCTACGGCGTTTACGGCGGTTGAATCCCCCGGCGACCAACAGATCACACAGGTTTACCAGCTAAAATTCAGTTCAGTGCAGGAGTTGGTCCCAATTCTGAGGCCCTTACTGCCGCCCACCAGTCATTTCGCCCCCCATGCGCCAACTAATACCCTGGTATTTACCGACACCGCGGCGAACGTCCAACGCATCGTCAAGATCATCGAGCGTATCGATCAGCCGGATCGACGCTCCGACGTGCATGTTGTTTATCTACGTTACGCTAAGGCGCAAGAATTGGCTCCGATCTTGTCGCAGCTTACTACGTCGCTGAGACCACAGACTGGCGAGGGTGGCACACCGGCGACACAGCAGCTTTCTGTACAGGCAGAGGCAACTACAAACTCGCTCATCATTCAGGCGCCCGAGGCTGAGTTTCAGTTGTTGCAGGCCGTAATCGATCAGTTAGACATCGAACGACCGGTCGAGGGCGACTTTCATGTGGTGTATCTGCGCCATGCCAAGGCAGCGAACCTGGTGGATCTGCTGAACGAAGTATTGGAAACCGCTGCTGGCGGTGAAGAGGGGCAGGCAATACCGCGGGCACTGTCGGTACGAGCTGAAGAGGATACCAATGCTTTAGTGATTCGCGCGCCTGACGAAGAATTTCAAGCGCTGAAAAACGTGATCGACAAGATCGACATCCGTCGCGCTCAGATATTTGTCGAGACCATCATCGTGGAGATCCGTGCCGACAAGGCTGCCGATCTGGGTGTCGAGTGGGAGTTTTCGGACAATGGAACCACCAGCGGTGAAGTCGCTGGTAATACTGATTTCTCGGATATTTCTGGTGGGTTGACGGTAGGGGTTATTGATAAGCTTGTGGAAAATATTTTTGGCGAACAGGTCCCCAATTTTCGTCTCATTGTTCGAGCGCTGAAGGCTGACGCCAACGCCAATATATTGGCGACACCGAATATCTTGACCCTGGATAATGAGGCGGCGGAGATTATCGTCGCTCAGGAAATTCCATTCATTACCGGGCAGTTCGTTTCCGATGTGAGTACCGGCGCGGTGATCGAGGGTGGTGATGACGGCGCCATAGCAACGGGTATCGTCAATCCGTTCCAGACCATTGAACGCAAAGACGTCGGCTTGACGCTACGTATTACGCCGCAGATCAATGAAGGCGACACAGTACAACTGGAGATCGAGCAAGAAGTCTCAAACGTAAGCCCCACCACGGTTGAAGGTGCCTCTGACATCATTACCAATAAGCGCTCGCTTAGCGCCACCGTGCAAGTTGACGATGGTCAAGTCATCGTGCTCGGTGGTTTGATTAGGGATGATGTTTTCGATACCGTAGAGTGGGTTCCCATCCTCGGCAAGATCCCGATTATCGGAGCGCTTTTCCGTAGAAAATCAAAGGAGGCTGCCAAGAGCAATCTCATGATCTTCCTGCGCCCCAAGATCGTACGTTCTGCTCAAGATATCGCCGGACTTACCCAGCAAAGATACGAGCATGTGCAAGAGGAGAGCAGACAAAGCCAGCCAGACACCCCCAATATGATCGAGGGCGTCACACTACCGGTTCCGCCAGACATTGATTGGGATGCACAATATGGAGACCGACGATAGCTAGGGATTGTGTGGCGGGTGTGTGGGGTTGTGCGTTTCGTTAAATAGCGTCTAAGGTTATCGAACTCATGGTCGTCTCTGAGTCCATTTTGGTTACGGGAGAGCAGCGCCAGTGGATGCAACTGGTCGATCCAGAATGCGTTGCCACGCTGCCATATCCATTCGCAAAGCGCTCTGGTGTCTTAGTGGCCTACAAGGAGGACGGCAAATTCCACGTGCTGTGCGCCGAATCTCCTGCAATGGGGGTGCTGACTGAGTTAAGACGAAAACTCGGCGCGGGATTCGTGTTTCATCAGGTCGATAAAGCATATTTTGAAAAAACGCTGCGCCAGGCCTACGACAAGGGACAATCCGAAGCCACCCAGATGGTTGACGATCTAGGCGATGAAGTGGATCTGGAGTTGCTGGCCCAGGAGTTACCGCAAACCACAGACCTGTTGGAAGCATCCAATGATGCACCCATTGTTCGTTTGATTAATGCGTTGCTTACTCAGGCGATCCGCGAAAGTGCGTCTGATATACATCTGGAAGCGTTCGAACAACGATCAGTGGTACGCATTCGCGTCGACGGAGTGTTGCGTGATGTGGTTGAACCACAGCGAGCGCTGCACGGCGCGTTGGTTTCGCGCCTTAAAGTGATGGCCAAGCTCGACATTGCCGAGAAGCGGTTGCCTCAGGATGGCCGAATTTCGTTGAGAGTCGGTGAACATCCCATCGATGTTCGGGTGTCAACCCTGCCTACGCAGCACGGCGAACGAGTGGTGCTGCGTTTGTTGGACAAGCAGGCCTCCAGGCTAAAGCTCGAAGAGTTGGGTATGGATGCGGCGCTTGCGCAAACATTTGATCGGCTCGTTCATAACCCCCATGGCATCGTGCTGGTGACCGGACCCACCGGGTCGGGCAAGACCACCACGCTTTATGCTGGGCTGATACGCCTGGATCGGCAAGAACTGAACATTTTGACGGTGGAGGATCCGATCGAGTACGACCTCGATGGAGTGGGTCAAACTCAGGTGCATAGCAAGATTGGGTTGACCTTTGCCGGTGGGCTTCGGTCGATTCTGCGGCAGGACCCTGATGTGGTACTAGTGGGCGAAATACGGGACTTAGAGACTGCGGAAATAGCGGTTCAGGCTAGTCTCACTGGCCACATGGTATTGTCTACCCTGCATACCAACACCGCTATTGGGGCCGTCACCCGGCTGGTGGATATGGGTGTGGAGGCATTCCTAATATCCTCTAGTTTGATCGGTGTGCTGGCTCAGCGACTGGTGCGCAAACTCTGTCCCCAGTGTAAGCAAGACGTGGTGCCCGAAGGTCGACAACGGGAGTTGCTTAGGTTGGGCAACGGTGAAGATGTGCAGATCTACAAGCCCGGCGGATGTGAACAGTGTGAATACAGTGGCTACCGCGGCCGCACAGGTATCTACGAACTTATTCTGATCGATGACACGTTGCGCACCATGATCCACGATGGTGCCGCGGAGGACCAGATGCTATCCCGTGCGCGCCAGCAATCCAAGAGTCTCGCAGACAATGGATTCGAAAAGGTACTAGCAGGTGTCACCAGCATCGACGAAGTCTTACGTGTGACTCGTGACGAATAACGTTCGGTGGTTGCAGGAGTAGCAGCGTTTCAGCTGTCACAATCACAGTTCATCACCTCAAACCGCACTGTGAACCAATATGGGCGCGTTTGAATATCAAGCACTTGATCCCGCTGGCCGTACCCGCAAAGGTGTTGCCAATGCGGATACCGCGCGCCAGGTGCGCCAGCAATTGCGAGACAGCGGACTTACGCCATTGTCGGTGGTGGATGTGGATCAGCAGGCACCACAGCGCGGCGCCCCGGCTAAACGACGAAACCGTCTCAGCGTTACCGAGCTTGCGGTCGTCAGTCGTCAATTTGCCACGTTGTTGGGGTCGGGTCTGACCATAGAGGAGAGTCTCAACGCCCTCATAGAACAATCTGAAGGGCATGAAGTAAAATCCACGCTAACCGGTATTCGGGCAATGATAATGGAGGGCAGGTCTCTTGCCGATGCCCTGGCGGTTTATCCTCGGTCCTTTCCCGAGATATACCATGCCTCGGTTAGTGCCGGTGAGCAATCTGGCCGCCTCGATGAGGTGCTGGAACGTCTCGCGGATTACACCGAGGCACGTCAGGGCCTGCAGCAACGCGTGGGACAAGCTCTGATATATCCGACCTTCCTGACGGTAGTGGCCATATTGATTGTTAGTGCGTTGGTCACCTATGTTGTGCCTAAAGTGGTTCAGGTATTTGTGGATACCGGGCAGTCACTGCCGATACTCACGCGAGTACTGATTACAATCAGTGACTTTGTCCAGATCTACGGACCCTATCTGTTAGCAGTGGCAGTGGTGGCGGCAATCGCGTTTATCTTGATCTTCCGGCGACCGAGACAGCAGTATCATCTACACCGTCTGATGTTGCGGATGCCGTTGCTAAGAAAATTTATCCGTGGCGTTAACACGGCACGCATGGCGCGCACCCTAGCCATCATGGTCGGCAGCGGGGTGCCGCTATTGTCGGCGATGCGTGCGAGTGCTGGTGTGCTGAGCAATCGTGTGTTACGACGCTCCATGACCACGGCGGCCAATGAGGTTGGTGAGGGGGCGAGCTTCAGTCGTGCCTTGCGCCGCAGCGGTCACTTTCCGCCGTTGCTAGTGCAAATGGTGGCAAGCGGCGAAACCAGCGGGCGTCTGGATGTGATGCTGGAAAAGGCGGCAATCGCCACCGAACGCGAGCTTGAATCGCGAATTGCTGTAATGGTGGGCCTGTTTGAGCCTATTATGATCTTACTAATGGGAGGGATGGTATTAGTGATTGTGTTGGCCATCCTGCTACCGATTTTGGAATTAAACCAGTTGATAAGTTGAGTGCACCTATGCGACAGCGTGGATTTACACTAATCGAGATCATGGTGGTGGTAGTCATTATTGGGGTACTGGCCACCCTTATTCTGCCACGAGTGCTAGGTCGCCAGGACGAGGCATTTATCGCCAAGGCGAAGAGTGACGTCAGTGCATTGTCTAACGCGTTGAAGCTGTACAAGCTGGACAGCTTCCACTTTCCCACCACAGAGCAGGGCATAGACGCTTTGGTCACCAAACCAGCAGGCTCTCCAGAACCCAGGAATTGGAAAGCGGGAGGATATATCGAGCGTTTACCTCTCGATCCCTGGGGTAATCCTTACCAATACCTCTTCCCTGGGGAGCACATGGAGTTCGATCTATGGTCGTTTGGTGCCGATAGCCAGCCGGGTGGCGAAGATGTGGGCGCGGATATTGGCAATTGGAACCTAGACCAACGTTAAGTCCCAAGTCCACGCCGTACTGTGTGCGGTGGGGCACACATCACATTTTGCGATCGTCCAACGAATGCAGTCATGCGCGCTTGGCAATGAGTAGATTTCACTCTGGATTTACTCTGTTAGAAATGATGGTGGTCGTCACCCTGATGGCCCTCACCGTAACATTTGTCGTGTTAAATTTTAACCGTGACGAAGATAAGATCGCCGAACTTGAGGCGCGTCGCTTTGGCGCGCTTATCGAGCATCTTAGAGACGAAAGCATGGTTACAGGGCAAACCTTTGCGATCGAGGTGGATGAGTCTGCTCGCCGGTATCGTTTTCTGACACCGGGAGAGGAGTGGGAGCCGATAGAGGGTGATGACGTGCTAAGACCAAGGCAGTTGCCAGACTCACTCAGCGTGACCTTAAAGTTGCTGGACTCTGGGGCGAGTGATGACCTGGTGGTTGTCGAAGCGATTGGCGAGATTACCCCTTTTGAACTCACCATCGGATCGCAATCAGGTGGTTATTTGGTGAGTTTGGATCCGGCACAAAACGTAAAAGTGACAAGATTGGAAAATGAATCGGGGTGAGTCCGGGTTCACGTTGCTCGAAATTCTGGTTGCAGTGGCCATCGCTGCCGTGGGCATTGCGGCAATGACCAGAGCCATGGGTAGCAATATCGATGTGGTGCAACAGATCGAGAATCGGTTGCTGGGTTCTTGGGTCGCCGCCAACCGCTTGGCAGAGCTGCGCATGGCGCCCGGCTGGCCCGTGGCGGGAGATCAGCAGCGACAGGTTACCTTGGGTGGAAGGCAGTGGTATTACAACGAGCGTATCTCCACCACCAGAGACCCGGACATTCGTAGAGTGGATCTTGAGGTCTACACCGACCCCGAACTAACGTCTAACACTGCAACGCTATTTGGTTACCTCGCGCGTCGTGCACAACCATTGGAGCCCGTAGAGGAAAATCAGTCCGAGGTCGATGATACTGAGCAACCCGAGTCCCCTGACGATACGGCGGTGCAGGACGCCTCGGATGACGAGCCGTCGCAAGATGATTCTGACAACCCCGAGCCAAGCGATAGTTAGCATGGGACGCACACGCGGATTCACGTTGCTTGAAATGGTGATCGCCATGGCTCTGTTCGCAGTAGTTGCCGCCATAAGTTACGCCAGCTTAATTCGCTTTCTCGAGACTCGGGATCAGCTTTCGCTCAAAAACGAAGAGTTGCGCAGTCTGCAACGCGCGTTCGATCTTCTAGCGCGAGATCTACGTTATCTCACTTCGCGCCCAGTGCGCGATGGTTTCGGTGATGTTGAATCGATGTTGATTGCTATGCCGGACAACCCACCGGAGGTAGGTGAGCGGATACGCCTGACCACGACGCAACCTTTGACGGGGTTAACATCGGTACAACGCGCGACCCGTGTGGCTTGGCGTTTGGAGGATGGGGATCTGCTGCGCATCGCGTGGCAGGTGCTGGATCGTGATCAGGACAGCGTCGAACAAAGTCGGTTGGTGTTAGAAGATGTCGCCGACATGTCATTGCTGTTTTTTAGTCTAACTGCCGATCAGCAATTGGAATCCACTGCAGAATGGGACGACCCGGATGCCTTGCCAAGGGGTGTGGAGATTACTGTCGTGCTCTCTGATGAGCGTCAATATCAACGGCTGTTCGAGGTTCCAGATGGGGTGTGACACAACATCGCGCTGTCGTGGTGTCGCTTTGGTGACGGTGCTATTTATATTGTTCTTGCTCACTACGCTATCAGTCTACCTGATAGACGATCAGTATCTGTCCATTCGCCGCATCGCTAACCAGCGTGATTCGGAACAGACCTTCCAGATGGCGGTGGGTGCAGAGCAGTGGGCAGCTAAGATTTTGGAGCGTGACATGCGCGACAACGAGACTGACCATCTCGAAGAACCGTGGAATGAACTATTGCCGGCTGTGCCAGTAGAGGAAGGTACGCTTGCCACTGAGGTTGTGGATGCGCAAGGCTTGTTCAATCTGAATAACCTTCAGGCAGGTCGAGATAATGTATGGTATCCGGCGTTTGTGCGGTTGTTGCGAGTGCTTGAGTTGGAGGAGGGTCTTGCCGATGCGGTCGTGGATTGGATTGATGCTGATGTGGATGTCACCGGGAACTTTGGTGCGGAGGATGGCGAATATTTGTCGAAGGACCCTCCCTATCGGGCGGCAAACCGACTGTTTGCGGAGGTGGGGGAACTGCAGTGGGTCGAAGGATTTGATCTACAGGCAGTCACTGTTATCGCGCCATTTGTGAGTGCTTTACCCGCCACCAACGTGCGTATCAATGTCAACACCGCGGTGCTTCCCGTGCTGCAAATACTGGGTGAAACGGCGTTGAGCGAGCCCCAGGCGCAAGCATTGATCGAAGCTCGGGGGGAAGAGGGATTCTCCGATACCCAAGATTTCTTGGTGTTGCCAGAGTTGGCAGGCCAAGCGAACATCGCAGGGCCTTTGATAACAATATCCAGCGAATATTTCAGCGTGCATAGTCGGGCGCTGTTTGGGCGTGTCAACCTGACCCTTGATAGTGTGATTTATCGCAGACCTTCGGATCAGATTGCAGTGGTGCTGCGGAGGCGTCGGAGTCTATCGTGATTCAGTACTTCAGCGTGTGCTCACCTTACGGCTGGGTCCAAGTGGATCGACGCGGCACGGTGTTGGACCGAGGAGAAGCGGACTCGCTGTCAGCGATTCCAAGGTCGCGCTGGGGCGTGACTCTGGTGGCGGTAGTGCCGGGTGAGGAGGTCGTGACCCGCAAGGTATCGGTACCCTCACGTAATCGTCGCAAAGTGCTAGCGGCGCTTCCCTACGCGCTGGAGGAAGGGTTATCCGCTGATGTGGATGCCCTACACTTTGCGCTATTGGATTGGCGACCCGGTGCGGATGCCACGGTCGCAGTAGTTTCCCGTGAGCGGCTTGACGCCTGGCTTCGCGAGTTGGAAGAGGCGGGCTTAAAGGTTCAGCGGATGCTGCCGGACTATCTATTATTGCCGATTCATCCCCAGGCCCGTTACACGGTCGCCAAGGCAGGCGTCGATCGGATTTGCGTGCGGGCGGAGCAGATGGCGGGTATGGCATTCGACATTGACGCAATGGAATTTTGGTGGCGAGAACTGACCGACAAAACCATCTCAATTGCGGTGAACGACGCTGAGCTCGCACGACAGTTGATCAAGCTGGATGGAAGCGCCGTCAGTGAATGGGAGATCGGGGATGATTTCACTTCCTGGGTCGCACATCATCGTAAATCTGGCCCGGAGATTAACTTATTACAGGGCACCTACGCCGACTCGCAGCGTGATCAAAGCACCGGCGGATTGAAGGTAGCGGCGACCATGCTGGCGTTAGCTGCAGCAATCAAAGTGGGCGCGGATTCAGCAGAGTACTTCTCACTTAAGCGTCAGAATGAGCAATTGGACGCTCAAATCGTTCAAACCTTTAGGACAACATTTCCCGACATCACACGCATCGTCAACCCGCGTGTGCAGATGGAACGGGAAGTTATCGCGTTGACCTCGGGCGCTGCAGGTCGTGGTGAGTTTCAGTATTTGCTTGCGACAGTTGCACGCGCAGTGCCACCCTCACAGGCGACCCTCGAAGAGGTGGCGTTTCGCGATAACGCCTTGTTGATTACTATCAGCACGGGAAACTTCGCTGGGCTTGATCAGCTCAAAAAACGGTTTGAACAAGACAAGACAGTCCGCTCGGTATTGATTTCCTCAGGTTCTAGCGAAAATCGTGTGAGCGGCCGATTCAAACTGGAGCGAGCGACATGATGCAACGTTGGTATGCGTTGAGCCAACGAGAACGTGTGGTTCTGCTAACAGGCGCACTGATCCTTGGTGTAGCGCTGCTATACCTACTGGTGTGGCAACCGTGGCACCAGAAGTTGGAGTCTTTGCGTGCCCAAGTTCCGGCGAAACAACAAACCTTAGACTGGATGCAGGCTGAGGCCGAGGCGATAAAGCCTTTGCTGGCGAGCCGGGGCCAGAATCGCGGTGATGATGACATCCCTTTACTGACCATCATAGAGCAGAGTGCAGAGGCCAACAAAATCAAACAATTTATTCGCCGTATCCAACCGGACGAAGAAAACCGGGTTAAGGTCTGGCTGACCGAGGCACAATTTGATCCTTGGTTAACTTGGATTGATGAACTTAAGCAGCAAGGTATAGAGGTTGTCTCTACTACTATCAACCGCGGTCAGCAAAACAAAGTCACCATCCGAGTGACGTTGCAACGCGCGACTTGAGGGGCTTCAAGGTGGTGTCAGCGTGAGGCCACGGAAAGAGCGGGTCAGCGTTACACTGATTGTGCCGGGGCTGTGCTCACACGGCGCCGCACCATTGGTGGGCTCAAGTCTCAACATTTTGGAGCGCGTCACCGCACGGGCAGACTTTGTTGCAGCACGCTCACAAACTGTGGAGCAGGTGTTACTCACAGCATTTGGTGTCGAATATCAACAGTCGGTGGATTTGCCGGTGGCTGCAGTGACTCGCATCGCGGATGTCGGGATGCCTGATGATGGCTGGTGGTTGCGCGCGGATCCGGTTTGCCTACAACCAGATCGCAGTCAACTAGTGCTCATGGAAGGCAGCGAGCTGGATATATTCACAGAAGAATCGCAGCATTTGGTGAGCGAGATTCGACCGACGCTGGAGGCCGACTGTAGTATTGAAGCCCCTCATCCCTATCGTTGGTATCTCAAAGTTAACCCCGTAGCTAAGATCCGGACTTATGAGTTGTCTGCGGTGGCAAACCGGGACATTGATTCCTATCTGCCCTACGGAGAGGATGCCTTGTCTTGGCATCGCTGGTTGAACGAAGTGCAAATGGTGTTGCACGATTCGATAGTAAACGAAAATCGCGAGGCACGCGGTGCTTTGCCGGTCAACAGTCTATGGTTGTGGGGTGGAGGAAAGCTACCACCTACACCCACCGCAAATTGGTCGCAGGTCTGCAGCGACGATCCTGTGTGCAAGGGACTAGCCCAACTAAGCAACACATCGATTACGGTCTTGCCACAGGATGCTCATGACTGGCTGGAGCAAGATCTGATGGCAGGACGATATCTTGTGGTTTTTCAAGAGCAGTCTCGTCGATGGAATAATGTCGACGGATCGGCGCCGAGTTTCGCTGATTCGTTTGTATCCACTTGGGTGGAACCCTTAGTCGCAGCGATCAGGTCACGCAGGCTGGAATACGTTGAGATGTGGGATCCTGCTTGCGGGCGCTTTCAAATTAGTCGCAGAACGATGAGGCGGTGGTGGCGACGGCCGAAATCTATGGGCGCGTTTAGCCATGCATTGGAGTAGTGCGATAGGGTCCGAGGCCAGTTTGCCACACGTTTTTGACTTCAGAATATACTGTTGAAATATTTCTGATCTAATTGATAAATAACATGATATTAAAAAATAAAATCGTTCGCCGAATTGCTAACTCGAACACGCATGAATTGCGCCAAAGCGAACATATTCACCCCACACTGGCCCGAATCTATCGGGCTCGTAGTGTAGATACCCCGGAGCAGTTGCATTACTCCCTGGATCGTCTGCTCCCGCCGGAGCAACTCGCTGGAATCGACCAGGCGGTAGATCTTTTGGCGGATGCACTGTACGCCGATGCAAGGGTGTTGATTGTGGGTGACTTTGATGCCGATGGTGCTACCAGCTGCGCCCTTGGCGTGCTCGCGCTTCGGGCCATGGGTTGTGTCGATGTCGGGTATTTAGTCCCCAATCGCTTTGAGTATGGATATGGCCTCACTCCAGAGATTGTGGATGTGGCAAAAGCACTGCAACCAGACCTGCTGATTACAGTGGACAACGGCATCTCAAGTTGCAGTGGCGTGCGGGCAGCCAATGAATTAGGCATGACTGTGCTGATCACCGATCATCATCTTCCCGGTGCGGAGCTTCCGGCTGCAGCGGCAGTCGTGAATCCGAATGTTCCTGGTGATCGATTTCCTAGCAAGAATCTGGCGGGGGTTGGGGTTGTTTTCTACGTGCTATTGGCGTTGCGTGCCAGGTTGCGAACATTACAGTGGTTTCAAACTAGAGGTATTAAGGAGCCCAACCTGGCGGCATTTCTCGATCTGGTGGCGCTGGGCACGGTCGCAGACTTGGTGCCATTGGATCATAACAATCGCATTCTTGTATTCCAGGGCCTGAAGCGAATCAATGCTGGGCGGTGTCGTCCAGGCATAGATGCATTGCTGCACGTCGCCGGTCGAGAACCGGGCAGGGCAGTAGCCAGCGATTTAGGCTACGCCGTTGCGCCGCGCTTAAATGCTGCGGGCCGGCTTGAGGATATGTCTGTAGGTATAGAGTGCTTGCTCACGTCCGATGCAGCTTCAGCGCGTGCTATGGCGATGCAGTTGGATCAACTTAACCGGGAGCGCCGTAGCATTGAGGCACAAATGCAACAGCAGGCGGCAGAGGCAGTTGGAAGGATAAAGTTGGATCGGACACGCTCTCCCAAGGCACTGTGTCTGTTTGACGATCAATGGCATCAGGGCGTGGTGGGCCTTGTGGCTGGGCGGGTATGTGAGCGAATCTACCGACCGGTGATCGCATTCGCGCCCGGCGGCGATGGTGAGCTCAAGGGGTCCGCACGCTCTATCGCGGGGCTACACATACGTGATGTATTGGATGCGGTGGCAACACAATATCCGAAGCTACTGCAGCGGTTCGGTGGACACGCCATGGCGGCGGGGTTGACTTTGCGCCGTGGAGACTTGGATGAGTTTACTGCAGCGTTTGAACGACAAGTGAGCGAGCGGTTGGGCGATAGTGATCTGGAGGGGGTTATCGCGAGTGATGGGTCGTTAGAGGACGCCGAATTAGGACTGGAGTTCGCCGAGTTAGTAAGATCCGCTGGGCCCTGGGGTCAGGGATTCCCCGAGCCTTTGTTCGACGGTGTTTTCACCATCTTAGACACCAAAGTCGTAGGTGATGTGCACTTAAAATTGCATCTGCGCCAAGGGGAATCTAACAAAGAGTGTGAAGCAATAGCTTTCCAATACTTTCAAAATCATGACGATATGCCGTCGTCGAAGATACACATTGCATACAAACTGGATGTCAACGAGTATCGGGGGGTGCGCCTGCCGCAATTGATTATCGAGCACCTGGAGATGTTGCAGTCGTGAACGTGCTCGTTTTTGATATTGAAACCGTGCCGGACATCGAAACTGGACGCTCCCTCCACGATCTTGGTGATCTTGAGGATAAGGGCGTAGCGCAAGCGATGTTCGCGAAGCGTCGCGAGCAGACCGGCGGCTCCGAGTTTTTGGCACTACACCTCCACCGGATCGTGGCGATTTCAGCCGTGCTGAGAAATAGTGATAACTTCAAGGTATGGTCACTGGGCAGTGCAGGGTCAAACGAAAAGGAAATCATTACTCGCTTTTTTGACGGCATTGAGCGCTATACGCCAACTCTGGTTTCCTGGAATGGGGGTGGGTTCGATCTACCCGTGTTGCATTATCGATCATTGTTGCACGGCGTCGCGGCGCCCCGGTACTGGGAGCTGGGTGATGACGATCGAGATTTCAGGTGGAACAATTACCTCAACCGCTTTCACTTTCGCCATACCGATCTTATGGATGTATTGGCTGGGTATCAACTACGCGCCGCTGCTCCGTTGAATGACATTGCTACGATGCTGGGCTTCCCGGGAAAAATGGGTATGAACGGAGCAGCAGTTTGGGAGCGATATTTAAAAGGAGAGGTCAACGCGATACGCAATTATTGCGAAATCGATGTACTGAATACCTACCTGATTTTCCTAAGATGGGAACTGCTGCGTGGTAACCTGGATGCATCTCGCTGGGAACGGGAGTGTGAGATTATGCGCGAGCATCTGCGTCAGGCAAACAAAACTCACCTTGATGAGTTCCTTGAGCGCTGGCCGAACTGATTGGTCTCATCACCGGTAACGCCCGACCTAACTTGGTAACAGCTAGATCACAGTACGAGGATCCGACCGCCGTCTATGACGGGGCCGTGGAAGGCATCAGCCATGACGGTCGCGGCGTGGTGCGGGCGGACGGCAAGGCTGTGTTCGTTGACGGCGTGTTGCCGGGGGAGCGTGTCCGATTCAGGCGCACGCGTCGGCGACGTTCCTCCGATGTGGCAGAGCTGCTTGAGATACACGATGCGTCACCATTCCGTGTACAACCGCGATGCAGCTATTTCGGAGTTTGCGGCGGTTGCGCACTGCAACACTTGGAATACTCTGCGCAAGTCCAGACCAAGCAAGACATGGTGCTTGAGACCCTGCGACGTGTAGGTAGGGTGACGCCGGAAAATGTGCTGCCGCCATTGTCAACGGAACCATGGGGATATCGTCGCAAGGCACGACTTGGAGTGCGCTTTGTGCCTAAAAAAGGCGGGGTACTCGTGGGCTTCAGGGAAAAACGCTCGAGTTATGTCACACCTATCAGCACCTGTGATGTACTGCACCCTCGGGTAGCCACACTACTACCGGAGCTGCAGCGACTTATCGCCGGGCTAAACGCGGCTCAGCGCATCCCTCAAGTAGAGGTCGCGGTGGGGGACAACGCAGTGGCATTGGTGCTGCGTCACCTGGTGGAACTTGATGAGCATGATACACCAGTGCTTTTGAAGTTCGCTCAGGATCATACTGTGCAGCTGCATTTGCAGCCCTGCGGGCTAGACAGTGTCTACTGCCTATGGCCTAACCAAGCGCCGCCGTTGTACTACCGTGTAAAGGATCAATCTATCAAGATCGAATTTCGGCCCACTGATTTCATCCAGATCAATGGTGTACTAAATGAACAACTGGTGAACCAGGCGGTCGCGCTGGTTGAGCCACAGTCGGGAGAGACTGTGCTCGATCTGTTCTGTGGGCTCGGAAATTTTTCCCTGCCCCTTGCCAAAAGCGATGTTGCTGTACTAGGTGTCGAAGGAGACGCGGGTCTGGTGGCCCGAGCTCAACACAATGCACGCATTAACGGTCAGAGCAATGTTCGCTTCATCCAGAGTGACCTCTACGCGGAGAAATTCCACGGGCAATGGTTTCGGTGCAGATACGACAAAGTCTTACTCGATCCACCTCGTTCTGGTGCGATGGAAGTGGTAAAACTCATGACCGTGTTACGACCGGGGCGCATGGTGTACATCTCCTGTAATCCGGCGACACTCGCGCGTGATAGCGAGGTGATAGTGCACAAGCATGGTTATGTGCTGCAACATGTGGGCATCGTGGATATGTTCCCTCATACGCACCATGCGGAGTGTATTGCCGTATTTGAGGCGACTTGAGGCCGATTAGTCGGTATTGCTCGGTACTTGGTGCGATGATGATGGCGTGTTCTCGCCCTGCACCCCTGAGGTCGTCGTTACCGTGTCTTTCACATCAGTGCTGTTAGTATCTAACGCGGTATTCGGCCT
>Ga0224508_10002307_pt1 | contig 16339 bp, 14 predicted proteins | sample SF_Jan12_sed_USG_4_FD_170157 | JGI IMG/M metagenome (GOLD analysis project Ga0224508, IMG submission 170157) | Sediment microbial communities from San Francisco Bay, California, United States - SF_Jan12_sed_USGS_21 | ecosystem: Environmental > Aquatic > Marine > Sediment | place: USA... | reverse complement strand
TCACGAGCTTCAGCGGGCGTAGCACCGCCATGCGGCGCGGCGCGGTGCGGTTGAGCTCCTCGCGCACCGAGGCCTCGAGGCGCGCCAGCTCGATCCGATTGTCGCGCTTGGCGACGCCCACGTCGGCGCAGAAGCGGCGCAGGGCCGTCGGCGGGTAGCCGCGCCGGCGCATGCCCGAGAGGGTGGGCATGCGCGGATCGTCCCAGCCGGCGACGAAGCCGCCCTCGACCAGCTCGCGCAGCACGCGCTTGCTCATCACCGTGTAGCTGAGATTCAGACGCGCGAACTCGATCTGCTGCGGGTGGCACTCGACCTCGAGCGTGTCGAGGATCCAGTCGTAGAGCGGGCGGCGGTCGACGAACTCGAGCGTGCAGAGCGAGTGGGTGATCCCCTCGATCGAGTCGGAGAGCGAGTGCGCGAAGTCGTACATGGGGTAGACGGACCAGGCGTCGCCGGTGCGGTGGTGGGGCTGCTTGTGTACGCGGTAGAGCACCGGATCGCGCATCACCAGGTTGGGCGAGGCCACGTCGATCTTGGCGCGCAGGGTGCGCTCGCCGTTCTCGAACTCGCCGGCCTTCATGCGCGCGAAGAGGTCGAGGTTCTCCTCGACGCTGCGCTCGCGGTAGGGGCTCGGGCGTCCGGGCTCGGTGAGGCTGCCGCGGCGCTCGGCGATCTGCTCGCCCGAGAGGTCGCAGACGAAAGCGGCCCCACGCTCGATCAGCTCGACCGCGTAGGCGTACAAGCGCTCGAAGTAGTTCGAGGTGAAGTGCTCGTGCTCGCCCCAGTCGAAGCCCAGCCAGCGCAGGTCGTCGCGGATCGCGTCGACGTACTCGACGTTCTCGGCGGTGGGGTTGGTGTCGTCGAAGCGCAGGTGGCAGACGCCGTCGTTCTCGGCCGCCACGCCGAAGTCGAGACAGATGGCCTTGGCGTGGCCGATGTGGAGGTGGCCGTTGGGCTCGGGGGGGAAGCGGGTGACCACGCGGCCGCTGTGCTTTCCCGCAGCGCGGTCGGCCGCCACGATCGAACGGATGAAGTCTCGGGGGGCGGCGTCCGCCTCGGACACGGGTGGGATCCTCCAGGGAGCGGCGGATTCTAGCGCCGAGTGGGCCAATCGCGGCCGGGGATTCCTCGAGATCCGCAGTCGCGGCCGGATCCGGGTAGAATGGGCGCGTGCGGGTTCTGGTCACGGGCGGCACCGGCTTCGCTGGCTCCCACGCGGTGCGCGCCCTGCGGGCCGCCGGGCACGAGCTGCGCCTGCTGGTGCGCAGCGCCGAGAAGGTGGAACGCGTCTTCGGCGACGGAGCGCCCCGAGACCTGGTGGTGGGCGACATCACCGACCCCGACTCCGTGGGCAAGGCGCTCGAGGGCGTGGACGCCTTGGTGCACGCCGCCGCGGTGGTGTCGATGGAGGGAAACCGCGCCGAGGAGGTGCTCGCCACCAACCACCGCGGCGTCGAGCTGGTGGTGGGCGGCGGGGTCGAACGGGGCCTCGAGTCGATCGTCTACGTGTCGAGCATCGGCGCGATCTTCACCCCCAACACGGGCCCGGTGCACCGCGACTCGCCGGTCGCCGACGAAGACAGCTCCAGCGCCTACGGCCGCTCGAAGGCCGACGCCGAGCTGCTGGTGCGAGAGCTCCAGGACAAGGGCGCGCCCATCCGCACCGTCTACCCTCAGTCGATCCTCGGCCCCGACGACCCGGGCCTCTCCGAGGCCAACCACGCGCTGGTGGTCTACCTGCGCGACACCATGGTCGACACCTCCAGCGGCTTCGAGCTGGTGGACGTGCGCGACCTGGCCTCGCTGATCGCCGCGCTCGTCGACCCGGCGCTCCCGGCTGGGCGCTACATCCCGCCCGGCGACTACCGACCCTGGCCCGAGCTGATCGAGCTGATGCGCGAGCTCACCGGCTGGCGGGTGCGCTACGTGCCGGTGCCCGGCTGGCTGCTGCGCGGGCTGGGCGTGCTGGGCGACCTCGTCAAGCGCGTCGTGCCCTTCGACTTCCCCCTCACCAGCGAAGCCATGCACTTCGCCACCCAGTGGCCGGGCACGCGGCCGTACCTGCCCCCCGGCTGCGAGCTCTCCTTCCGCGACGGACGCGAGACCTACGCCGACACCATCCGCTGGCTGCACCGCGACGGCCACATCAAGGCGCGGCACGTCGGCAAGCTGGGGGAATAGGCACCGCGCGCGCCGCGGCTCAGCGCGCGCTCAGCCCGCGTCGCCCCGCACGAAGGCCTGGGTGAGTCGGTGGGCCTCGTCGTCGGTCCACTGCTGCGGCGGGTGCTTCATGAAGAAGGACGAGGGCGCCTCTATCGGGCCCGCGAGGCCGCGGTCGAGGGCCAGCCGCGCGCAGCGGATCGCGTCGATCGAGACGCCCGCCGAATTGGGCGAGTCTTCGACCGAGAGGCGCAGCTCGAGGTTCATGGGGACGTCGCCGAACATGCGCCCCTCCATGCGCAGGAAGCAGACCTTGTTGTCGTTCTGCCAGGCCACGTAGTCGCTCGGACCGACGTGGATGTTCTCGTCGCCGATGCGCTCGGCGGCCACCGACTGCACGGCCTCGGTCTTCGAGAGCTTCTTCGAGTCGAGGCGGCTGCGGTTGAGCATGTTGAGAAAGTCGGTGTTGCCGCCGGTGTTGAGCTGATAGGTGCGGTCGAGCACGACTCCGCGCTTGGCGAAGAGGTCGGTGAGCGTGCGGTGGGTGATGGTGGCCCCCAGCTGCGCCTTGATGTCGTCGCCCAGGATCGGCAGGCCCGCCTCGCGGAAACGCTCGGCCCAGACCGGATCGCTGGCCAGGAAGACGGGAATGCAGTTGACCATGGCCACCCCGGCCTCGAGGGCGCACTCGGCGTAGAAATGCGTGGCCCGCTCCGAGCCCACCGGCAGGTAGTTGATCAGCACCTCGCTGTCCGAGTCGCGCAGGGCCTGCACCACCTCTTCGCGGCTGGCCTCTCGCTGGTCGGACACGATGAAACGGCGGTCGTCGGGGTGGTCGGCGAAGTGCTCCGAGACGCCGTCGAGCACGCGGCCCATGCGCACGCGCACCCCCGTCTTGGGGACGCGCTCGCAGAAGCGCTGGGTGCAGTTGGGGCGCTCGAAGATCGCCTCGGCGACGTCCTTGCCCACCTTGCGCAGGTCGACGTCGAAGGCGAGCGCCACCTCGAGGTCTTCGGGCCGCAGCCCGCCGATCTCCCAGTGCATGAGGCCCACCGCGTCCTCGGGCTGCCGGCCGCGGTAGTAGGAGAGTCCCTGAACGAGCGAACTGGCGCAGTTTCCCACGCCCACGATGGCGATTCGCAGTTTACGGGCAGTCATGGGGCGGAGCATAGCTCGAACAGTGCTCCGTCCCCGCGCTCGGGGCGGACTTCGCCGATGCGCGCCGCCCCGCGGTCCCCCGCCTCGTGCAGCGCGCGCAGGGCCTCGTCGGCGCGCGCCGGGTCGACCCCGAAGAGGAGCCCGCCAGAGGTCTGGGGGTCGAAGCAGAGCTCCAGGTCTTCGCCGGCAACGCCGGGGGCGCAGGCGATGGCATCGCGTGCCGAGGCGTTCTGGGCGTGGTAGCTGCTGCGCACCCCGCGGCGCAGCAGGGCCCGGGCGCCGGCGAAGGCGGGCAGCGCGCCGGCCTCGAGGCGCGCCGAGACGCTGCTGGCGCGCAACAGCTCGCCCAGGTGACCGGCGAGGCCGAAGCCGCTGACGTCGGTGCAGGCAAAGGCGCCGCAGGCCCGCGCCACCCGCGCAGCCTCGGCGGTCGGCCGCCCCAGCCCCTCGAGCAGGGCCTCGAGGCGAGGCCCGGGCAGCAGGCCGCGCATGTCGGCGGCCAGCATCACGCCGCTGCCCAGGGGCTTGCTCAGCAAGAGCTGCTGCCCGACGACCAGCCGCGAGGCCGACAGCACCTCGCCCTGGGGCTCGCCCGAGACCGCCAGGCCCACCGAGAGCTCGCCACCCTGGGTGCTATGTCCGCCCACCAGCGCCACGCCCAGCGGGTCGAGGGCCGCCCGCACGCCCGACAGCACCTGGTACAGGGTCTCTTCGGCGCGGCGCGGGTCGTCTTCGGGCACGTTCACCCAGGCCAAGGCGAAGCGCGGGCGTCCGCCCTTGGCGTAGAGGTCGCTGGTGGCGTTGACCGCGGCGACGCGGCCCACCCACCAGGGGTCGTCGCCAAAGGCGCGGAAGGCGTCCACGCTGGTGAGCAGCCGGTCGCCGCCGGGCAGCTCGATCAGCGCGGCGTCGTCGGGGGCGTCGAGTCCGATCCGCACCGAGGGGTCCGAGAGCGGCTTGGGCAGACGCGCCAGGGCCGCCTCCAGCGGGGCGGCGCCCACCTTGGCCGCGCAGCCGCCGCACGGCATCTCCTCCATGCCCATGGCTTCGGGCGAGGGGAAGCCCGGCGCCGGCGCGCCCGCGGCGTCGAGCACCTGGAAGCGGCGCATGAAGCGGCGGTCGATGCGGTCCTTCAGCGCGAACACACGCGGGCCCACCGCGTTGAGTCCCCACTTGGTGCCCAGGGCCTCGCCGTCGCCCAGGTTGATCAGGGTGAGGAAGTCGCGCTGGGGACGGTAGGCGCGCAGCCGACCGCCGCCCAGGCGCGCGCGCAGGTTGGCGTCGAGCACGGGACCCGCGCGCACCGCCCACACGCCGGCCTTGCGCACCCAGGGCGCGAAGGGCAGCGAGGCGCAGTCGCCAGCGGCGAAGAGGTTGGGGCAGCCCTCGACCTCGAGCTGCGGGTCGACGCGCAGGAAGCCATCTCCGTCGAGCGGCAGCGCGGCGCCGCGGGGAAAGGGCAGCGGCGCCGCGCCGGTGGCCCAGACGACCAGGTCGGCCTCGCTCCACTCGCCGCCGACGACCGCCCCGCCCGGCCCGACCTCGCTCACCCGCGCGTCGCGCAGCACGCGGATGCCGCGCTTGGCGAGGGTGCGCTCGGCGCGCTCGCGCACCCGGGTGGCGTAGCCCGAGAGGATTCCATCCGAGCCAGTGGCGATCCGGATCTCGGCTTCGCGCCCCGCGCAGCGCAGCCGCGCGCCGAGCGTGAAAGCGACCTCCACCCCGGCCACGCCGCCCCCCACCACCAGCACCCGTGGGCGCCCCGGCAACGCCGCCACCCGCGCATCGAGCTCGGCGACGAAATGCCCGATCGGCCGGGTGGCCAGGGCGTGTTCGCGCACACCGGGCAGCTCGAGGCCGCGTACCGTCGAGCCCACGTCGAGGCTGGCCACGTCGTAGGCGAGCGGGGGCCGTCCCTCGACCTCGATGCGCTGGGCGCGGGCGTCGACCCCCACCGCCGCCGCGATCACCACCCGCGCACGGGCCCGCCGCGCCAGGGGCACGGCGTCGATCACCAGCTCGGGCGCCTCGTAGTCGCCGGCCACGAAGCCCGGCACCATGCCCGAGTAGACCGCCTCGGGGCGGTCGACCACGAGGGTGATGCGCACGCCCGCCAGCGGCGACATCGCGAAGCGGCGCAGCACCTGCACGTGGGTGTGGCCTGCACCCACGAGCACCAGATCGGCCGTCACGCTCTCCATCGGTCCGGTTAGAATGACGCAACCCGCGCCGCCGCGCGCGGCGCGCGCAACGCGAGGTCCCGCCATGCCCCCCCAAGGCCCCGAGCTCGCCGCCGCCTGGAGCGACTTCTGCCGACGCCTCGACGCGATGTCCGAGCTGGTGCTCGGCGAGGGCACGCCCGAATCGGAGGCCCAGCGCGCGGCCGGCTTCCGCTACCTGGCGCGCTTCCTGGGCGCGGGACTGCGCCTGTGCCTCGAGCACGACGACGCCGACACTCCGGTCTTCGCCCGCATGATCGAGAACCAGCTCTCCTGGGGCCTCGACAACCCCGACTGCAACTACTCCTGGGCCCGCGTGCGCGGCGACGCCGAGTACCGGGTCGAGGGTTGGCGCGGCAGCGCCCGCCACCTCGAGTTCCAGGTCAACACCGGCCACTTCGCTGACGGCCAGATGCCAGCCTTCAGCGGGGGCGAAGGCGGCTGGAAGACCGTCTCCTTCCTCTCGGGCGACGCCCTGCAGAGCGACGACGACGGGCGCTTCGAGATCGCGCTGTCGCGAGACGAGCGGCCCGGCAACTGGCTGGCACTCGACGACGACGCGAGCTTCCTGTTGGTGCGGCAGTACTTCGACGACTGGGAGAGCGAACGGCCCGGGCGCTTCAGCATCGAGCGCGTGGGCGCGAGCTATCCGCCGCCGGCGCTCACGCCCGAGGCGCTGCGCGATCGCTTCGAGCTGCTCTTCCAGTGGCTCGACGCCGGGGCCGCCTGCTGGGACAAGGTGAGTCGGCTGCTGCTCTCGCTGCCACCCAACTCGCTGATCGTGACCGAGGCCGGCGACGACCGGCCCGGCCTGCACGGCCAGGCCTATGGCATGGGCCCCTATGCCTGTGGCCCCGACGAAGCGGTGCTGCTCGAGTTCGAGGCGCCGCGCGAGTGCCGGATCTGGAGTGTCGCGCTGTCGAACTTCTGGTGGGAGTCGCTCGACTTCGGCGCGCGCCAGAGCTCGCTGAACTCGAGCAGCGCACGCATCGACCGCGACGGGGTGTTTCGCGGGGTGATCTGCGCCCGCGACCCGGGCGTGCCCAACTGGCTCGATACCGAGGGCTGCGAGGCCGGCACCCTGGCGGTGCGCTTCCTGTTCGCCGAGCCGGTGCCCAAGCCGGTGCTGCGCAACCTGCCCCTGGCGCGTCTGCGCGACGAGCTGCCGCCCGACACGCCGCGCGTCACCCCCGAGCAGCGCAACAGCAGCCTGGCGCGCCGCCATCGAGCACTGCAACACCGCTACGGCTATTAGTCGGCGGGGCTCGAGTCGCCGGGCTCGGCGCGACCGGCGGCCAAGAGCCGCCGCAGGCGCTCGATCGCCTCGGGACCACCCAGGGCCAGCAGGCGGTCTCCGGCGCGCACCGAGCGGTGGGGATCGGGGCTCACCTGGGTCGTCCCCGCGCGCTCCAGCGCCACCACGCTGGCGCCGGTGCTCTGGCGCACGGCCAGCTCGACCAGCGTCGTCTCGTGCTCGAAGTCGTGAGGCACTTCGACCCACTCGGTGGCCACCTCTTCGAGCAGGTCGACCAGCCAGGGGTCGAGGATCTCGCGGGGCGTGCGCAGGAAGACGTAGCCCTCGTCGCGCAGCTCGGCGGCGAAGCGGCTCACCGACTCTTCGGGCACGCTGAAGTTGCGCAGCACTCCGGCGACCAGCTCGAGGGTGGACTCGAGCTCTTCCACCACCACGGTGTTGGCGCCCGCCTGGGCCAGCTCGTCCACGTCGAGCACATAGCGGGTGCGCGCCAGTACGGGCACCTCGGGCGCCAGCTCGCGGGCCAGGGCCACCACCTCGCGGGTGGCGAGCGGGTCGGCCAGGGCCACCACCACCAGCCGGGCGCGGGCCACGCCCACGCGCTCGAGGATCGAGCGACGAGCCGCGTCGCCGTAGATTACCGGCTCGCCCCGCTCGAGCGAGTCGGACACCGAGGCGGCGTTGGCGTCGACGGCCCGATAGGGAATGCCCCGGGCGCGCAGCACCCGGGCCACGTTCTGTCCGGCCAGGCCGAAGCCCGCCAGGGCCACGTGGTCGCGCAGCTCGGACTGCGGCTCGTCCTCGGCCTCGATCGTCGGCCTCTGGCGCCCGCGCGAGACCCGGGCCGCCAGGGCCGGCGCCCACTCGAACAGGAAGGGCGTCAGCACCAGGGTGATGATCGAGCCGCCCACGAAGACCTGCCGCAGCTCGGCGTCGAGCAGGCCCGCGTCGCCGGCCACGGCGGCGAGCACGAAGGAGAACTCGCCGGTCTGGGCCAGGGCCAGACCGGTGAGCACGCCCAGGCGCAGGCCCAGGCGCAACGTGAAGGCGACGATCGCGGCGATGAAGCCCGCCTTCAGCGCGATCACCCCGACGGTGTAGACGATCAGCAGCGGCCACTGGGCCGCCGCGGCCACGGGGTCGAAGAGCATGCCCACCGCGGTGAAGAAGGTGCCGAGCAGCACGCCGCGCAGGGGCACCACCTCGGCGAAGAGCTGGTGCGAATAGGGCGAGGCCGAGAGCACCAGTCCGCCGATGAAGGCGCCCACCGCCAGGGTCAGCCCGATCTCGGCGGCGATCACCGCCGAGCCCATCACCGCCAGGAAGGCGACCATGGTGAAGAGCTCGCGCGAGCGGGCCCGCGCCACCCGGTCGAGGATGGGCGGCAGCACGAAACGCGCCGCCAGGCCGAAGAGCACCAGCGCGACCGCGGCGCGGCCGACGCTCACGGCCAGCTCGGTGCCGCCGACCCCGTCGCTCGCGGCCAGCAGGGGCACCGCCAGCAGGAAGGGCACCACGCAGAGGTCCTGGAAGAGCAGGATGCCCACGGCGAGCTGTCCCTGGGGCGAGTCGATCTCGCCGCGCTGTACCAACAGGCCCATCACCAGCGCCGTACTCGACATCGCCACCAGGGCGCCCAGCAGGGCGGCCCGGCGCGGGTCGAGGCCGAACAGCACGCCGATGCCCGCCACCGCGGCCAGGGTCAGCGTGACCTGGAGCCCGCCCACCACCAGCGACGAGCGCCACAGTCGACGCAGGCGCTCGACGGGCATCTCGATGCCGATCTCGAAGAGCAGGAAGACCACGCCCAGCTCGGCCAGGCTCTGCACGCGCTCGACGTCGTCGATGGCGCCCAGCACCCCGGGCCCCATCAGTGCCCCCACCACCAGGAAGCCGGCGATCGAGGGCAGCCGCAGGCGCTCGAAGATCACCACACCCGCGGTGGCAACCGCGAGCAGGAGGAGCAGCTCGTTCAGAAAATGGTGGTCCAAACTCGCGGAGGCCCTCGGAACACTCTACAACTCTCGCCCCAGCCTGGGGGAGCCCGAGATGCGCCGAATCGTCATTGCCGCCGTGATCTTTCTGGTGGCCGTGGCCGCCGCCGTGTTCTTCCTGCTCTTCTCACTCGACGTGATCGCGAAGCGGACCCTGGAGGAGCGGGGCTCGCTGCTCACCGGCACCGAGGTGGAGGTCGACTCGGTGACCCTGCGGCTGGCCCAGGGCCGCGGGACCCTCTCCGACCTGCGGGTCGGCAACCCCGACGGCTTCTCCGAGGCCCCCGCCCTGGTGCTGGACGACATCGAGCTGGCGATCCGCGCCCGCTCGGTGAGCGAGTCGCCCTTCCCCCTCGAAGAGGTGCGGGTGGGTCAGACCACCGTGCTGCTCGAGATCGCCGAGAACGGGAGCTCCAACCTCGACCTGATCCGCCGCCACGCCAGCGAGCGCTCGGACCGCCCGACCCCTCCCGACGAGGACGAGCCGGTGCTCCTGCGCATCGAGCGCCTGCACTTCGCAGGCGGCGAAGTGCTGCTGCTCACCTCGGACCGCGACGAGCCCGAGCGCCTGACCCTCCCGCCCTTCACCCTGAACGACCTGGGCGGCGCCGAGGGCGCCACCGGCTCGGAGATCGGCCTGCGCGTGCTGCGCGAGCTGGTGCGCCGCGCCGCGGTGGCCAGCGCCGGCCACGAGCTGGGTCGCGCGCTCGAGAAGGAGCTGGGCGAGGCGGGCCGCGCCGCGGGCGAGTTGATCCGCGGCATCTTCGACTGAGCCGCCGCCCCGTCCTGGCTCAGTTGCCCGGGCCGAAGAGCAGGTCGAAGGTCTGCTTCGAGTCCCGCTCCTGGAAGCGGGTCACCTCGTCTTCGCGACACTTCACCAGGAAGAGGGAGTCGTTCATCGCCTCGAAGCCCCTCCTGCTAAGCTGGCAGACCCGACCCGTAGCAGGAGTGACCATGTCCGCCGCCCCCGCACCCAAGCCCCTGCCCGACGCGCCGCCGTCGATCCACTTCGGCCGCGACGATCTGCCCTTCGTCGACATCGGCGAGGGCGGCCAGCTCAAGGTGCTTCAGGTCGACCACGGGGCCGGACTCTGGGTGATCGAAAACATCTTCCAGGCGGGCTATCAGGTGCCCACCCACAAGCACACGGGGCCCGTCTGGGGCTTCACCGTGTCGGGCGCCTGGAAGTACCTCGAGTACGACTACACGAACCGCGCCGGCTCGATGCTCTACGAGCCGGCGGGCTCGGTGCACACGCTCCAGTGCGTCGAAGACGACACCCGGGTCTGGTTCCACATGACCGGCTCGAACCTCAACCTGGACGCAGACGGCAGCATCGTGGCCGCCATCGACGGCGCCACGACGCTGGCCGCCTACTACGCGCTGTGCGAGGCCGCGGGCCTGCCGCGGCCAGAGGTGCTCGTCTCCTAGCCCTCGCCGGGCCAGCGGCTTCCAGCCGGCCCGGAGGCCGCCTAGTTGGCCGAGGCGGCCGGCGAGCTCGGCAGGTGCCGCGAGAAGGCCGTCGAGATGCCCTCGCGCAGCTCTCCGCTGTCGTCGAAGGGGTTCTCCCGTCGGGCCATCTCGAAGGCGCTCGACCCGTCGCCCTCGGCTCGTTTCACGTCGTGGAGAAGGGAGAGCCCGCCCGCGCCCTCGAAGCGCATGTCGCCGCCCGGCTCGAAGATCGCCACGTGGAGCGAGGCGGCCGCCAGCTCACCGGTGCCGCCGTGGCTGTAGATCTGCAGCGCGCCGTCGCGGACCGTGTCGATCTGGTCGTCCAGGCGCGGCACGGACACCCAGCGGTCGACGCCGTCCCAGCTGGCCAGCTCGCCGCGGACCCTGGCGGCGCGAACCACCAGAGAGGGAAACACCATCACGCCGTACTCCACCTGCTCGCCCACGCGGTTGGCGAAGCGGGCGTAGACCTCGTAGACGCTGATCTCCGGGTCTTCGTGGCGGGCCTCGATCAGCACCTCCTGCCAGAGCTGAGTGGCGCCCTCGCGCTCGAGGGCGGCCACGCGGTGACCCGACTCCTTGAGGTGGAGCAGCAGCTCCTGGGTCACGGGCGCGATTCCCGAGGACACCTCGTCCACGGCAGTGATGCCAATGTTGAGGGGCGCCACGACGACGCGGAGTCCGCCGACCTCGAGGGCGTCCGACTCGGCCGGGGCCTCGGCCTGAGCCGGGCCGACGCCGATCAGCATCAGGCAGAAGAGTGAGGCGATCAGGGCCACCCCTCGGTGGCCTCCACTAACGTTGTGCATGGTGTCTCCGACGCGTGGGCGCAGTGAGGTCCGCGCGCCTTATCGGCACCATGCTTCGGCACTTGAGGCCCAGTCAGCTCTCGAAGGCCGAATTCTCCGCGTGCGACATCAGTTGCACACGAACGAACCCACCGACGGTGGGATCAGACCTCGAAGAGCGGAGTCGCCACGCCGGAGGCGTCGAGAGCCCAGGGCGTCCACACCAGCTGGATCGGATCGAGCGAGATGTCGCTCTTGCGGGGGCGAAGCGGGCGCAAGTCCAGCTCGAAATCGGCAGCCGCGGGCCGCTCCTCCAGCTCGGTCAGCTCTTCGGCGAACTCGGCCTCGAGCTCGCGAAAGTTCTCGGCGGCCTCTTCGAGGTCGCGCAGGGCGCGTTCGACGTCGCCCTTCTCCTTCGAGATCTTCGTGCCGCGGCGCAGGGTGGTGCCCACGCGGCTGGCGGTGCCCGTTGACATCGCCTTGCGGCCGAAGAGCGCCCCCAACACCGCCGTGCCGGCCGAGATCAGCGTGCTCTGCTTCTGCTCGGAGAGCTGAGCCTGCTCGCGGCCGAGCTTGTCTTCGGCGCGCTGACGCCGCGTCTCGAGGCGAGCGAGCTTCGGCGTGTAACGCTTGCGCAACTTCTCGATCTCGAGATCGCGGCGCTCGCGGCCGAGCTGGCCCAGGCGCGCGCGGAAGTCGCCCTCCGCTTCGGGCGGCTCCGACCAGGTGCGCAATTCCTTGCAGTGCCACAGCGGCTGGGTGTGCTCGCGGTAGCAGGCCGAGGCCAGCTTCTTCGACCAGGTGGCGAGGCGCTTCTTGTCGGTGGATCCCTTGGGGAGCGGCGCGTAGGCAGCGTCGGGGCTGCCCTCGGCAGCCAGCTCGGCGGAGCGGACCTCGGACCAGCTCGTCTCCTTCCAGGGATCGGCGGGGGCGCGGGCGCCCTCGAGCCAGGCCAGCGCGGTCACCTCGCGCCACAGGTCGACGCCGCGGGTGGCGTTGGCGAAGTGGAGCTGGGCGACCGAGCGCAGCGCCGGGCGGTAGAGCAGCGTGGAGCCCTCGGGCAGCGGGGCGCTGGCGTCGAGGAAGCCCTGGGGCACACCGGGCGGCACCACGGGGCGCGCCGAGGCCGCCGGGGCCTTGGGCTTCGCGGGTGCGGGCGCCGCCGACACCTTTGCCGAAGCCGGCGCGGGCTGGGCGTCGGAGAGCCGCCGGATCTGCGAGCGGGTCAGCGGCCCGCGCAGGTAGGACATGGCCCAACGTGTGTGGAAGAGCAGCGGTGCGTCGTCGTGCACGTTGTTCATCAGGAAGACGCGGCTGTCGAGGCCCGAGAGCGTGGCCTCGATCTTGGCGCGGTCGAAGCCGGCGCCGGTGGTGCTGGCCGCGCCCTCGAGCCCGTCGAGCACTCGGGCCTTGTCGCGCTCGGTCTGCAGCCGCCCCAGAAACCAGGTGCCGGTGTTGGAGAGACCCTTGTAGTCGAGGTCGACCGGGTTCTGGGTGGCGAGCACGCAGCCCAGCCCGTAGGCGCGGGCCTGCTTGAGCAGCGTGAGCATCGGGATCTTCGAGGGCGGGTTGGCCGTGGGCGGGAAGTAGCCGAAGACCTCGTCCATGTAGAGCAGCGCGCGCAGGCTCGAGGTGCCGGCCTGCCCGCGCATCCAAGCCACCACCTCGTTGAGCAACAGCGTCACGAAGAACATGCGCTCCGACTCAGAGAGGTGCGCGATCGAGAGGATGCTGATGCGCGGCCGGCCGTCCTCGCCGTAGAGCAGGCGCTGCACGTCCAGCGGCTCGCCGCTCATCCAGCTCGCGAAGTCGGGAGAGGCGAGCAGGTTGTTGAGCGTCATCGCCAGCTCGAAGCGCTCCTTGGGCGGATAGAAGGAGTCGAGGTCGAGCACACCCACGCGCTCGAAGGGTGGTGACTGGATCTCGTTGATCAGCGAGGCCAGATCGAGGTCGCGTCCGGCGCGCCAGGCGCGGTCGAGCAGGTTCGAGAGCAGAATGTGCTCGCGGCTCTGGATGGGGTCGGCGTTGCGGCCGAGCAGGGCCAACAGGCCCGAGACCGAGGCGCGCACCTTCTCGCGGCGGGCGTCGTCGTCGTCGCGCACTGCCGGCGCCGGGGCGTCGAAGGAGCGCAGCACCGAGAGCGAGCGCCCCGCGCTGCTGCCGGGCGTGTAGATCGCGAAGTCGGCGGCGGCGCGCAGGCGCCGGATGCGCTCGCCGTCCTCGCCCCACGAGGCGAGTCCGTCGCGCCAGGTCTTGGCCACCCGGGTGGCGTACTCGTCGGGCGTGCAGCCCTTGCGTGTGGCCTCGCCCTCGTCGACCCAGGGCCGGAAGTCCTCGGGCCGCAGCTCGGGAAAGGTCAGCAGCAGGTTGGCGATGTCGCCCTTGGGATCGATGGCCAGGGCGGGCACACCGTCGAGGGCGGCCTCTTCGAGCAGCGAAACGCACAGGCCCGTCTTGCCCGAGCCCGTCATGCCGACGCAGACGGCGTGGGTCGTGAGATCCTTCGAGTCGTAGAGCAGCGTCGGGCCCGAGGCCTTGCCGGTCTCGGCATTCCACTCTCGCCCGAGGTAAAAGGCGCCGAGCTTCTCGAATTCGGGCAGGCTCATGAGCGAGGTGGGGCGCGGAGCGCCGCGGGCCCCGGGACACGCCCGGGGCCCACGCGGCTCAGTGCGTGATCGTCGCCGGCAGATCTCCGGCCTGCTCGACCCACTTGGTGACCTCCTTCTCGGAGGGCACCCGGCGCGTCAGCTTCTTCTGTTCGTTCACCTCGGCCATCTTGGCGGTGAGGTTGGCGGCGTTGCGCGTGGCCAGCTCCTTCACCGTGTCGACCCCGGCGCACTCGAGCAGCTCGGCGTACTCCCCGCCCACGCCCTTGACGCGGAACAGGTCGGCCATGTTGGCCCACTTGAGCAGCTGCGACTCAGACACGCCCGTCTGCTCGGCCACCTTCTTGCGTCCGCCCTTGTCGCAGCACGACTCCAGGAGGCCGTCGGTGTCCTTGATGCCCGCAGCGCCGAGCTTCTCGGCGTAGGACGGTCCAATGCCTTCGATTTCCTCGATCTTCTTGTTGGCCATGATTCCCTCTCGGTTGGGTGTGCGGCTCTAGGCCGGCGGAATGCGGAGCACCTGACCGGGATAGATCCGATCGGGGTCCTTCAGCATGGGACGGTTGGCCTCGAAGATCTGGGGATACTTCATGGCGTCGCCATAGTGCGCCTTGGCGATCTTCCCGAGGGTGTCGCCCTTCTTCACCTCGTAGTAGGTCGACTCGGGCTCGGCCTTCTCCACCGCGATGTCGTCCTCGACCTTGGCCACGCCCAGCGTGTTGCCGGCCACGAGGATCGCCTTCTCGCGCTCGGCCTGGCTGGCCGCCTTGCCCTTGATGGTGGCGACGTCGTCCTCGACCTCGACCCGGAGGCCCTCCACCTGGAGGCCGTGGTCGTGGATGGACTTGGTGATGCCCTCGGAGCTGACCTTCTTGCCGCTGACCTTCTCGAGCAGGTCTTCGCCGGCGCTCTTCACGAAATCGAAGATCCCCACGGCCTAGCTCCCTTCGGTGGCAGCGGCCTGGGCCTGCTGCAGCGCGTGGCGGATGGCGAGGTCACCCGGCTTCTCGGTGGCCGCCTTGGTGCAGGGCGTCAGCGCATCTGCCCAGTTCTTGTCCTCGGCCAGCGCCAGGCACTGGTCGGTGGCCGACGCCGAAACCCCCTCGGCAGCGGCGGCGACGTCGGCCCGCGCATCTGCAGCGGCCTCGCCCGCCGCACTGGCCGCATCGGAAGCCTTGTCGGCCGCCTGGCTCGCCAGGTCGGACGCCTTGTCCGCGGCCTGGTTGGCCATGTCGGCCGCCTTCTCCGCGGCCTGGCTGGCCATGTCGGACGCCTGGTCCGCCACCTCTTCGCTCTTCCCGCAGCCCAGGGCCACGGCGATCGCCAACGTGGCGAACAGTGCAATCGAAACTCGTGCCTTCATCGTTCCCTCCTGTCGAGATCCGGTCGCGCCGGTCTCGAGGTTCCAGTTCGAACCGGCGCTCAGGCCGGTCTCAAAGCGTTCAGTTCGAGGCCGTTGTCTCGCAGGATGCGGCGCCTCGTCGAGTCGTCGAAGTGCTCGACATCCTGCAGATAGTCCAGGGGCTGGGGCATGCCCTCGATGTGGGGCCAATCCGAACCGAAGATCACGCGGTCTGCGCCCATCATCTCGACCACCTCGTTGACGTCGTCTTCCCAGAAGGGGTTGATCCAGACGTTGCGACGGAATAGCTCACCGGGATGTTCGGCGTAATACCCGGGCATGCGCCGCACCGACTGATCCAGCTTGCGGAAGAGGTCGGGGAGGAACTCGGAGCCGTTCTCCACCGAGGCGACCCGCAGGTTGGGGTGGCGCTCGAAGAGCTTCTCGTAGCAGAGCGTGATCAGGAAGTCGTAGGCGGCGCGCTCGATTAGGAAGGACTTGACCGAGGGGCGGTAGTTGGAGCCGTTGTCGAAGCTCGAGGAGAAGCCGTCGCCGGTGTAGCCGTGGGTGCTGTAGCCCGAGTCGCCGGCGTGGACGACCACCGTGACGCCCGCCTCGGCGGCCCGCGCCCAGAAGGGGTCGAAGAGGGCGTCGGCCGGCGAGCGCGAGCCGGCCTCGGTCCAGACCGCCGAGGGCCGCATCACCACCACCCGGGCGCCCTCGCCCAGGGCCCACTCGAGCTCGCGGCAGGCGAAGTCGGGATCGGCCAGCGAGAGGTAGGGCGCGCCGAAGATCTTGCCCTTGTAGTCGAAGCCCCAGTCCTCGAGCAGCCAGCGGTTGAAGGCCTCGACCAGGGTCCTCACGGCGGGGACGTCGTGCTTGAGGAGCTCCTCGTAGAGCACTCCGAGGGTGGGAAACAGCCACACCCCTTCGAGGCCCTGGCGCTCGATCCTCGAGACGCGCGCGTCCCGGTCCATGTACTCCTTGGGGAGCGGCTCGCGATCGCGGAGCATTTCCAGGGGGTTGCGGCCGTGCGGGTTGCCGCGGAAGTACTCGTACATGGCGCCGGGCTTGGCGATCGGATCCCAGGTGGGGTTGGTCACGGCGCGCGCGAGCCGACCGCCGACCAGGTGGTGCTGACGGCCCTCGACCTCGGCCCACTGCACGCAGCGGGGCTGCATGGCCTTGGGCACGTGACGCGTGAAGGCGTCGCGGGCTTCGTAGTAGTGGTTGTCGCAGTCGAAGGCTCGATAGTCGAGCTCGGGCATGGGAAGGACCTCCGAGTGCGGCAGGCTAGCGCCCGAGGCCCTGTGCCTCCACGCGTCGGGCGACGAGCCGGCTCGGGCGGCCCGGGCCCGGAACTTC
>Ga0224508_10002306_pt1 | contig 16342 bp, 13 predicted proteins | sample SF_Jan12_sed_USG_4_FD_170157 | JGI IMG/M metagenome (GOLD analysis project Ga0224508, IMG submission 170157) | Sediment microbial communities from San Francisco Bay, California, United States - SF_Jan12_sed_USGS_21 | ecosystem: Environmental > Aquatic > Marine > Sediment | place: USA... | reverse complement strand
CTGAGCTGTTGAACGCGGTGACGCTCATCATCATGAGCGTCACCGCGTTCAACAGCTCAGCGTTTCCACGCGTGATGCCGTGGGAGTGCTTCTCCGTCGAGTGGTTCGATGTACTGATTCAGGACGACAAACTGATGCTCGGGTTGCGCAACAGCCTGATCATCGGCGCCGGTGTGGTGTTGCTCGCGGTACCCCTCGGTCTGGCTGGCGCACTGATGCTGACGCAGGTAAGCGCACGCCTGAGACCTTGGTACTACACCATCGTTATCTCGCCGATTCTGATTCCCGGCGTAGTACTGGGCATTTCCACGCTGGTGTTCTGGGATCGTGTCGGACGCATGTTCGACGCCAGCTACGAAAGCGTGTTCTACGACGGCTTGTTCCTGACCATCGTCGGCCAGGCAACCTTCATTTCCGCCTACAGCATGCTGGTATTCATATCGCGCCTGCAACGCTTCGACCCGGCACAGGAAGAAGCCGCGCTGGACCTCGGCGCGACCAACGTGCAGGCCTTTCGCAAAGTGCTGCTGCCGTTTCTCAAGCCGGCGGTCGGCTCGGCCGCGGTGCTAGCGTTTCTGGCATCGTTCGAAAACTACAACACCACGGTGTTCACCATCGTCTCGGACAGCACCTTAACGACAGTGCTGGCCAGTAAAGTCCGCTACGGTATCAATCCGTCGATCAGCGCATTGGCAGTGATTATCGTGGCACTGACGCTGGTGGGCGCGGTGTTTTTCGAGATCGCCAAACGGCGCGAAGACAAAGCTGCCGCTGCCGCTGCCGAGGTAGCAGCCGGTGGCAGGCAGATGGCCGCGCGTAAATACTTCACCGAGCCCGCGTTGATTCTGTTTGTGCTGATCTTCATCACCGGCCTGGGCACGGTGTATTTTGCCGGGACGCTGGGTGTAGACGAATGCAAGATTGCGGTCAAAGAAGAGAAAAAACGCCGCGCCGCCGCTCGCGTCAAGGAACGCGAGACGCTGCAGATGTTCCGGGGCGCGCAACCCGGTCAGGAAACCGGCACGGGCGATGCGGGGCAACCGCAAACCGGCGAAGCCGCCAAAGGCACCGAAGGTTACCAGGGCATCTTCGCGCCCAGCAATCTCGAAGGTCAGGTCGAATCCGAACAGCAGGACGAACCTGCCAAAGGCACCGAGGGTTACCAAGGCATCTTCGCCCCGAGTAATCTCGAAGGCCAGGTCGAGAGCCAGGACGAGCAGAATCCTCAGTAACTTCTCGACGCGCGGAAGGCATTGACATGGGATTGCTTACTACGTGTATCGGCGCTTATCCGAAGCCCGACTACGTCGCCGTTCCCGACTGGTTCAAGAATCCGCAAGGTCCTGACACTGAAAACCCCACAGCGAACTGGCAGAGCGCGGTCGAAGCACTGGGTGAACAAGCCGAGGAAATTTTTGCACGCGGCACCCATGAGGCGATCGAAGATCAGGTGCAGTGCGGTATCGATATCCCTACCGACGGCGAGATTCGCCGCGAAAACTATATCCACTACCACTGCCGGCACCTGCGCGGTATCGACTTCGAGAATCTGACCGAGAAAGAACTGCGCAACGGAGCGTATACCGCCGCGTTGCCAACCATCGTCGGCCCCATCGAGGCCGGCGCGCATTTTCTGACCCATGACTGGAACGTCGCCCAGTCTTTTACCGAAGCGCCAGTGAAAATCACCATGCCCGGGCCTATGACCATGAGCGATACGCTGACCGATGCCCACTACGGCGACCCCGCGAAACTGGGCGAGGCGTTTGCCGCGGCATTGAACAGCGAGGTGCTGGCGCTGGCAGAAGCCGGCTGCACGAACATCCAGATCGATGAACCGCTGTTTGCGCGCAAACCCGACGCAGCGCTGGCCTACGGTATGGAGAACCTCGAACGTGCCTTTCACGGATGCCCGGGACACGTCACCCGCACGGTGCACATGTGCTGCGGCTACCCGGACAGGCTGGATAATGCCGACTACCCGAAAGCGCCGCCGGATGCCTACTTCAAACTCGCCCAGGCGGTCGACGACTCATCGATCATGGCCATCTCCGTGGAAGATGCACACCGCCCAAACGACCTGTCGCTGCTGGAAAAATTCCAGGCCACACACATCATTTTCGGCGTTGTCGCGATCGCCAGAAGCCGCATCGAATCGATCGACGAAATTCGCCAGCGGCTGGAAAACGCACTGGATCATATCGATTCGCATCGACTGATTGCCGCACCGGACTGCGGTCTGGGATTGCTCGGCCGCGAGCGGGCCATGGTGAAATTGAAAAACCTGAGCAGCGCCGCGCATTCCGTTGGCGCCTAGCGAGAAAAACGGGGACAGTATACTTATTTCAGCTCGCCCGATTCGATTCTTGATCAGGAATGTAGCTGAAATAAGTATACTGTCCCCGTTTTTCTCGCTACTCCGGTACCGCCAGGAATCGCTCCGCCGCGGTCCTGCCTTCATTGCGGCACCAGCGCTTGAACCCGCCCAACCCGCGGTTCTGCCATTCCAGATGCGCAGCCTGCCAGGCGTCCATGCGCGAACGTTCCAGCCGTTCCCGCGTAACGTTACGTTCTATCGGACCGGCCTCGCGACGAAAACCGGCATGCACTGCAGACGAGACTAGTCCGCAGTAACTGGCGACTTCCAGTTCATAGTACACACGCGTCAACGGATCGCTCGGCGGTTCCAGCGCCATGCCGGGAGCCGGTGCCGACAGCAATAGCAGCGGCAGACATTTCAGCTTAGGAATTCTCACCCCTGCCCCCTGCTGTGCAAGGCTCGCCATTACTGTGCGCGAAGCAGGCACTACGACAAACTACGGAACACTCAGGTTTCGCTGCCGCTGTGGAAGTTGAACACCGCGCCTTCGCGGATGCCCGACGGCCAGCGACCGGTAATGGTTTTCAACTTGGTGTAGAAGTGCACACCCTCGGTGCCATGAATCGAATGCGCACCGAACAGCGAGCGTTTCCATCCGCCGAAGCTGTGGTAGGCCACCGGCACGGGAATCGGCACGTTAACGCCCACCATGCCGATTTGAACGCGGCTCGCAAAGTTACGCGCCGTGTCGCCGTCGCGGGTGAACACCGCGGCACCGTTACCGTACTCGTGATCGTTGACGAGTTGCACGGCCGATTCGTAGTCCCGGGCACGCACCACACTCAACACCGGCCCGAAAATCTCCTCCTTGTAAATGCGCATATCCGGCGTTACGTGGTCGAACAGGCACCCACCGATAAAGAAACCGTTTTCATACCCTTGCAGCACGACGTCACGGCCGTCCACCACCAGCTTGGCGCCTTCCTCCACGCCGGTATCCACATAACCGCGCACCTTGTTGAGATGCTCACGCGTCACCAGCGGGCCCATTTCCGCCTCAGGATCGCTGTACGGACCCAGTTTCAGCGATTCGACACGCGGCGCCAGACGCTCCACCAGTTCGTCGCCGACCTCGTCGCCCACGGTAACCGCCACCGATACGGCCATGCACCGTTCACCCGCGGAGCCGTACGCGGAGCCGACCAGCGCGTCGATGGTCTGCTCGACGTCCGCGTCCGGCATTACCACCAGATGGTTCTTGGCGCCACACAGGGCCTGTACACGCTTGCCGTGCCCGGTACCGGTCGTATATATGTACTCGCCGATCGGCGTGGAGCCGACGAAACTTACCGCCGCGACACCGGGATTGGTCAACAGCTCGTCCACCGCCTCTTTGTCGCCGTTTACTACGTTGAACACACCGTCCGGCAAGCCCGCTTCCTGCAGCAACTCGCCCAGACGCAGCGGCAAAGAAGGATCTTTCTCGGACGGTTTGAGCACAAAGGTATTGCCACATGCCAGCGCGACCGGGAACATCCACATGGGTACCATGGCGGGGAAATTGAAAGGCGTGATTCCCGCGCACACCCCTACCGGCTGGCGCACGGCGTAGCTGTCTACGTTCCTGGCCACACCCTCGGAATAAGTGCCCTTCAGCAGGTGCGGAATGCCGCAGGCGAACTCGACCACTTCCAGGCCACGCGTGATCGAGCCCTTGGCGTCTTCCAGGGTTTTGCCGTGTTCGCTGGAAAGCGTTTCAGCCAGTTCGTCCATGCGCGCGCGAATCAACCCGCGAAACGCGTACATCACCTGCGCCCGTTGCGCTGCCGGCGTCGCTGCCCACTCGGGCAACGCCCGTTGCGCCACATCGATGGCAGCGGCTACCTCGGCGCTCGATGCGAAGGGCACGTGCGACGACACCTCGCCGGTGGCGGGGTTGAAGACTTCACCGTGGCGTGCACCGTCTCCCGCTACCCGCTTTCCGCCAACAAAGTGATATAGCTTCTCGGCCATGGTGTTCTCCCCTGTTCAGCCACCGGTACTCGTGTCGTCGTCCAGCCCTGATTCTACAATTTGGATATCACATCGCGCAGGATGCCACACATTTCATCGATCTGTTCTCTTTCGACGATCAGGGGTGGCGCAACAATGCCCGCGTCGCCCGTCATTTTCACATGCAGGCCGGCCGCGAAGAGTTTCTTCTGCAATATGGTGCCACGCTTGCCCGGCGCACCATCGGGCGCCAGATCGAAACCGGCCAGCAGTCCGTAGCCGCGAATGTCGGTGATGGCCGCAAGATCGCTCAGTGCGAAAACCGATTCCAGAAAATACGGCGACAGCTCCGCAGCGCGATCGAACAACCCCTCTTTGCGGTAGATATCCAAAGTCGCAAGACCTGCGGCGCACGCACCAGGATGCGCCGAGTAGGTGTAGCCGTGGAAGAACTCGATGGCATCGGCCGGTGCCGCAGCAGTGATGATTTCGTAGATTTCATCACGCACCGCGACCGCGCCCATGGGTTGCGCACCGTTGGTTAATGCTTTGGCCATGGTCATCATGTCGGGGATTACGCCAAAACTCTGTGCGGCGAAAGCGCTGCCGGTACGTCCAAAACCGCAGATTACCTCGTCGAACACCAGCAGGATACCGTGGCTATCGCAGATCTCGCGCAACCGCTCCAGATACCCTTTGGGCGGTACCAGCACGCCTGTCGATCCGGCGATGGGTTCGACGAAACAAGCGGCAATGGTTTCTTTACCGTACAAGTCCACCATGCGCTGGAGGTCGTCGGCCAGTTCCGCGCCGTGCTCAGGCTGACCTATGGTGAAACGGTTCTCGGCGAGCCAGGTATGACGCATATGCGCCACACTGGCTACGCCGGGTCCGAACGCCTCGCGATTGCGCACCAGGCCGCTCAACGAAGTGCCGCCGATGTTCACTCCGTGATAGGCCCGCTCGCGCGAGATCAAGCGATTGCGTTGCCCCTCACCGCGCGCACGGTGGTATTGATAGGCAATTTTCATTGCGGTATCGACGGCTTCCGAACCAGAGTTACCGAAAAACACGTGATTGATGCCATCGGGTGTCAGTTCAGCCACCCGGCGCGCAAGTTCGAATGCACCCGGCTGACCCGTCTGGAAGGGCGGCGCGAAGTCCAGCTGTTTGAGCTGCGCGGCCACCGCATCGGCAATTTCGGCACGGCCGTGACCGGCAGCGGAGCAAAACAGTCCGGCCGAACCGTCCAGTATCTTCTGGTCGTGATGGTTCCAGTAATAAACTCCCTCGCCACGTACCAGAAGCCGCGGCGCGTTCTTGAAATCCCGGTTCGCAGTGAACGGCATCCAGAATTGTTCCAACGAATTGGCTGTGTATTTCATCAGGCGGCTCCCTCGAGCAGAGTTACGGGCGAAACGCCCCATTTTGGTCCACGATGATCCCGGTTTCACGCCGGCTTACCTTAGAATAAACTGCCAGGCTGGGGCATCCGTTAGTACCAGTTCGCGACGTCTTTTGATACCAGCTAGTGCCCTGTCCCATGAATAACCTGCCATTCTGAGCGCGCGTCGCGTTCCAGGGCAAGGCGGCGGCGGTGCAGGAAAATCGGAAACAGTTTGCTTATTTCACCGCGTTTTCTCGTACTAAGAAACGCCACAATCCTGAAATAAGTAAACTGTCCCCGATTTTCCCGTCGCAACATCGCCATGGGACGCGACATGCGCTCAGAATGGCAGGTTATTCATGAAACAGGGCACTTATGCGCGATCAACTTCTGCATCTACCGCAACGCAGCAGCCTGAGCCTGCAAGCACAGGTTCGCGAAGCGCTGGTCAACGCGATACTTGCCGGACATGTGCCCCCGGGCAGCCCGCTGCCTTCCGGCCGCAGGCTCGCGAAACAACTGGGTGTGGCCCGTAACACTGTCGTTCTGGCCTACCAACAACTGGTGGACGACGGTTACCTGATCGCCCGAGAACGCAGCGGCTACTACGTCAACGACGACATTCTTCGCGGCGTGGTCGATGCGGCACCACCCCACCGCGAAGCACCCCAGTCACTGCCCGACTGGGGCGGGCGGTTGCGGGTATTCCCGTCGGCACAGCGCAATATCGTCAAGCCTCTGGATTGGCGCAGCTACCGGTATCCCTTCGTCACAGGGCAGTTCGATCCCTCGCGCTTTCCAGTCGCGGATTGGCGTGAATGCGTGCGCCGCTCGCTGTATGTGGGGACCGTGCAGGAGTGGGCTGGCGACAGTGTAGACGAAGACGATCCGTTGCTGATCGACCAGATTCACACCCGCATTCTGCCCCGCCGCGGGGTCTGGGCCGATCCGGACGAAATACTGGTGACGGTAGGCGCGCAGCAGGCATTGTACCTGCTGGCGCGGCTGTTCATCGACGCACGTAGCCGGGTGGGCATCGAAGACCCGGGGTATTCCGACGCGCGCAATACCTTCGCACTGAAAACCGCTTACCTGCGCCCGCTGGCAGTGGACGCCGAAGGCTTGATAATCGATTCGCAGCTGGATGGCCTGGACTACATCTACACCACGCCCAGCCACCAGTACCCGACCACTGTAACCATGCCACTGGCGCGCCGCCGCGCACTGTTGGAACGCGCCGCACATGACGACTTCGTGATCATCGAAGACGACTACGAAAGTGAGACCAACTTCGTCGACGAGCCGACGCCGGCGCTGAAAAGTCTAGACCAGAACGAACGGGTCGTTTACGTCGGCAGTTTATCGAAGACACTGGCACCGGGCCTGCGCATCGGCTATATGGTCGGCCCGCGTGAGCTGATCAAGGAAGCGCGTGCGCTGCGCCGGCTGATGCTGCGCCATCCCCCGGGCAACAATCAGCGCACCCTGGCGCTGTTCGTGAGCAGTGGCTATCACGACTCATTGATCCGCCGCATGAGCCACGCGTACAAGGATCGCTGGCAGGTTTTGGGCGCCATGCTGGCGGAACATCTACCACAGTCCGCACAGATTCCCACTTTTGGCGGCACGTCTTACTGGGTCCAGGGTCCGGCGGAACTGGACGCGCGCGAACTGATGCGCAGCGCGCACGAACAGAGCATTCTGCTGGAACCCGGCGACGTGCATTTCATCAGCGACGATCCACCACTCAACTATTTTCGTCTGGGTTTTTCCTCGATCACCTCGGACAAGATCCGGCCGGGCATCGAAAAGCTCGCGGCGCTGGTACGTACTTTGAGCTGAAGGTGCACTCAAAGCTGGCGGCTGACGGGCGGCGCGATTACTATCGCGGCACCATGAAAGTATCCGGTAAGCGAGTTCTGGTTACCGCTGGAGCCAGCGGGATAGGGGCTACCGTTGCCCAGCGTTTTCTACAGGCCGGCGCCCACGTGCACGTGTGCGACATCGACGAGCGTGCGTTGCAGAATTTCTCAGCTGCGCACACGGAAATCTCCGCGTCGCTGTGTGACGTAGCGGACGAAGCGGCGGTCGATACCTTGTTCGAAGACCTGGACGCACGCTTCGGCGGACTGGACGTTCTCGTGAACAACGCCGGCATTGCCGGCCCGACCGGGCAAATCGACACGCTGCAGTTGAGCGATTGGCGACGTACACTGAGTGTCAACGTCGATTCCATATTCCTGTGTACCCGCCGCGCGCTGCCGATGCTCAAGGCAGCGGACGATGCAAGCATCGTAAACATGTCATCCACCGCCGGGTTCATGGGTTACCCGTTGCGTACACCTTACGCGTCAGCGAAGTGGGCGGTGATCGGTCTCACCAAATCGCTGGCGATGGAACTGGGGAGCTTGGGCATTCGCGTGAATGCGATCTGCCCGGGCCCGGTCGCGGGCGAACGCATGGACAGCGTCATCGCCGCCGAAGCGCAGGCACGCGGCGTGGCAACGGAATCGGTGCGCGAGGGGTATGCACAAACCGTCTCGCTGAGCCGTTTCGTCGACGCGGACGAAATCGCCGACGCGATTCTATTCCTGGCATCTCCGGCAGCGCGCAGTATCTCCGGGCAGGCGCTGGCGGTGGATGGACATACCGAAACGCTGGTGCAGCGTTGAGGCACCCACATTACTTCTAAGCAACCGTTCGCTGCGGGGATTGAGCGGTTCAGTGAGAAACCAATATGCAACTCAGGCAATTCCGCGCCCTGACCTTTGATTGTTACGGCACCCTGATCGATTGGGAAACCGGTATTTACGAAGCGTTGCGCCCATGGCTGGACGCGCAAGGGCTGCACCTCGAACGCGATCAGGTGTTGGAAGCGTTTGCACAGTACGAAACAGCGCAGCAAACCGAAACCCCGGCAATGCTTTACCCGCAATTGCTCGCTGAAGTGCACAGCCGCCTGGCAACACACTGGCAACTCGCTGCCGATACACAGGCTGCGCAACGCTTCGGCGCCTCGGTGCACCATTGGCCGGCATTCGACGACTCCGCGGCGTCGCTTTCCTATCTCAAGCAGCACTATGACCTGATCATTCTCTCCAACGTCGATCGCGCCGGTTTTGCCGCCAGCAACGCCAGACTGGGCGTCGAGTTCGACGCCATCTACACGGCAGAGGATATCGGCAGTTACAAGCCCAACCCGGCAAATTTCACCTTCATGCTGAACACCCTGGCCGAGCGCGGTATTTCCAAACGCGACATCCTGCACACTGCGCAAAGCCTGCATCACGATCACGTGCCGGCCACCGCCGCCGGCCTGGCGACCTGCTGGATCGACCGGCGTCACGCTCAGGGCAGCTTCGGTGCCACCGCTCGTCCGCTGCAGGACGTGGAGACCGAATTCCGCTTTCCCAGCATGGCCGCACTGGTCGACGCGCACCGTGCCGAACAGAATTGACTGTCAACAACTATCAACGGGCAAGGGATCGATGGAAGAAATCAGCTGGAACGACTTCGAGAAAGTCGAAATTCGCGTCGGCACGGTCGTGCAGGTCGACGATTTTCCCGAGGCGCGCAAACCGGCGTATATTCTGCGCGTCGACTTCGGCCCCGAGATCGGCGTGCGCAAATCGAGTGCGCAGCTAACGCAGATCTACGACAAAGACGAACTGCTCGGACGTCAGGTGGTCGGGGTGGTTAATTTCCCGCCGAAACAGATCGGTCCGATGCGCTCCGAATGCCTGGTCACCGGGTTTCACCGCGAAGACGGTAACGTGGTGCTGGCAGTTCCGGAGCGCAAAGTGCCGAATGGTACAAAACTGGCTTAGCTCGCTACAGTACTTGCGGTCGCCAGCCACTTTCCACGCAGCGTCGCATAGGCCGTACAATAGCGCGCGTACGGCACGCAACTTGCGGCGGTTAGGGAAAACTACCAACTGAGGTACGGCGATGGCGGATTACCGCACAGACGAATCCCGAGACTGGGAGATCGAGCGCCAGGAGTGGCTGGACTCGATCGATTCCATCCAGGAGCGCTACGGTGCCGGTGGTGTCAAAGAGATCCTGCGCCTGCTGCAGAACCAAGCGCTGAGCCACGACATCCAGGTCAACGAAGCGACCCTCAACACCCCGTACCGCAATACCATCCCGCCGCTGGAGGAACCGGCCTATCCAGGCAATATCGAACTCGAGGAGCGCATCGAAAAGCTGCTGCGCTGGAACGCCGCCGCCATGATAGTGCGCGCGGCGGACACCGGCGACGGCCTGGGTGGGCATATCGCCACCTATACCTCGGCGGCAACGATGATGGAAGTGGGTCTGAATCACGTATTCCGTGCCCGTTCTCAGGATTACGGCGGCGATCTGGTCATCTTCCAGCCACATGCCTCACCCGGCACTTACGCGCGCGCGTTCCTGGAAGGCCGGATGAGCGCCGAGCACCTGGACAACTTCCGCCGGCAGCTAGCGCCCGAGGGCGGACTCAGCTCCTACCCGCACCCCCGCTCCATGCCCGATTTCTGGCAAGTGCCCTGCGCCTCGATGGGGCTGTCCACGCCGACCGCGATCTACCAGGCGCGCTTCTGCAAATACCTGGAAAACCGCGCGCTGAAACCGCGCAACGGCGGTAAAGTGTGGTGTTTCATCGGCGACGGCGAAGCCGACGAGCCGGAAGTGCTCGGCACGATCAACATCGCCTCGCGCGAGCGGCTGGACAACCTGGTGCTGGTGGTCAACTGCAACCTGCAACGGCTGGACGGCCCGGTGCGCGGCAACGGCAAGATCATCCAGGAACTCGAGCGCGCGTTCCGCGGCGCCGACTGGAACGTTATCAAGGTCATCTGGGGCAGCGGCTGGGATCCATTGTTCGCCCGCGACACCAACGGGGTGCTGCAAAAACGCATGGACGATGCCGTGGACGGGGACTATCAGTATCTGTCCACCTCGGAAGGCGACGTGCAGCGCGACCTCTGGGTACAGGACAACGCCGAGCTCAGCGCGTTGATGAAAACCTTGAGTGACGACGAAGTCCGTTCTATCAGGCGTGGCGGACAGGATGCGAAAAAAGTCTACGCTGCCTATCGTCGCGCCGAGCAGTCGGATGGCAAACCGACCGTCATCCTGATCAAGTCGGTGAAAGGTTATGGCCTGGGCAAGGGCCAGGGCCGCAATACGGCCCATCAGAAAAAGCAGCTGTCCCGGGAAGAGCGCCTGGCACTGGCTCACGACTGCAACATCCCGCTTTCAGAAGCGGCGATCAAGGACGCTCAGTACTACCTGCCGCCCGCCGACTCGCCGGAGCTCACGTATATTCGCGAACGCCGAGCCGCCCTCGGCGGCTTCATCCCGCAACGCACGGTGCGTTGTCCGCAGTTGAGCGTTCCCGACTGGAAAACGTTCGATCAGTGGTTGGGCGGTAGCGGCGAACACGCGGTATCCACCACTATGGTGATGGTGCGCATGCTCGGAAGGCTGATGAAAGATGCGCAGATCGGCAAATACATCGTACCGATCGTGCCCGACGAGGCGCGCACCTTCGGCCTCGAGGCCCTGTTCAAGAACGCCGGCATCTACTCACCGGACGGACAGCGTTACACACCCGTGGACGGCGCCAGCCTGCTGCCCTACAAGGAAGAGAAAGACGGGCAGATTCTGCAGGAAGGCATTTGCGAAACCGGCGCTATGGCGTCGTTTCTCGCCGCCGGTACGGCCTATGCCGTGCACGGCATTCCCACGGTACCTTTCTACATGTTCTATTCCATGTTCGGCTTCCAGCGCGTCGGCGACATGATCTGGTCGTGCGCGGACATGATGTGCCGCGGATTTCTGCTGGGCGGCACCGCGGGGCGCACTACGCTGAATGGCGAGGGCATGCAGCATCAGGACGGTCATTCACAGTTGGTTGCCGGCACCATCCCCAGCCTGCTGTCGTACGATCCAGCGTTCGCCCACGAGATCGCAATCATCGTGCGCGACGGCATCCGCCGCATGTACGTGGAACAGGAAGACGTCTTTTATTACCTGACGCTGTACAACGAAAACTACACGATGCCCGCCATCGACAACGTGCGCACCGTGGAAGAAGGTGTTCTACGTGGGATGTACCGGCTGCACGGCAGCTCGGCCAACACGCCAGCTAAAGTGCACTTACTGGGCGCCGGCTCGATTATTCAGCAGGTGTTGCAGGCGAAGACGTTGCTCGCGGAGCGCGGCATCGCGGTGGACGTGTGGAGCGTAACGAGCTTCAACCTGTTGTGTCGCGATGCAATGGAGACCGAACGCTGGAACCGGCTGCACCCAGAAGAGAAACCCCGCACTGCTTACCTGCAGCGCACTCTGGCCGGCGAGCAGGGTGTGTTCGTTGCCGTGACGGATTATGTGAAAGCACTGCCGAACAGTATCGCACCGTGGATTCCCGGGGAATACACGGTGCTCGGCACGGACGGCTATGGTTTGAGCGAAGCGCGCGAGGCGCTGCGCGATCACTTCGAGATCAGTCCGCAACACATCGTTATCGCGGCGTTGCAGACGCTGGCGAAAGCCGGGCAAAGCGGCAGTCAATCAGTACGCCGGGCGATCGAGGAATTTTCCGGTGCCGTACGGCCGCAACCGACCACGGACATCAAACACGGGACGGGTTGATCAAAAGCGATCGCCGCCGGCACGGCGGGCGGCAGCGACTGACAATACTAAAGATAATGCGGGCTCTCTGACAAACGCCGCGCGGCGCTTGCAGACGAAGTACCGCAAGAGCGTGCTGTGCCCGGAACAATTTGCAAGGTAGACTGATGGCCGACGTTGGCAATACGAACAATCCTCTGCGAGTCGCGATAATCGGCTCCGGACCGGCCGGGTTTTACGTAGTCAGCAATCTGCTGAGGTACACGGACCTGCAGGTTGAAATGGACATGTTCGAACGGTTGCCGACGCCGTTCGGACTGGTGCGTTACGGCGTCGCGCCCGATCATCCGAAAGACAAATCCGTTACGCGAACCTACGACAGAATCGCGCACAATCCCAATTACCGGTTCTACGGCAACGTTCAGTACGGCAAGGACATCAATCTGCAGGACCTGCAGCAGCATTATCACCAGATAGTGTTCGCCACCGGCGCCCAGACCGACCGCAGTCTGGGCATTCCCGGTGAAACATTGCGCGGCAATCACTCGGCTGCGGAGTTCGTTGCCTGGTACAATGGCCACCCGGATTTTGCAGACCTGCAATTCGATCTCACAAGGGAAGACGTCGTCGTCGTCGGCATGGGCAACGTTGCACTGGATGTCGCTCGAATCCTGTGCCGAACCAGCGCGGAGCTGGCACAGACCGATATCGCGGACTACGCGCTGGAGGCGTTACGGAATCACAAGATCAGACGCATCTACGTGCTGGGCCGCAGAGGCCCGGCCCAGGCCGCGTTTACGCCGCTCGAAATCCGCGAACTCGGAGAACTGACCGATACGGATGTGCGGGTTTTACCCGACGAGGCGCGCCTCGACGCGGTGAGCGAAGAGTTTCTGGCCGCAAATCCCAGCAGGAATGCCGACAAGAACATCGCCTGTATAGAACGGTATTCGCACACGGCACCGGCTGGCAGGAAACGGTTGCTGACTTTGCGCTTTTTTGTTTCGCCAGCAGAATTGCGGGGACAGGCGGGTAGACTGACCGCTGTCCGGCTGGTAAAAAATCAGCCCGTGCGGGCCGACGACGGCTCAGTGCGCGCCCGGGCGACCGATATCGAGGAGATCCTCCCCGCGGGTTTGCTGTTTCGCTCAGTCGGTTACCGCGGCGTTGCCTTGCCGGATGTTCCGTTCAATGAAGATTCGGGACTGATAGAAAACCAGCAGGGGCGGGTAACGGATACAGCGGGTAAGGCGCTGGCCGGGCTTTACGTCGCCGGCTGGATAAAGCGTGGACCCAGCGGCGTGATCGGCACCAACAAGACATGCGCACGCGAAACGGTAGACTGCATGCTCGAGGACGTAGCCGGGAACAAGCTTCTACAACCGAAAAGTGCCGACCCGCAAACGGTTGCGCAACTCGTTCGCGAACGCTGCAATCAGATGATCTCGTATCACGATTGGGAACTGATCGACGCAGCCGAAGTGAGCAATGGCAAGTCGGCCAATCGTCCCCGCGTCAAGTTCACGAAGCTCGATGACATGCTGACGGTGTTGGACCAGGCGCGCAACACCGATACCCGACACTCCCCATGAAGCCGGAACACAATACCCTAAAGGGCGCCGAAGCCATGCTGCTGCCGCGGGGATATGGCGTAAAGCATCTGTTCGTTCTTTGCGGCGACACCCCCTGTCTGGTCGATATCATCGCGCAACCGCTGCAGGATGCGCGCGGCCGGTCAGTAAGTGGATTGCTTGAGGACTTGCACCCTCTCCCACGGCCCTTTCCCGGGGGAGAGGGGGAGAAAAAACGCAAGTTCTTCTTTCCTCGGGCAGAAGGGTTGGGATGAGGGGATCTCTCTTCCAGGGACGCAAGAAAGAGAACCGCGAACCGTAACGGCCGAAACGGTGTATAAACGGCGTCAGTCTGATCCGCTATTGCAGCTTGGGAGTAAACTGTGGCCAGCTACTATCTCATTATCGACGTGCGCGTCGACGACCCTGACGAATATAAAAAGTACATGGCGGGTGCCAAGCCTCTGGTTGAACGCTTCGGTGGCAAGTATCTGGTGCGGGGTGGTGACTTCGAGGTTCTGGAAGGCGACTATTTCCAACCGCGCCGACTTGTCGTTCTCCGCTTTCCCAGTAAACAGGCGTGCGAATCGTTCCATCAAAGCCCCGAATATCAGCAGGTGCGCGAGATCCGGTTGCCGGTCAGCGATATGGTGGCGGTAGGGGTTGAAGGCTACGAAGAGCCGGCGTGAGTGGACACAGGCGCGATTTTATTGCTCGCTGGTCGGTAAAGAGTATGGCGAATTGCAGGAATTGGCTGAATCTATGACCAACAGTCACATGGACACCTACGATTTCATCGTCGTCGGCGCCGGTTCCGCGGGCTGCGTGCTGGCCAATCGCCTTTCGGCTGATGCCGCGCGTCGCGTGTTGCTGCTGGAAGCCGGCCCGCGCGATCGCAACCCCTGGATCCATATCCCGGTGGGCTATTACCGCACGATGTTCAATCCGAAGATCAGCTGGGGCTATGAGACAGAACCGGTTGCCGAAGCGGGTGGGCGCCGCATCAAGTGGCCTCGCGGGAAAGTGCTGGGAGGCTGCAGTTCCATCAACGGTCTGGTTTACGCTCGCGGACAACACCAGGACTTCGATCACTGGCGGCAACTCGGTAATGCAGGCTGGTCCTGGGATGATGTGCTGCCCTACTTCCGCAAGTCGCAAAACCAGATTCGAGGTGCGAGCGACCACCACGGCACCGAGGGTCCGCTGGGCGTCGCCGATCTTCCGGAGCACCCGCTGTGCGAGCGCTATATCGAGGCCGCTGTCCAGGCAGGCATCCCGCGCAACGACGACTTCAACGGCGCCGAGCAGGAAGGCGTAGGCTACTTCCAGGTAACCAGCCGGGGCGGCCGCCGATCCAGTACCGCGGTCGCTTTCCTGCGACCCGCCGAGAAACGCGGCAATTTGCGGGTTGTTACCAACGCCCTGGCCTCGCGGGTGCTGTTTGATGGTTCGCGTGCTGTTGGTGTTGCCTATCGGCACAATAGCCAGGACATCGAAGCACGGGCGCGCGCCGAAATCGTGCTTTGCGGCGGAGCCCTCAACTCACCCCAATTGTTGATGCTCTCCGGAATCGGTCCGGCCGCGCACCTGAAAGAACATGGGCTTGCCGTGGTAGCCGACAGCCCCGGTGTGGGTGAGAACCTGCAAGACCACTATCAGGCGCGCAACGTCTACGAGTGTACCCAGCGCTGGACTGTCAACGACGAGGTGCGAAGCCCGTGGCGCAAGTTGGCCGCCGGGCTGGAATGGTTGCTGTTTCGCACCGGGCCGCTGACCGTCAGCGCCGGTCACGTGGGCGTTTTCGCACGCACCCGTCCCGAACTCGACTCCCCGGATGTGCAGTTCCACTTCATCCGCTTCAGCGCCGAGGCACCGGGTCAGGGACTGCACCCCTTCTCAGGTTTCACCGCATCGGTCTGTCAACTGCGGCCGGAGAGTCGTGGCCATCTGCGGCTTCAATCTCAAGATCCCGAAGCCCGCCCGCTGATTCAGCCAAACTACCTGGCTACCGCGGGAGATTGTCAGACCATGCTGAATGGTATGAAGCTGGCACGCACGATCATCGGCATGCCGGCCATCGCGCCTCACGTCCGCCGCGAGGTCTACCCCGGCAGCGAAGTGCAGAGCGACGAGCAGCTGCTCGAGTACATTCGCGCTACCGGCTCGACCATTTTCCATCCCTCGGGCACCTGCAAGATGGGCAGCGATCCGATGGCGGTGATCGACGAACGGCTTCGGGTCCGCGGGGTGCAGGGCCTGCGGGTTGCCGATGCGTCGATCATGCCCACCTTGGTTTCGGCCAATACCAACGCCGCCTGCATAATGATCGGGGAAAAGGCGGCGGACGAAATGTTGCAATAGCGGATTGGCGGGCTCTGGTTCGTTGACTCTGCTTCGCTCGCTGATTCTTATTCGTCATCTATCGCCGACGCTTCCCGCGGTGACGGATATATT
>Ga0224508_10002304_pt1 | contig 16357 bp, 12 predicted proteins | sample SF_Jan12_sed_USG_4_FD_170157 | JGI IMG/M metagenome (GOLD analysis project Ga0224508, IMG submission 170157) | Sediment microbial communities from San Francisco Bay, California, United States - SF_Jan12_sed_USGS_21 | ecosystem: Environmental > Aquatic > Marine > Sediment | place: USA... | reverse complement strand
GCCATGCTCTGGCGGCTTAGCCGGCATGCCGATCTGGTGGTGGCGCTCGACGGCGACCCGATGCGCTACAGCGGCTGGGGAGCGGCCGCGGATCCCGCCGCGCGCCTCGCCGAGATCGAAGCCGAGCTCACAGGACTTGGCGAGGACTACGTGGCGCCGCTGGAGTTTCTGGCGTTCGGCGCCGAGCATTTCGAGCATGCGCTGCGCGACGATCCCGAGTTCATGGACCGGATTCTTTCGGGCCGGGAACCGGAGCATGCCGAGCTCTGGCATCGCGCGACCAATGTCGATCCATTGCAGGACGCGCATGGCGTCATGGGGGCCGAGTTCATCGCGCGCAATTTTGCCGGCGGGGTCATCCTGGAGATCGGCGGCGGCACCGGCAATGGCACGCGCAACCTGCTGCGCCGCCTCGCCGAGGAGGATGGCGTGAACCGGATCGAGACGTACATCTTCACCGATATCTCGATGCGCTTCATCTTCGAGACCCGAAAGGAGATCAAGGCCGACTACCCGGAGCTCGCGACCGACTGGAAGCATGTCGATATCAACAAGCCGTTGACCGCGCAGAAGATCGAGCCCGAGAGCGTCGATTTGATCTTCGCGATCAACGCGGCGCATGTCGCCCGTGACCTCGTTGGCTTTTTGAAGGAATGCCGGACCTGTCTTCGTCCCGGCGGCCGCGTGGTCTTTGGCGAGCGGGTGCGCGACGATCCGCGCATGATGGCGCCGCGCGAGCTGGCGCTCAATCTCTCGATCTATCACCGGACCGCCGCAGAGAAGAACGCCGACTATCGACCGGCGCATTGCTATCTGACCCGCGACAATTGGCATGACGTCCTCGATCTCGCCGGCTTCGAGCAGGCCGAGACGCCGCCTGATCCGGCGCGTCTGTCGGCGATCCTGCCGAACGCCTATGCGGCGGTGGTCACGGCGGTGAAGGGCTGATCCGCTCGGCCCGCAAACAGGGAAGGAAGGACATGACATTGTCCGGAAAGGTCGCCCTGGTCACCGGCGGCAGCAAAGGCATCGGGTTGGGCATCGCAGAGGCGCTGGCCGATGCCGGGGCTGCTGTCGTGATCACGGCGCGCGGCCGGGAAGCGCTCGATCTCGCGGCGGCCGCGCTTGCCAAGAGGGGAGCTGACGTGCGCGCGATCCCCGCCGATGTCACCGACCGCGAACAGGTGAAGGCGCTTCGCCAGGAAGCGACCCAGGCCTTCGGCAGGGTCGACATTCTCGTCAACAACGCCGGCACCAGCTATGTCGCACCGCTGCTCATGGCCGACGACGAAAAGTGGTGGGCGGTGGTCGAGACCAACCTGCGCTCGACCTATCTCTGCACCAAGACCTTCTTGCGCGACATGGTCCGGGCGAAATCCGGGAGGGTGATCAACATCTCGTCGATTTCCGGCCAACTGGGTGCGGCGTTCAACGGCTGCTATGCCGCCTCCAAGGCCGCGGTCGACGGCTTCACCCGCTCGACAGCGCTTGAAGTCGCCGCTTCCGGGGTGACCGTGAATGCCGTCTGCCCGGGCTATGTGCGCACCGACCTCGCGCAGCAGACCATGGGCGCGCGCGCCAGAATGTTCGGCATGACCGCCGACGCCTATCTCGACAAGCTGGAAAGCGAGGTGCCGAGACATCAGCTCACCAGCGCCGAGGAGGTGGCCAGCGCCGTCGTCTACCTCGCAAGCCCGGCCGCAGCCGCGATCACCGGCCAGACCCTGAACGTCTGCGGCGGCACCGCTTTGGGGTAGGCACGATGCTAGTGCATGCCTCATGTTCGTAGTTCGCATTACTCATTTTTGAGTCGCCGTGATTATGGAACGGTGTAGGTAAAAGGGGGCTTGTCCATGTTGAGCTCGGCTCTGACCGCCAAGGGACAAACGACCATACCCGCCGAGATCCGCAAGAAGCTCGCGCTCGAGCCTGGCGACCGCATTCTCTATCTTGAAGAGGACGACCGGGTTTACATTGTTGCCGCGGACAAGCGCGCCAGCGATCTGAAAGGCCTTTTGCCGAAGCCGGATCGCCCGGTCAGCCTCGAAGAGATGGAAGCGGCGATCGCGGGTGGCCGGGCGCGATGATCGGACCCGATGCCCCATAATCGGTTTGGATACCAACGCCATGGCTGGCGCGTGCGAGACACGAACCTTCGACCAGCAGGCGGCACGTTTGAGCAGCTTCCATCTCGTCGCCTATTGGTGTGGCCACTTCATCTGATTTCCACAGCGCCCAGCCGCCTGGCTCAGGCAAATCAACCCTGCCCGGGTCGGGCCCTAGCCCCAGGGCTTGATGCGGATGTCGCCTGGGCGGTCTTGCCAGCCGGTGGCTTCGGCGACCCAGTCTTTCCTGAGGTCGAGCGCACCCTCTCTATGAGTCGCAAAAATATTGGCGAGCCAGTTGGCATCGTCGCGCTTGGGAAAATCGCTTCTCACATGGGCGCCGCGGCTCTCGGTGCGCATCGCCGCGGCCTCGACGATCGCCTCGCCGACGTCGACGAGGTTGCGAAGCTCCATGGCGAGCGCCAGGTCCATGGGCTCGGCGATGGTCACGCCGCGCTCGAACCAATCGCGCTTGGCTGCGAGCGCGTCGCGGGCGTCGGCGAGGGACGCGGCGTCCTTTTCGACGATCAGCGTCTCCCACATGGCGCGCTGCAGTTTCGGGAGAATGGCTGCCGGACGGCCGCTGCCACCGGCAGACGGTTGACTTAGGCGTTGCAGCGGTTCGAGCAGGCGCTCGATCTCCGCCGCGTTTGCGGATGGCTCCAACCCTTTGGCGCGTTCCGCGGCGTATTGGCCGGCGCGCCAGCCGAACACCTGGGAGCCGCCGAGCATGGTGCCGCCTAGGCGATCGGCGCCCTGCCAGCCCGCGACCTCGCCGACCGCGAACAGGCCGTCGACCGCCGGGCTCTCGGCGCGGGTGTTGATGCGCACGCCGCCATTGCTGGTGTGGTGGTGCATCTGCACCTGGATAAGATCGCGGCGCACGTCGATGCCGTTCGCGGCCATGAACTCGACGAAAAGCTCCGGCTCGAAGCCCCGATCCGCCGAAGCGAAGTCCAAGAAAATCCCGTGCTCGGCGGTGGTGTTGCCCTTCATGGACTCCTGCTTGATCGCTCGGTCCAGATGGATCGCGGCGTCGCGGCAGCTGACCGGCCAGTGCATGGCCTTGAGGTCGGACACCTCCTTCAGGCTGACGCCGGACGGCAGGTAGTCCTCGACGAAGAAACGGCCCTTGGCGTTCACCAGGCGATAGGGCTCGGGCATCTCGTAGAGCATGATGATCGCCTGGTTCGGCCAGACGGTGGCGAGGCCCTGCTGCATGAACTCCATGTTGAACAGATCAGCACCCGCGCGCATCGCCATGGCGTAGCCGTCGCCGGTGTTGCCGGGCGGGTTGAAGCTGTGCGTGAACAGCTGGCCGACCCCGCCGGTCGCCAGCACCACCGCACCCGCCTCGATCACGAAGGCCTCGCCGTCGTCATGCACGCCGACCGCCCCAATGCAATGGCCATTCTCGACGATCAGGTCGATGACGTTGGCGCCTTCGACCACCTCGGTTTCGGTCTGCTCGATCACCGCCTTTTGGATGGCGACGATGTTGTTGGTCTTCTGCTCGCTCGCCTTGCCTTCCATGGTCGCGATCATCTTGCTCTTGAAGCGCATGCCCATGCCCTTCAGGCGTTTGATCGCATCGGTTACCTCGTCGACGAAAATCCGGCAAAGCTCGGGATCGGCCATGCCGAGCCCTGCTTGGACCATGTCGGCATGCACCGCGTTCGGCGGGTTGAAGAGGCCGCCCTCCGGCCCGACGGTGCGGATCGTCCAATAATCGCCGATCGGGTTGGAGGTCGCGCCGGCGCCGCGCACCCCGGCGACGCCGAAGCGGCCCTTGACCGCGAGCATGGTGCGCGCGCCATGGTCATGGGCTGCGATGGTGGCGGCGGTCGCAGCGCCGCCACCGCCGATGACCAGGACGTCGGTTCGATAGCGGCGCATGACGTTTTCTCCTTAATGTTATCTCGACGTGAGGCGTCGGCGCGGATCATAGGCAATCGCGGTCATCCCTGGCGTCGGTGACGCTTTTCCCGCTGTTTACGCCGGGAATCGGCTCGCTTATAGTCCGCGCCCTGGGATTCAGCCAGACCACGAAGACGCGTCCGTCGAAAGAAGTTGATGCCATGACCGACCTCAGGTCCTTTCTGGCCACGGTCAGAGAACAACTCCCCCGCGAATTTCTCGACGTCGAGCAGCAGGTTTCACCAGAATACGAAATCGCGGCCGTTGTGGCCAAGCTGGAGCAACGACTGCGTACGCCGGTGCTACATTTTCACAATGTCGAGGGCAGCGCGCTGCCGGTGGTCACCAACGTCGCCGCATCGCTGCCGCGTATCGCCAAGGCGGCTGGCTGGACACAGCCCGAGTTGGAGCGTCGGCTGATATCGGCGTATGACCACCCGATCGCGCCCATGATCCAAGAAGGCGACGACGCGCCGGTGAGGGAGATCGTCGAGCGGGGCGATGAGGTCGATCTCCGCCGATTGCCGCAATGCCGCTATACCGAGGTCGAAACACACCCCTACATCACCGCCGCCACCGTGGTCGCGCGCGATCCGGGGTGCGGGGCTCTCAATCTCAGCTATCACCGCTTGATGCTGCTGGATCATAGACGGAGCGGCATTTTCATGACGCCCGGCGGTCATCTGGAGCGGATTTTTCGAGCGAACGCCGAATGCGGCGAGGCGACGCCGATCGCCGCTTTCATCGGCAGCCACCCGCTCTGGGCGCTCGGCAGTCTCGCCTCAGGCTCGATCGCCGTCGACGAATATGGGGTGATCGGCGGCCTCTTGGGCGAGCCGGTCGACGTGGTCGACGGCATTGACGACAAGCGTCTTTTGGTGCCGGCTCGGGCCGAGATCGTGCTGGAGGGGCGGATTCTCCCTGATGAGACCGCCCAGGAAGGCCCTTTCGGCGAATTCTCGGGCTACGCCACGGCGAAGGAGCGGGCGCCCATCGTGGAGTTCGACCTGATCAGCCGGCGGGCTGACGCCATCTATCAGGACATCGTCGCCGGCCGGGCCGAGCATCTCTGCTTGAGCGGTACGGCGATCCGCGCCTATCTGCACCGAAAGCTGAAGCAGGACTTCGAGATCGTCGGCGATCTGCACCTGCCGGCCCCCTTCACCCTCTACCTGCAGCTCGACAAGGCCGCGTTTCCCCATCTGGAAATCAAGGCCGTTCTCGAAACCATCCTGCGCGATCTGCCGTTCGTCAAACTCGCTTACGCCTTCGATTCCGACATCGACCTCAAGAACCACCGCCAGACCGCCTGGGCGATCGCGACGCGCGCGCAGCCGGATCGGGATGGCGTGCTGCTCGCCGATCGTCCCGGCATCAAGCTCGATCCATCCGAAGCGGGCGGGCGAACAGCGAAATGGGCGATCGACGCCACCGCCAAACCCGGCCTTGCCGCCTTTCCGCCGATCAACAGAATTCCTGAAGACGTGCTTGACCGGGTCAGCGTCGATGCACTCTTGAAGCCGGGCGCAGCGAGGAAAGAGACCGATGATGCCTGAGCAGAACGGCGATCTTGCGGCTGGTCAGGCGACGCTTCTCTGCGAAGAAATCGTCCGGCCGAATGTCGAGACCGCCTATGGCCGCGCCCACGGCTTTTCGGCGATCAAAACGGTCGACGACTACCGCTCCGCCCTGCCGTTGGTCGGCTACGAGGACCTTCGCCCCTGGATCGAGCGCATGGCCGCGGGCGAGGCCGGCGTGCTGACCGCGGCGAAGCCGATCGCATTCTTCAAGACCAGTGGCTCGACCTCGAAGCCGAAGCTGGTTCCGGTGACCCGCGCCTTCGCCGCTCAGAAAGCGCGCGCGTTCGGCGATTACTGGAAAGAGGTCTACAAGAGTCATCCCACCCTTGAAGAGGGCCGCATGATCGCCAATTTCGGCGATCACACCCAGCCCGAGAAGAGTGCCGGCGGCACCCGCATCCTTTCGGAAACCAGTTTCTGGAACGAGCGCATGCAGATCGCGCGCGGCCGGTCCAAATGGCCGACGCCGCCCGGCCTTCGGCGCATCGAGGACCCAGAGATCCGCTATTTCGCGGCGGCGCGCTATGCCCTCCAAGGGCCGCTGCACGGCATCATGTGCCTCAATCCGAGCACGCTCTTGTCCTTTTGCCGGACGATCGAGCGGTGCCGGGCGGCACTCGCCGAGGGCCTTGCAGGCGGCAGGCTCGGTCTGCCGGCGGCGGAAAGCGACCCGGCGCTGGACGGACTGCTCGACGGCCTCGAAAAAGCGCCCGTTCCGCCCGCCCTCGCTGAGGGCCCGCTTCGTCTGGGCGATCTCTGGCCGGAGCTGTCCCTGGTGATCTGCTGGCGATCCGAGGCGGTCCGGCCCTATACGCGGCTGATCGAGCCCTACCTCGAAGGCGTCGCGGTGCGCGACTACCTCGCGCAATCCTCGGAATGCATCATGGCGGTGCCGTTCGAGGATGGCGGCTCCGGCGGCCGGCTCGCCGTGCAGTCCCACTTCTACGAGTTCATCGAGGACGGCGACATCGAGCGGGGCCAGCCGGAGACGCTGCTCGCCGGCGAGCTCGAGGTCGGCCGGATCTACGAGCTGGTGGCCAGCACCGCGGGCGGCTTTTGCCGTTACCGCACCGGCGACCGGCTCAAGGTCGTGGGGCAGCGTGACGGGGCTCCCGTCCTGGATTTCGTGGGTCGCGCCGGCGTCGGCAGCAGCATGACCGGCGAGAAGCTTTCCGAGGCGCAGGTGCGCTCGGCGGTCGAGGCGGCGAGCCAGGGCGCGGAGACCGCCCCAACGCAAGTCCTGTGCTTCCCACGATCCGGGACGGAACCCCACTACGGGCTCTTGCTGTCCGGCCTGGCTCAGGCAAGTCAGGCCACCGCGGCCCGCGGCTGGGTGGAGGCGTTCGAGCGGGAGCTGCAGATTGCGAATTGCGAATATCGGGACAAGCGCGCCTCCGGCAGGCTCGGCCCGCCGCGGGGCTTTCTTGCTGATGCCGACGCTTTCGAGCTGCATCGCCGCCAGATTGCCGAAGAGCGCAAGGTCAGCCTGGATCAAGTCAAGGTCGGCCTGTTGACCTCGACGTTCGATCTCGATCAGTCGCTGCGAGCGACTCCGGTCGACGATCTCAGCCGGTAGCGATCGATGCGCGTCGTCAACGCCGAACTCCACCGCGTGCGCATCCCGTTCAAGCGCCGCTTCGACCACGCCACCGCCGCGCGCGACGGCGCCGAGCGCATCTACGTCACGCTGAAAGGGGAAAGTGGCCATATCGGCTTCGGCGAGATCATGCCCAGGCCCTATCTCACCGGCGAGACCCTGGACAACGTGTTCGAGAAGACCGGACCCGCACGCGCTTCGGGCCTGGTCGGCCGGCGGTTCGCGGACCAGGCGGACCTGGTCGCCCATCTTCGAGAAGCGCTCGCTCATGCCGGGCGGAATCTCGCGCTCGCAGGCGGTTTCGAGGCGGCGCTGATCAACCTCGCCGAGCACGACCTCGGCGGTTTCGACTATGACGCCCTCCTCGGGCCGAAACGGACCACGCCGGTCGGCCGCTGCGTGACCATCGGCCTGGTGGACGATCGAAAGACGTTACGCCGGTATGCCCTGGAGGCGAAGATGGCGAAGGCCACGGTGGTCAAGGTCAAGGTCGGCGGCAGCGCGGATGTCGAGCGCATCGGCACTCTCAGGTCGTTTCTCGGCGATCTGCCCATCCGTCTCGACGCCAACGGCGCCCTGTCTTTCGATGCGGCCAGCGATCTTCTGGCCGGTCTCGAGGGCGGCGCGATCGGTTCGATCGAGCAGCCGCTGGATGCGGCCGAACCGGATCTCGCCGAGAAGCTCAAGACCCTCTTCGAGACCCACGGCGTGCCGATCATGGCCGATGAATCGGTCTGCTCGGCAGCGGATGTCGAGGCTTGGGGCGGGCAGGGCGGCTATCAGCTGGTCAACGTCCGCGCCGGCAAATGCGGCGGTTTGATCGGCGCACGATTGGTCATCGAGGCCGCGCGCCGGCACCGGCTCGACCTGGTTGGCGGCACCTTGGTCGGCGAGTCCGGTGTTCTCGATCGCCAAGGCGGGATCCTGCTTTCACGAACCGCTGACATGCCCTATATGGAGGGCCTTGGCCAAGCGCGCTGGCTACTGGAAGAAGATCCCACAGTTGATCAAAGTATCGTCAATAACAACTTTGACGGTCTCAATTGCTTTCAGTGGAATATTGGTCAACTAGAACGTTGGAAAGTTGACGGCCCCCTTTATTTCTCTTGACATGACTTGGTCTTACCTGTTTTAACTTCTCAGCGCCTGTAGAAAGAGACAAATTAAGCTGTCTCTTTAACCATTGATTGTGTTGTCCTCAACGTTGGAAGCAACAATGAAAGATAACGACGCCATTGCCGATCGTATTCGCGACTTCATCCGCGAAGAGCTCAATCCAAGCGCGACGCCCGATATCGACAACTCTATGAACCTTCTGGATGCGGGGATCATCGACAGCACGGCGGTGGTCGAGCTGGTCCTGTGGCTGGAGGAGACCTTTCAGCTCGAGATCGATCCGGAGGCCCTGACCCCGGACAATTTCGCGACGCTGGACGCCATGGTCGCGTTCATCGGTTCGCAGCGCGACGCCCAAGCCGCCTGATGCCGACCCTGCACGACCGCTTCGCTGCGGTCGTCGACGTCAATCCGGACCGATTGGCGGTTGCGGTCGGCGAAACGCGGATGACCTTTGGCGAGCTGGCGCGGCGCAGCGATCGGCTGGCGCAGGGGCTTGGCGTGCTCGGCGTTCGGTGTGGCGACCGGGTCGCGCTGATCGCCGATCACCATGTCGATGCCGTCGCCGCCTTCTGGGGCGTTCTCAAATGCGGCGCTGCGATCGTCCAGCTCAACCCGAAGATGGGCCATGATGCGCTCGCGTCAGTGCTGGCGGAATGCGCGCCTGCGGTGGTCCTTGCGAGCGAGGCGCATCTGAATGCGGCCAAGGCGCTGCTCGCCGACGACGACGTGCTCCACGGCCTTTCGGACCCAGCGCTCTGGCCGGAGCCAGCGCTCTTGCCGGAGACATCGGCGACTGCATCGATCGATGCCGGTGCATCGGATGATCTCGCCGCGATCATCTACACCTCGGGTAGTACTGGCGTACCCAAGGGTGTCTGCCTCAGCCATCGCAATCTCTGGACGGTGGTCGGCGCGGTCATCGACGACCTCAGGATCACCCCTGACGACTCCTATCTGATGGCGGTGCCGCTGCACTACGTCCACGGCGTCATGCAGCTGTTGATCCATCATCTCGCCGGTGCTGCGGTCCATCTCGCCAGGGATTTCGCCTTTCCCCAGCAGATCGTGCGCGCCCTCGAGGCGACCGGGGTCACCGGCTTTTCCGGCGTGCCCTTCCACTTCAACAGCCTGATCGAGAACAGCAACTTTCTCCAAGCCGACCTTCCCGCCCTTCGCTGGCTGACCGTGACCGGCGGCCGGCTGGACGGCGAGCGCATCCAGACCATCAGGAAAGCGCGGCCTGAAGTCGATTTTCTGGTCGCCTACGGCCAAACCGAATGCGCGCCAAGAGCGACCGCCCTTTCCCCGAAACGGATCGATAGCAAGCCGAATTCCGTGGGCTCGGCGATCCGTGGGGTGCGGGTTTTGATCTTGGACGAGCACGGCCATGAGCGGCCAGAAGGCGAGATCGGCGAGGTGGTGGTCGAAGGCCCGAACGTCATGGCCGGCTATTGGCGACAGCCCGAGGCGACCAAAGAGGTGATCGACCAACAAGGCCGTCTGCACACCGGCGATGTCGGCTATTTGGATACCGACGGCGACCTCTTTTTGGTCGGGCGCAAGAGCCAGATGATCAAGAGTGCCGGCGAGCGCATCTTTCCGCAGGAGATCGAGAAGGTTCTGACAAGCGCTAAGGATGTTCTGGAAGCGGTGGTGGTCGGCGTTCCAGACCCGATGCTCGGCGAGCGGGTCGAAGCGCATGTGCGACTGGACCCGATGGCCGAAGGCCGCTCGAAAAAAGCGCTGATTGACCAGCTCCGGCGTCGCTGTCTCGGACAGATGCCGCTCGCCAGAGCGCCCAAACGCTTCCATCTCTGGCTGGAATTTCCCGCGCGCGACAACGGCAAGGTCGACGCTCTCCGGCTGGCGAAAGGCGAGGGCGGCAAGCCGTTCCGGGATGATGGCGAGGCGAATAGCGCGACGCTTTCGGCTTGAGTCTCCGAGATCGGTCGCAGGAGGCCCCGATGGCCATTACGCCTGGAAACCAGGCCACAGCCCTTGATCCAGGGGCCTTTGATCCTGAGACCCTTGACCCGGGCGAGATCGTCCAAGTCGAGGCGGCCGATGGCCGGCGGCTGAAGGGGCGTCTTTGGCGTGGGCCCGCCGATGCCCCGCTCTTGGTCGCCGCCCACGGCGTGATGAGCCACAGCCTTTGGTTTCACCAGCTCGCAGGTGCGCTTGGCGAGCGCGGCATCTCTCTTCTCGCCTTCGATCGCCGAGGGGCCGGGATGCTGCGCGATGATCCCGGCGAGCCCGAGGACGAACAGACCCTGATCGACGATCTCGACGCCTGGCTCGCTTTCGCCGCCGATCTCGCCGCCGAGATCCATCTGGTCGGCTTTTGCTGGGGCGCCAACTACGCCCTTCACTATCTCGGCAAGCGCCCGGACCGCGTCCGAAGCCTGATCCTGATGGCGCCTGGCGTCGTTCCCGCCTCGACCATCGCGCTTCGCCGTTCGATCGACGACCTTTCGCCGGACGAGGCCTTGGCGATCCCGCTCAAACTCGAGGATTTTACCCAGGGCCCGGCGCTCGACGGCTTCCTTCGGCCCGATCCGCTAAGGCTCATCCATACCAGTGCCCGCTTTATCGGCATTCAAAACCGGATCGGCCGGTTCAGTGCCGCCCACCTCGTCCGCCTTCGTCTGCCGCTCCTGGCGATCCTGGCATCGATCGACCAGATCTCGGACAATGCGCGGACGCGCGAATTCCTGACCAAGGCGAGGGCTGCGCCCAAAGAAATCGTCGAGCTTCCCGGCCGGCACGGCATCATCTTCGATGCGCCCGATCAAACCGCTGATGCCTGCCGGACCTGGCTGGACCGCCTCGACCAGGGCTGAGAAGCCGCGCTTCAGGCCGCCGAACGCTCGCCAGCGGCGGCCGCGTCCGGGCGGCGGTCAAGGTCGAGCAGGCTGTAGCCGAAGCCGTTGATCTCCTCCTCGAACATCGCGACCGCGTCCTCGGCGTCCCGGCGCGCAAGCGAAACGTTGTAGCGTCCGGGGCCGAGCCAGCGTTCGACCAACTTGTAGACCCGCCGATCCTTGGCCTTGGCCAGCCGATCCTTCATGGATTTTCGCGCGCTCAGCCGTGGATCGAACAACTCGGTGAGATCACGCCCGCCAGCACCGCCGCCGTAACCATCGGCCCACTGCTTGAAATAGGCGGCATTGATCCCGCTCTTGACCTCTATCGGCAAGGCGTGCGGCTCGAGATCGAGATAGCGGCAAAGGGTTTGCAGCGTCTCCTCCGGCGCTGCGCTCAGCTGTTCATAGCTGAGCAGGCAATAAGAACGGATCGACGGCAGATCCTCGCGCAGCAGGCGATGGCAGTGCAGCCAATGGTGGATCAAGGGGTAGATGCTGGTCCGCGTCCACTTGCGCACGGCGAGCGCTACGGCGACCGGATGGCGGGTGATGAAGATGAAACGCGCATCGGGGTAAAGCGCCTGCAGGAAACGGCTGCGAATCAGGTTGGCCGGCGATTTTTCCAACGTCCAAGTCGCATCGCCTTGCCAATAAGGTGACCAGGCCGCGAGCAGGCGCTCGGCGGTCCCCGCTGTCGCCAGCGGTGACGCCTCGGTCATATGCGCCCTGGAATCGAGGCCGAAACGGCCAGCCCCGCCATAAACCACGTCGCTCGGATAGCAGTCCTGCAGGAATTGCCCTTCGTCTTCGACCATGCCGGTATCGGTGAGGCTGCTGACCTCGGGATTGGCCGCAAGGAGCCGACCGAGCAAGGTCGTGCCACTCCTGTGCAAGCCACCGATGAACAGGAGCGGCATGTCAGTCCGGCCGATCGAGCGCGGCGGTCTCGGCGCCCAGCTCTTCCAGGATATGTTTCGCGACCTCGATGCCGATCACCGCATGCGCCGCCTCGGTGATGTGATAATGCCCCTTTTGACGATGCAGGATGAGAACGCCGCGATAATCGTCGAACAGCTCCTCGGTGGAGAAGAAGCGGTCGCTGTGATCGATGAACGCCGGACGCAGCTCGTCCGGCACCGAGCTTGCGAGATTGCCGTCGGTCTTGTTGTCGCGCACCGCGTTTTTCCAATTGCTGCGCACGGGAATGTCGACCACCAGGAGCTTGGCGCCGGCCGCCTCGACCGAGGCATGCAACCGTTCGACCAGCTTGGCGATCAGCGTCTGCTTGTAGTCGGTGATCTCTTCCGACGGCACGGCATATTCGAGCTTGACCGCCTCGTCCGTCGCATAGGCCATGAGCGTTTTGGCCGTGACCCAAAGGGCGTTCATCGAAACGGAGTAGAGATAGGAGTTTTCGCTCAGCCACCTGAGAACAGCGACTTCGTTGACCACCGAAAGGATGCCGGTCGCGGGCGCGTGGGTTTTCGACGTCTCGACGAGGGCGTCGTTCTCGACCGTGAACAACCCCGTCTTGACCGAATCCTCGTAGTCATTGGCAAAGAAGCCCAGCACCACGATGTCAGGCTGGTAACGGACCCCTTCGCTTTCGAAAAAGGCGACCTGCTCTGCGGTGCCGAACCCGGAAACGCCGGTGTTCAGGACCTCGGCGTTCACGCCCCGCTGTCTCAGATAACGCCCGATCACCTCCGCGAACGCTGCTTCCTGCTCGACCTCGTAACCCTCGACGTTGGAATCGCCGAGCGTCACGATGCGCAGCACGTCATCCGGCTTGGCATAAGCGTAGTCGTTGTCGTCGCGGAAGCCTTGCGCGTTGATGCGAAATTGCCAAGAACCTTCCGGGCTGGTGTGCCAGAATTCGGTGTTCGGGCGCGTCCGTCTCAAGGTGTAATCGCCATAGTCGGCGACGGCGTGGTAGCGGGGGAAAACCACGACATGGCCAAAGACGAGGCGGGCCAAGGCCTCACCAACCGCCAAGCAAAAAACGAACGACAGCAAAAATAACTTTAAATTGTTCATGAAGCTCGATGGTTTTTGACTTTTGGTTGATTTATCGAGCCTACGTGAAGCTGAGTGCGTTTCTTGGCGTGTTTCCTCTTGGTTGAGCATTTGTAATCAGGTCATCCTGGTGAGAGATGCATTTGTTATGGTCATGACAGCTGCCACCTCGAGACTTGCTTGGCAAGAGATTTGTCACCTTGTTGCCGAACGGCAACGGTACGGGAGTAGGGTGATCGCTCATCTTCCGGCAGACAACGATCCTGCATCAATCCCCCATCCAGCCAGTCTTTTCAAAACGTTAGTGTCGACTTGCGCGCATTGCCGCGTGTACAGCCGCACGCTGCGCTATCGAGCCTAAAAGGCCAGCTTGCGATTGACGCTGACGCTGCGCATCGGCTAGACAGCTAGAACAGTTGTCTTGGTTGTTATCTGCTAGGCTGATCCTAGGGTATTGTCGTTGTCGGCCGATCAGGACCGAAACAAACGCCTCTGCGCCAGCTAGCTGTTCGACAGCGTTCGTCCAAAATGGACACCCAATGAAACAAGAAGCCGAAATACCGTCGGGTTGGCGATTGCCGGACCCCGACTCATTTACAAAGCCCGAAGCCAAGATCGAGACGGCGAAGGAAAGTGGCGCGCCGCCGCCTGACCTTTGGGAGGACGAAGAGAAGGCGGTCATGGACTTCGATTTCGGACGCTTCTTCCGAGCGTTCTGGATTCGCAAGTGGCTCATCCTCTTTCTCGGAAGCGCGGTGTTCGCCGTCGCCGCACTCGTAATTCTAAGCATCCCGCCGGTCTATCGCGCCGCAGCGCAGATCTTGATCGATCCTGCCGACTCGGTGATCGAGATCCAGTCCGTGTCATCGCCGCTATCCACGACCAACCAGGGCATTGCCAGTGAAATCGAGGTGATTCGCTCCAATGGGATGGCGCGCCAGCTGATCGAGGCCGTCGATTTCCATTCCTATGCCGATGCGCCGATCCCGCCCACCAAGCTGGACTCGTTGCTCGGTCTCGAGCCCGGGATCGCCGAAAGAAGTCGGCGCTTGCTGAAGATAGCAGCGGGCTGGCTCGCCAGCGAGGCCGATGCGGGGCAAGCTTCTGAAGAGGCGGTGGTTCGCGCCTATTATAGCGCCCTCGGCGTCTGGCGGGTCGCGCCGACGTTCGTGATTTCGATCGCCTTCGATACCAAAGATCCCGATTTTTCGGTGCGCGCGGCCAACGAGCTGGCGGCCATCTACATCACCAACCAGATCGAGCAGAAGAGACAGGCGCGCATCCAGGCCAGTCAGCTCTTGACGGAGAACCTCTCCAAGCTCGATGAGCGCATTCAGGGCTCGAAGAAAGTGGTCAGCAGCTTTCGCAGGGAATCGGGTCTTAGCGATTCGATCAGCAGCGAGCTTCTGAACCAACAGCTTTCCGAGCAAATGACACAGCTGGTCAACGCACGCGCAAGCCAGCAGACGGCAGGGGCACGGCTAGCCGAGGTCGAGCGTCTGATTCGCGATCAAAAAAATGAGGAGCTGTTGAGCGTCATCAACTCCACCTCCGCCCGAGCCCAATGGGACGCCCTGCGCGCGGCCGAACGGCAGCTCGCGGTGTACGCGCAGGATTATGGCCCCAACCACCCGATCATTATCCAGCAAACCCAGGAACTACAGGGGCTTTCCCAGAACTTCGAGCGCGAGATCCAGACCGCGGTTCAAGCCTTGCGCAGCGAAGCGGGCGTCGCCTCGGACAAGGTGACCGAGCTGCAAAGAGCGATCTTGGACCTCAGGCAGTCCATGACCGAGGTGACCGAGAAAGAGAACGAGCTGCGCCAGCTCGAGGCGGATGCCGATATCAGCCGAACGCTACACGAAACGCTGACCAATCGTATACGCGAGGCGGAAAGCGCGATCGTCGAAGGTCCCGACGCGCGCATCCTCAACCTTGCCGAAAGGCCGCTTACCCCACACTCGATGCCAAAAAGATTCTTGCTGCTTGGCGCCTTTATCGGCGCGTTCGCCTTTTCCGGCGTGGTTGCGCTGGGTCTTGAGTTCCTGAATGGGGGCTACCAAACGGAGGAGGAGCTTCGGCGTTCGCTCGGCTGGCCAATTCTGGCGACCGTACCCAAACATTCGCGCTGGAGCTTTCTCCCAAGAAGCATGTCCAAGCGGCGGGCTTCGGCCTATGAAGAAGCCTTCAACGCGCTCTACACCAACCTCGAATTTCACGGTCTGGAGCTCAATTCCGGCCGCGCCATGACCATTTTGATAACCTCGTCGGTTCCTGGGGAGGGGAAATCGACGGTGGTTCACGGGCTCGCACGCACCGCCGTCGAAAACGGCGCCAAGGTGCTGGTGATCGACGCCGATCTGCGGCGATCGACCTTGCACAAGAAATTCGACGCCGAAAACAAACTTGGGCTTGCAAACTGCGATCCGCGTTTCTTCGACGAAAAGCTGGTGAAGAACCTGATCGTCAGCGACCCGAAAACCGGCGTTGATATCATTCCCGCAGGTGCTATTCAGACGAGTCCGCAACAGCTGCTGCGCAGTTCGGTGCCGCAACAGATCCTGCGGGCGAACCGTCCGCATTACGACTTGATCGTCATCGACACGCCGCCGATCCTCGCGGTCGCCGACGCGCAGCTCATCAGCAAGCACTGCGACTCGGCGGTTCTGGTGATCAAGTGGAGCTCGACATCGCGGCGCCTGGTGCAGCGCGCGATCGCGCGGGTCTCCACGCGGGGCATGCCGCTCGCTGGCTGTGTGCTGACCCAAGTCGCGAAAAGCGCGCATCGGGTCGGTACCTACCAATATCTGGACTATACGTAGCGGGATCCGCTGGGTCGGATCGCCTGATGCGAGAACAGGCATACGCAAATCCAAATGCCCCGGCGGCGCGCGCGCCAGCCTTGCCGTCACGCGCGACCGCCGCGACGCGCGCCTGCCACGTCGCAGCCTGCGTCATGGTCTTCATTCAAACCCTCTACTTCTTCGATATCATCACGATTTTCATCGAACCAAGCAGCAGTTTGAATCGCTTCATCTTGTTCACCAGCCTGCTCGTCGCCTCGGTCATAGCCTTGGTCAAACTACCGGTCACGCTCAAAGTGCTGCGCATCGCATGGCCGATCATCCCCTTGCTTGTCTGGTTCTGGCTGACGGCTTT
>Ga0224508_10002303_pt1 | contig 16360 bp, 20 predicted proteins | sample SF_Jan12_sed_USG_4_FD_170157 | JGI IMG/M metagenome (GOLD analysis project Ga0224508, IMG submission 170157) | Sediment microbial communities from San Francisco Bay, California, United States - SF_Jan12_sed_USGS_21 | ecosystem: Environmental > Aquatic > Marine > Sediment | place: USA... | reverse complement strand
TTTGAAGCGAGAATTTTGTTTCAGCCCGTAGTGACTTTTGATGAACTCAAGAAAGCATCTAAAAAGAAAAAATCAAAATAAAAAATTCAATTAAGATGGCGTTATTTCAAATACTGTGAGTATAATTCTCTTGTTTTAATCAAAGTTCATTTTCTTTTTCTCCAAATTATCTTAAGGATAACATTCGTTGCTCATCGCCACAGTGAAAAGATAGACCATTATCCTCTGATTGTACCTGAGTGCATACAATTGATTGAAATGTTTGGTCATGTATACTTGAAAATCTATCTAGTCTTAGATCTACAGAATGATGAATTTTACAGTCATCAATATCAATATAGGCGTACAAAAATACAGGATCCCCCTCTACAGTACTAACCATATTTTTTATACTTGCATGTTCACATTTTTCAAAAGATTTTACAAAACATTGACCATCAGGTTTGCCAGTAATAATGTCATTACAAGTTGCAGGAGTAGTATCATACTGTCTTTGACCTTCTTCCTTATCCAATACAGTATCTACAAAGGGTCTGAAATTTGGAATGAGTGAAATAGAATAAGTGACACACTCTGTAGGATGTATACTGTTACAGTAAATGGGACTGAGAATGCTGATGCCATATGGAATTATTATCAGCCCCACAATCAATGTTGCTATAATTAAAATAATTTTATTTCTAGTTTTCATTTTATTTTTCCATCAAACGTGATTTTATTGTCGTATTCTACGGATTCATTGGTCATCACTATTGGAGTAGAACCAAACAATCCTCGAAATTGACATGTTTTTTCTAGTTTAGGATTAAAGTCATCATAGTGTTTGCAGTGATTGAGACATTCAGATATGCCAGTTATGGTTTGAGATGTAGTGCTTCCCTGAAAAGTTCCATCCTGCATGATCATAGCAGATGATATGTTGCATTCGCCTTGTTCCCATTCAGGTACAATTAAGCCACTGGGCAACACAATAGTTAATGTCGGAATTATCATAGCAGAAACAAGCATTATTTTCTTGTATTTTTTTACTAGTGGCATCAATGACGGATTGACTTTGAACAATGCACGATAAATAAAATAAAGTAACAATCCAATGCTAACGAGTGAATATAACGAAAAGCCCGAGAAATAACTTAGACTAGTTCCCGGCAATAGAAAGTGAGGTATTAGGGATATCGGTATGATTGCAAAATAATAACAAAGTATGCCAATAGCAATCCAAATGATTCTTTTGCGTAAGTTTTCAAAATAATTTGTCATTTTTTCTCTTCGATACTTTTCTTTTTCATTCTTTTTTTGACTGCATAAATTACAATAAACAATACGATTAGAATTGGGCCAAGACTGCCCATAATTATGGCCGTAAGTGTACCTGATTCAGATATTGTTTCGCCTGTCTGCAGGGATTGCCTGTTAAATGACTCATCATCAATTCTCATGAATTGATTCTGGCTTTCATCTGGATTGGCAAGAGTTTTTCGAATTATTATGGAATCAAGGATTTTTAATTTCACATCAGAAGAATGTGACGGAGGTAACGTATGGTCTTCATATGAAGCAATTACAAGATCTTCTTCAATGGTATGCAGTCTTTGTCCAATAGAAGGATTTGAGGAAAAGTAGATGTTGCTTACAAATACTCCTGAATCTTTGCTTGTCTCATACACATCAGGAGAAATCCCTTCAGGATCAGAATCTGACCAAATGTGAATCTTAAACTTTTCAATCTCATCTGAGGATAAATTCATGTCAGGTTCTATTACTTGAATCGCAGCAAAACCATCAGAGGAATGACTGTCTGGGATCCATTGAACTTTTGCAACTGTGAATTCGGGAGGTTCTGCATGAATGTGACCAATGACTACAAGAGGCAAAATCATGCCAATCATCAATAATCTAGTCTTCATTTTCTTTTTCTCCAAACAATGAAAATTATTCCAATTGAAATTCCTAAAACAATGTATGGCCAAAATACAACCAAAAACATTCCTATGATCATACTTGGTCCAGTTGAATCTATTGTACAAGGAATTATGTTGCCATCATCATCTTGATACCAACACTCATTGGGATTTTTGGTGGCTCGGAAATCATCTACATGTGATTCATCCAAAATAATATCTTCAGATTCATTAATTATTCTTGCAGAACCAACATTTGATTTGTGGTCAGCATATACAGCATCCTCTACTAAAAGTCTGGTACCTATTGATTCATCCTCAGGTGTAAAGAAAACCGTTCCTTCAAAAATTCCATTATCAATATCAGTTTCAGTTACTGTCAATTCAATGCCTTTATGATCAATATCAGACCATACATGAATGTCAAAAGAGTCTATTTTTTTGTAATCCAGATTCATGTCCTTATCATCCACTTTGAGAGCGCCCACATCATTTGACAAATAGTTGGGTTTGTCCCATCTTATTTTTACACCGTCATCAATTGGCGGTAGCCATTTGTCACAAAGGGAGTCATCCCTATGGTTTTCAAAGCTGGAGATGGTTTGGGAATCTACCCATTTGGCCATTCTGTATTGCTTTATGCCGTCTGCCACAAATTCCGTGCAGATTATTGCAGGAAGATTTAATGGTTTATCTTCATTGTCCCAGTTTCTGTTAGACATGTGCCAGTCCCCGTAGTTCAACTCGATGTTTCTGGCGTAATTTTCCATGATGGATTTTTCAGTAAGTGATGTATCGGTAAACATAGAAAATGAATCAAAGCACGGTCCTGGAGGTTCAAGCAATGGCGCAGCACAAGAGGCGTAGGAATATGGAATTGATGTAAATCCAATTATTCCAATTGTAAATATTATCAAAAGCCTAGTTTTCATTTCTTTGCTCAATTAATTTCAAAAGTTCTTCTGGTAAAGGACCAAACAGATCATCGTGTTTTTTGATTTTTTCCTCAATTTCTTGCTTATCATCTACTGCCATCACATACATGCTGGAAATATCTCCTAGTAGATCCAACCTATGCAATTCTAATTGATATGCAGATACTGACTCATAGCTTTTATCAATGGTTTCAATTGTTGGCAAATGGTTTTCTAGTTGTTCCTTTATCTTTTGGTTATACTCATAGACTGACTGGCGCCATGAGTCAAGCGGAATAGTGCAAAAATCAGGATGGCTCAGACTTGCTAGAACGTCGTTTTTGTTAATTGTACTGAAAATCTGATGTTTTGCATTATTATGACAGGACAGAAAATATCTCTCTGCATCCGTAATTTGGTTTGTGCAAGAGTTTACATGAAAATGTGTCAACGCGGTTCTTCCGTCATCTGAGTTTGCAATCAGCCCATAATGAAATGATGATTCAGACCACCGCTCGTCTTGCAGATTCAATTCCATCGGATAGTCAGAATACTTTTCTGCAAACATTTGGAATTTTTTTGTTTTGACTATGTTCTGAAGATGGATTGGAATGTTTTCTGCAACATTGCAAATTTGAAACGGTTCTTTTCCTTCTGGAACTTCCATTTTGGAGCCATCCGTCATTGGAAAGTAACTCTGGAAAAAATCTGACATGAAGATGTTCAATCCAAGTGACTTTCTTGCAATTTCTGTTATCTTTTCCTGCATCAAAGATGCGTGTTCTTTTAATTTTTCCTTGTTGTCTGCCTCTTGTGCAAGAATTCCTTTTTGGTTTATCTTTGATAATTCAGTATGGGCAGGTACATCCTCTGGGGCCGAAAAAATCAACCCAAAAATTGCGAAAATTAATAATCCTGCGATGATGATTACTCCGTGCTCGATCTTCATTATTCAATCACCTAAACCACGAATACCATCTGGGTTCAGGAATGCAAACGGTTGCACAGTAATAGTTGTCAGGCGCATCCGGAGAAATGATGCACGGTCTGCATACGGTATCAGCCAATGACCAGACAGCAAATCCGATAAAACAAAGAGCCACTATCAACAGGATGCATCTAGTCTTCATTTTCTATTAATCACCAACTAGTTCCAATAATTTCAATTTGTCCAGTTCCTTTTTCAAATGAGATTTTTAACAAAACAGGAGATAGTTGTTCAAAATTCACTTCCTCTCCATCTGCAATTACAAAATAAGTGAAAGGTGACTGATCAATAGAATGAAGTAACCCAGTTTGAATTAATATTTGAATAAAACCTTTTTCAGATTCACTTAATGAAACAATCAAAGAGTTTGAATTTTTGGCATATGTGATCTCATTAACGATTCCACCTGAAATTTGGTATTGGCTTCCATAAGTGACACCGTCTGATTCTATTTCATAATCAAAATAAATTTCAGAGTCGAATATCGGTTCAACTTCTAGTGAATTTTGATTGTAATTGTCATAGATAGATCCCAAGTCTGGAAAATCAGGACAGTTCTTTTCTACATATTCAAATACCAAATTTTTGTGCGCATCTATCGTTTGTTGATCAGCAAGGGACATTTCAGGAGTGCGTGATAATTCTCGCATGTCTTTGTAAAGTCTCAAACATTCCATCTCAGTCTGTTGTAAAAAAATTACAGTTGACGACCCTGCAAGAATTATTACGATCCCAACAATTATCAAAAACATAGTTCTCATTTTCTTGTTCTCCATCACTACTGACCAAAATTCTCACTTAGCATAATTGGAATTCCTGCAATAATTGCAGCTATAACATAGATGTATAGAACTCTGCGCCATAACATGATCTCCTTTGAGAGATAAAATGTGATTGGAATGGAAATCATTGCAATTATCCAAATAACCAACACACGAAATCCTTCAGGCGAAGAAAACAAGTGAGTTTGAAGTAAACCCATAGGAGTGACAAACAAACTAAATCCTGCGACAGCAAACGGAAATGCATATGCCAACTTCATAACGGCACTAAGCATTCCTACAATTATGGATGGCGGAGCAGGAGGAGGCTGTACTTCGTATCTTGTTGTAGTGTTCCCATCCAGTTTAACCATCTGCATCGGTTTGTCTTTGTTTTCCTCATGTTGAATACTATACTGTACTGTAAGAACTGAAAATACAGATAGAGTGATACCTAATATGACAAGAGCGAGAATTTTTTCATTTTGCATCATGTTCTGTTTCTCAAAATATAACCGTCATAAAGTGTTCTACTAACCAATTCAATCTGCTAATGTTAGATACATTTTAGTTCTAATTCCAATTTCAAAATAACATGACTTTTTGGCCAATTCATATTCCATCGGATCAACTGAACGATATTATCAAATTTGGCGGGATCTTAATTGGAGGTTTGTTCGGATTGGGATTGTTAACATGGTATCTTTCAACAATCATGGAATAAATTATAAAAAATAGTTTTTATTTTCTCTGCTCAATTACATCCAATAATTCGTCAGGAAGACTGCCAAATTTCAGTTCATATTCTCTCAGGTCTTCTTGAATCTTTGATGCCTCCGTATCTCCTGATTCATAATGTCTCGCAATGTTGTTCAATAGTCCCAATCTGTTCAGTTCTGAAACCAACTCATAAGATTCATCTTCACCAGTGGCGGATGCCCTTTTTTGTAGCCTGTCTAATTCATCGGCTATTTTCAACTGATAGTCTCGAATTGCCTGATGCCATGGTTCAAATTTGATATCGCAGAATTCAGTACTTTCTAGACTGGACATTATCTCTGACTTTATTCTTGTGGATATGTGTTTGTCACTTTTCACATCTTTGCATGATAGAAAATAAGACCACTTCATCTCATCAGTGCATGAATCTAGATGAAAGTCTGTTGATGCTGTAAATGATCCATCATCTGATGCTGCAATAAGATCATAGTGAACCAATCCTATACCATATCTTTCATCAGAAATATCAATCATTAATTGATGCTGAGAATATTTCTCTACAAACATTTGAAACATCTCAGACTGTCGAATCTTTTGCAGATGTACTGGTATTTTTTCAGGAATGTTGCATATTTGTTTTTTAAATTCTGGACCAACTATAGTTACATCCGATGATTTCTTGAATGGGAAATTCCATCCTTCAGCAACATATGCATCAGAAACATCTACTCCTAGAATTTTTGATGCAATCTCTTTTTGTTTTTCTTTCATCAGGTTCAGCTGCCTTTCAGATTTTTCCTGATTGCCATTCTTTTGATGAATGACTGCCTCTTCATTTATTTCAGCTAGGGTTGATGCAAAATTGTCTAGATCATTTATGTCCAAATCAGACTTTACAATTACAGAACCCGAAATAGATGGCGAGTCTGCTGAAAAATATTTGTACACTCCAGTATGGTTAAACATAATTGATTGTTTGTCTCCTTGATTCAGTGGACCGATTGCCCATTTTTCAAAATTGATAAAGTGTTGCTGGCCGTCTGTATTGATCCATGTAACTGTGCTGTTTTCTCCCAGTACAACGGTTATCTCTTTTGGAGAGACGGAATTTTCATTTTCAGGATCAGTTGCGCCTAGATTGATAAACACTGTTGGGGAATCAACAGCATAATCCATACGGATTATAGTGCATTTTAAAAATCCGGTAACCTTTCCACCATCATAGACGCATTCCTTCTGGTGATCTGCCTCAATTATCGGAACAACAAATGCAGTTAATGTAACTAGAATTATGATTCCAGAAACAATTCCAATAACAATCAAAAAACTAGTCTTCATTTTCTATCTCTACAAAAGTTATTTTTCAAAAAAAGAATCTGCAATTTTTAACATGTCTTCGCCTGAAATATAGCCACTTATCACTACTACAAGTTCTCCGTAATTAAATTGGGCTTCTGAAAATGTGGGATAAAGCATGTCAAGTTCATCACTATAGGAAATTTCTCTTTCTTTGAGATATGCAGGTTCATCAGAAGAAGGCAAATTTAGTTTTTTAGCATCATGAGTCTTTGCCCAATATTCAATTTGAGCCATTCCATCTACCGTAACAGGAACTTCAGAGTATCTGAGAAATATTCCATTGTCTTTCCAGTAAAAATCATTCCATGAGGTATCCAGAGAAATGGGCTTTGTAGAGATTTGTACCACGGAATAAACTTCTCTGTGATGGAATTGAAAATTGTCATAGCCTTCAGGAAAGAATTTTGGCAACCCTGAGGAGTTTCCCAACGTTTTGTCAATACCATCTACAACATATTTTTCATCTAAAGTAATACAGTATCGGGGGCAGTTGTTTTTTGGACCGTATTCATTCATCTTTTCTGACAATAATTTCCATAACTGATCACCTACATTCCATCCTGATCTTTTTTCCTTGTTTGTTAATTCTACAGCAGTTTTAGATTTCACACATACAGGAGAATCATCATGTTTTGTAATTAGAACTAACGATTCTTTGCATTGAATTTCATTAACTGAAATTCCCAACTCATATTGTTTCAGGGGTGAAACTGTAAATGTCTCACATCCTTCTTTTGTTTCTGGATATTCAGGCCAATAAGCAAAGATGATTTCAATCTTTTCGGGTACTTTGGTTTTGATATCTACATAGTAAAAACAATCATCTGCTCTAGTTACACCTGCAATTTCTTCCCCGTTTTTCAAAATGAAAAGTTCTGGCCCTTTTTTGTATATCTGTGGAGCCTTTATCTCTAATTTTGCATCCATTCCAATCTCAAATATTACCGATCTTGACTTATGATCATAAAAAGTCGATATTATATTTTCTCCAGTATAGTAAATCTTTCTTGCATCATTTTCAACAAATATCATAATTTCTTCTTCCGCAAATGACTCTGAAATTGAGATTATTCCAAACAAAGCCATTGGGATTATTATCAAAAGATTAGTTTTCATTTTCCACCATATTTTGAATCACATATTTTTTGTTCTTCATCCCAATCTCCCTCTAGCATGTCACATTGTTCTTTGTTTTCAACTATTGGCATTCCTGTTGCAGGATCATATCTTCCAATTATCTTACAATTTTCATTTTTTATCATGCCTCTGCCCCCTATACATAATGGATCTTCTAATTCATATGAACCCGTAACTATTTTCCTTGATTCTATTCCCCTTCGTTCAATCTCACATTCTTCATCACATTCTTCAGATATGTTCCAAATTAATACAAAAATGATGGAAGTCAAAATGATTAGTCCTACAATAATTGCCCAAAGTCTAGTCTTCATTTTCTTTTTCTCGATAAATAGTAAATTACAGCAGATAATGCCAAAATGGGAATTAGAATCAAAAGAATAAAATCAGGATCTTTTCTTTCTGCAGGATTACCTCTCTCGCGTACTTCAAAAGTTATTGAAATATCATCTCCAATCGTGTCTCGGAAAATTTCTTCATATCTTTCAAAGTTTTCTCGGTTTGCATAGTCTGGATCTACAACAATGAAAATACCTTGATTTGACTCGTCTATTCCAAAACCCACAACTTCAGTTTGAACCAATTCTGCAAATTCAGAATCTGTCGATAATCTATGGTTGAGCTGTTCATATGCATTAAGGGTAGATAATTCTGTAAAAATAGGAGATACAATAGGTTTTGTGGTACACAGACTTGTTTGGCCATCAACAACATAGACATTGTAGGTTGTTCCAACCTTGTAGCCTACATCAAGTGATGAAAGGGTGTATGAGCCGTTACCCTGATTTATGATTTCAAAATTTTCCAAGACATATCTATCGTTTATGACGGTGCCTTTTGCAACTTCATGAACATCAAAGTAAACTAGTTGCGGGCCTGCTGAGTTGTCAATACTAGTTACAGTTCCCTTGAAAACCAGTTCTGCTTCTTGATACACCAATCCATAATCAACCTCGGCAATGCAGCTTGCATAAGCTTCGTTAGTTATGACAGAAAAGAAAACAATTGCAAGCATGATTAGAATTTTGTTCATCTTCAAACATCCCTGAAGAAAAGATGATATTTTTTACCGTCATGCTCTAAAAACGCATTTTTCTGACTTGAATTATCCTCATTTACAAGCTTTAATGACTTTGCCCATTCACGATATTTGTCAAATTCCTCCACAGTCACCCCTTTGCGTGATTGAACGTTTTCATCATATTTTCCAATCTCATCTATCGCTAGACCAAGTTTTGGTATGTTTTTTAGATCATCATTTGTGAAATCTGCCACTTCCCAATCGCGAATGAAATAATTCATTTTCTGAGTACCAATTTCCAACTTTACTTTGTCAAAATCTGTAATTAGATAGGTATGTCTGTCAAAACCGTACAGTTTTCCATCTATGGTAAATATTTCTGCCTCAAATGTGTGATAGAATGGCTCTGCATTTTCTTTTTCATCATTTATTGTAATGTAATCATCAGGGGAAGTGCCATATTTTTCTGCATACTTTGTAGCCATGTACTGGTGTATCTGTAGCAACTCATCATAACTGACTATGATTTCTGCATCGTCATTTTTTGGAATATTTTTTGATAAATTGATATCAATCAACTCTTTGATTATTGGATAATCCTCTATGTACTGATCAGTCAACTTTACTATGAGCAAATTTTCTCCTTTTCCCAGAGTTTTCATTTTTTCATCAAACTTGTCATCTGAATAAAGTGTCAGTGAAATCTCTGTACTATACACATCATGTATTTCTGAAAAGATGACCATTCCAAAATAAAGAATCAGTGCAGACAAACCGACAATAATCAAAGATGAACGTAACCTCATTTCACATCACGCATAACCTGGTGGATACCATCCCAAAATCAAACCAGATGTAAAATACAGTATTGTAATAATCGCAGGGATGCTGACTGAGAATATTACTGATTTACTAAACCTTGGAGTTTTGCTTACAACTATGAAAATCAAAGCACCGGGAACAAAGAACGGTAACATGAATATGATGAAAAACAATCCATCCACAAAAGAAGAAACGGGGATATTCTGGGTATGTTCAGTTATGATCACCTCGCATACACCATTTACAAATACTGTATTGGGTCCACATAGAGGATCAAGTCTCTCGTTTAGCATCAGAGCAGGACCGCCCTTGACATATTTGGGTTCCAATTCTTCAATTTGATCTAAAACAATTTTCGGGTCTTTATGGTAATCCAATCCAATCATTTCAGGCAAATGTGGAGCATTCAGTCTGATCCTCCTGGAAAAAAGCAGTCAGAGGGATTATTCTCATCAAATCCCCAAATGTGGATATCCAAAGAGTAAACTCCTTCAGTCCAGGACATCGATGTCTGCTCAGGATTAGACTCATCGACATAATTTGCCCTTGTTAACTTGGCATGCGGCAATACCTTCAAGAATTCAACTAAAACCACATCATCTTTGATTAACTCTTCTTGAATCTTCAGGTTTTCATTAATATTGCAAAATTCATTATCGCCGAAGGTTTGAGGAATAATCAACCCAGAGGATCCAATCAAAACCAAAAAAATCATAAAATATTTCATAACTTGATTGGATGCAAAATTCTGTGTCATAAGTTCTTCTGATGTTTTGTATGAAAGAAAAGTTGTAGGTTTTTTCAAACCCATAACATAACTAGTCCTCGTAAAAAATCCAGGACAGTCCTTGTACTTCTTCCCAACTGCTCGATTTGTTTTGTTTATCTTGATTGCTCATGTTTAGTATTACAAAATATGAATAAAAACAAAACGAATGATTCGTTCATCTTATTCATCAGGTGATTTGTATTAATCCATAATTGACAAAAGATAATTTGAAAGGATGGGCAAAAGTTGGCCCATCCATTCTTGGACGGTTAGTATGGTCGGTTGGTTAAACGGTTAGATAATGACTCCTATCCGCAGAATCCTAAATCATAATTTGTAGAATTTGCTTAAAAGAGAATAGTATGATTCCTCAGAATGATCTAAATACTATTGTTCCAAAAATTGAACATAGACACATTGGATCTCTCACCAAGTAACTGATCGTTGTTGGTCTTAAGATCCAAATTCATGATTTTGTTATCTGAAAAATTCAGACCGCTGTAATTGTTGATATTTGATAACTTTTGACAAAACCATAACTGCTTTTAAATGAAATCAATTATGTAACGTTTGCATGATTTGTTAATCCTTGACAGAATCAGGTGTTGCACCATGTGCCCACTGCATGATGAAACATGCATCAAGAGTCAACTGCTCCTGTTCGTGTCATAATCATGGTGAATGATAACAATGATTGGACTGTGTAACAGGTGTTTTTTATCTGGAGTAAATGTAGTTCTTTCAGAGGACACATCTGAGGCATTGTGTGAGAAGTGCAGCAGAAACCCTAGTGAGAATAACTGATTTTAATCAATTTTTTATCTTATTCTAGGCTCAACGGTCTTCCAGACATTGTAGGATTCCAGCAACCCTTTGATTGCGTGCACGTATTGTGGAGATCTGTAGTCCCTCATCTTCAGTACCTTGTTTAACTCCCTCTTGCGTAGTCCTGCTTCTACCTCTATTCTGTGCTTGCTGCAGTACAATCCAGAATCTTGGCAATCCAGACAGTGCAGGTACTTGGAATAGTCCATGCATCAGCTGGAAGATCATGTGGTTATAGACATTTCCCATAAATCATTCATCTTGTATTTTACTGCGTGATGATTTGCAGTTTCAAGAAATTTAGGATGTTGTCTAATTGGTAAATATCATCGATCAGATTTCTATCTACAGTTTCGGGAAAATCTCCGAATTGATACCGAATTGATAATTCTGTTTACCGAATTGATAGTATTTCTCTCCGAATTGATAAACCGATACACCGAATTGATATTTGGAGTTATCAAAATGATACCGAAAAGACACTCTGATCGCAGAATTCTATTTTGGCAATTTATCGATTGAATCTGATACCCAGTCCATCTTCATTGGACATTTCTGGACAATATCCAATTTTGTCAAACTGTTTTGTCCAATAAAGTCCAAAGATGTTCAATTTTGTCCAACATATCAGAAAATGTTCAATTTTGTCCACAATTGTCAAGCAATGTCCAAGATTTTAGTTCATGATCAAACATTCGTAGCACATTTCAATAACGAAATAAAAATCCATATTGAATGAGGCATATTCTAGTTCTTGCAGTATTTTTTCCAATCATGCTACTTGCTGGAGGAATTTTACAACCGGCATCATCTCAGATAGATTGTGCAGTAGAATCAGACTATTCATTTTATTTACTAAACTTTGATGTCGTTTTCATCGGAACGGCAACCAAAAGCGCCACATGGGATGCTGACAAGGAATGGCAAAACATCCAATTTGAAATCGAATATCCTGTTAAAGGTATTGATAATGATCAATCTGCAATAGATATAATCACATCTGAGAACAATGATGGATTTCAGTTTCATATTGGTTCCAAGTATCTAGTACATGCAGGCAAAGCATATGATGTTGATCTGTTTACAGGCATGTGCAGCAATAACAAGATGTTATCCCCAGAATACAAAGTGGCAAATCAATTATCAAAAATATACGACATAAGATCAAACATGTCCCCATTAAAGCAGTTTGAATCCGGAACTCCGGCTGACAAGATCCAATGCAGAGAAAACCTCATTCTGATTCTGAAACATGATGGTTCTCCTGCATGTGTCAAACCTGAAACCCATGAGAAATTGATGCAAAGGGATTGGACTGATTATGATGAAATCAAAAACATGTTGTCCTCAAAAGACACAGGATTCTCAGATGTGGAAAAACTACTAGTTGAAAACAAAATAGATTACCTGCAAGACAGATTAGTTGTGACAGTTGGTCCTTCCATCAGTGGAGATCCTGGCTGTGGTGCCGTAGTTGATACTGACTCTGAAACTCACTGGTTCGGGATTGATTCGATTTCAAATCCAACGACAATGACGCTTTTCTCTGAAAATCCACAACAATGCACGGTCAATACAGGTTCCTGTTTTTGCAATGCCCAGATTGAACTGGCATCACTGACATTGGATGAATTAATCTATTTTAGTCCTGTAGAACAAGAACAATATTCTGAAATTCTGATAGACTATCTCTATGATCAAAACATCAACAGGACTCCCAACTTCCAAATTGGCAAACTAAATGTCAATTATACTGATTCTTCTGCAATAGGATACTGCGGTCACATATGGGGAACTAACACTTATGATTTTTTCAGTGGTGCAATAGTGAATAACACAGTCCATGATTACCGAATAGACAAGGAACTTCCATTGTTGTGTGCAATTTCAGATGGTGCAAAGTGGTTGGGAAAATGAAAACTAGGCTTTAATTTCGATGATTGCAGGAATAGTTATCTTGCCTGGCATCTCTCATACATCTCCCATAATTGATGAATCAAAAAGATCAATTGGTTGTAGATTTACATACGACAAGAATACGCAAGGAATGTCTGGTTGAATTATGGACAAAAGCATTCACGTGATCATATTATTTGTAGTCATACTTGCTTCTGTATTTTTAATCTGGGATGGATTTTCTAACAATGGCAATATGTTTTGGAATCTGATGTTTGCCACAGTTGAATATGGTGGTATTTCGGATGAGGGGTGGGAGCAGCAATACGGTAAACATGGAATCGTACAGGCATTTATGCAAAAATATCCTGACGCAGTACACAGTCAAGAATTGGACTTTGGATTCAAACGGTTATTTTACACTTATCAAAATGGTACGGATGTCATAGAACTCAGCATTACTAAAGGACCGCATGATCGAGAGCATTTTCAATTGTATTGTGAAACTGAAACTAGATTTAATTCCCTTTTAATTATGAATCCAATGCAGTTAGATGAACTCTCATGTATGGGAAATAATAAAAAATGAAAATCAGCAGTTATCTTACAATTGTAATCTCAATCATACTTGCAGTGTCCATCGTGTTTGTAGTCTTGTTTGTTGAAAATGTTGGAATCCAGGATAACCACGGAAATTCCAGCATACCTGAAAATGATTTGCAATGCGGTACAGAATGGACCGTCAAGCTAAAAGACAATCTGGACCTTGATACATTTGAGAGAATATTGAGACAAGAAATAGCTGGATTTGGATATTCTTATGATGTGTCTCAAAGAGACATCACATTGGTGGAACTGGGAGATAACAGAGTACACATTACAATTGAAGGACTGTGGGGAATCGAGCCTGACAGGCCAAATCTCAAAACATCAATTGCAGGAATTGAGCAGGTAGGGCAAATTGAAGAGTTTGAGGGTGGTTCAGTGGTTGCATGGTGTCAATAAAGATGAAAATTGGTGTATTGATTACAATTGGTATTATTGCTGGAATCTTAGTTTTGGTTACACTTACTGCGTTTATTATTCCAGAAATGAAGGCAAACCATCAGAGAGAATGTATGTATGATGGCGGAAAGGTAACTGGCTTTTTGGAATGCACCAGAGTCCACATGGATTATTCTTTTGAACCTACAACTGTATACATCAATCTTGGTGCACTTGATCCTCAAAGTAAAAATCCGATATTCCCAAAGGAGATGACTGTTGTACTTGGGGAAAACAGTACAGTAACCTGGCTCAACACAGACGGTCCGTCACACTTTATCAATTTTGAAGACTGGGCCCTAGGCCCCATACATCAAGGTGAGAGACAATCAATTACGTTTAATCGCACCGGAGTGTATGAATATTTTTCAGTGGATTCCCCATCAATTATGGGTTCTGTGATTGTAAAGTCTGGTTTAGACAGAAATGATCTAGAAAATTTTGCATCCATTCTAGCTGAAATAAATGAAGAGTCAATCATTCATCAAAAGAATAACAATCAGGAAAAATCTGAAATACAACTGAACCTGATGAAAGAAAAACAAAAAGAGATTGCATCAAAAATCCTTGGAGTAGATATTTCTGAAGCATATGTTGCTGAAGGTTGGAACTATCCATTCAAGGAATCATCAGAGGTAACTGTGTTTAATCCAGAATTTGAAAAACCAGTATGCAATATTCCGGAAAAAATTCCCGTACATCTACAGATAATTCAACAGTCCGAGATGTTTCAAATGTTTGCCGAAAAGTATTCTCAACATCGATTGATGATAGACATTTCTGATGAAAGATACGGTGAGGGATTGGTCCACTATGATCTTATTGCAACATCGGATGATGAATCATTTACCGCAAGAACATATTTTCATCTGGATTCATGCACTGATGAGATGAAATGGCCATACTTTCTACTTTGTAAGGACACCAGAAGTGAGGAGCACATCGCCACGAGAATAAAGTCAGAGATAATATCTAGTCTTGAGAGTAATGAATTTTGTAATATCGAGTTTGAGCCATGGCATCAAGATCTTCTTGACTATCAAGCCAAAATTTCAGAAGAACTGCACAGACTTGCTCAGGGAAAAGTCCCGATAGATTCAGAGGGCATTCCATCACAGAATTTCTTTTCAGATTTTGAAAGGTTGGGATTACTAAATGACATTATACGATATTATGAATCAGAAAATTCTGACTATGAAAAAATGCAAGAGGATATTGCAGAATACAACAAGAAATTTGGCAGTTTTCCTGACGAATTTTTGGAGTTGATTGAGAAGAGAAAATGAAGACAGTCATAAAAGATTCTCTTATGTCTCTAAAAGAATCTAGACAATGCTCCTAAAACTCCCATTGCAGCACCAAATACAATGTGAATAAAAAATAAAATGCAAATTGCAGCTACAATCGTAATGATTGCATTTTTGAGACTAAATCCATTTAGTATTCTTGTTGCCTTTACAAGTAACAACAATGTCCATCCTCCAAAAAATACTGCAAAAACATTAGACATTATGGCAGATGAGAAAAAGTCAATTGCATAACTTGGCGATAAATCTTGGTTAAAGTCAAGTGAATTGCTTGCATCTTCCATGTACATGTAATTTGTTGTAAATGATGTTACTACTCCCAACCCTATTGTTCCTATAATTGAGGGAATTAAGCAAAATGATAGCATTGTAACTGCTTTGCCATAACCCATATTTCCTCCAAGTTTTTGGCCTACCCAGTAAATCGCATAAATTATGACAAAGTTTTGAATTATGGAAATTGCTGTTTGCATTACAAGTGAAATTGATTTCATTGCAAAAAGATTCGGTTCAGAAGAGTCTTCCCATTGATTCATTTCTACCAAATTGGGAAATATTCCTACCAATCCTGCAATTATAAAGATTGTAAGTGCCTGTCTATAATGTGGAGAAAAATTCTGAGAAATTTCTTCAAAACAGGAATTAGGTTTTGTTATTACATTGATAATTAGTTTATAATTCATTTTTTCAAAATTCTTCTTCCACGTGGGTCTTTTATTTTACTCCATAACTATATCCCCAGCACAACGTGCATTTGATGTGTAAATTAAGTTCAGAAAGAAAAATTCTCAAGAAATACTTTTGTGAAAAAAGGTATCTAGTATTTCCTGAATCAAGACAACTTAATCAAGAACCACTCTTCTGACATTCTCAAAAGGATTAAACTCTCTTTCTTG
>Ga0224508_10002302_pt1 | contig 16371 bp, 11 predicted proteins | sample SF_Jan12_sed_USG_4_FD_170157 | JGI IMG/M metagenome (GOLD analysis project Ga0224508, IMG submission 170157) | Sediment microbial communities from San Francisco Bay, California, United States - SF_Jan12_sed_USGS_21 | ecosystem: Environmental > Aquatic > Marine > Sediment | place: USA... | reverse complement strand
GCGATACGCAGCGTCAAGTTCTGCGTGTAGGCCATTGCGACAAGCGAATTGAGCACGGGATCGTTGAAGACCGTCCACCAGTCGGCAAGATCGGCGGGTCGGCTATTTAGACGCGGCGCGTCAATGTCGATCCACTGCTGCGAAACCTCTGCTTCGGGTTTTTTGTAATCGGGACCCAGGGTTGTACAACCGGTAGCAAGCGAAGCTAGCGCGATAAGTCCGATTAGGGATTTCCACAGGTTTTGATAGGGATCGCCGTGATCAGCACCGGGATCACGCGTATTGAGATCGGCGCCAACTCGCCTGGTCGTCCTCGCAATCGTGGCTGACATAGCTGATTGCTCCCTTGCTTTTATAAGTTAATTCGGCGCAGGACTTAGTATAGAAGAAACCGACGTCAAAACCCGCGTCCGAGGACCTGAGCCAGCGCCGCTGTTGGCAATGCCAGTGCCGCTAAGCAGATCCCAAGCGCCCTCAGCCAGTCGTTTGTGGGTGTCATCTTTGCTCTCAAGCGTGCTTTTCCTTCGCTCGAAAAGGTGCAAGATTTATTTTTCGCGTTCAAAATAAACCTGGCACCTTTTGTGAAAATTATTCATTTCATTACTATTCGCGGCGCGCGATATACAGTCCGACCAGGCGGGCGATCATTATTGCCAGGTACAGCTGGCCGATCAGCGCCTCGAGGTACGTCAACGTTGCGACGCCCGTCGCGTTGGGCGTGATGTCGCCGTAGCCCAGCGTGGTGAGGGTCACGAAGCTGAAATAGATGAACCCGATCAGCTGACCCCGCAACGACTGATCCATGAACTTGCCGATGAACAGATCGGGCTCGAACAGTGCCAATGCGGCATACCAGAACGCAAAACACAGGCCGACGAGCACGTAGACGTTGACCGCCGCCCAGATCGTTTCGGAGTCCACAGCGCTGTCGTCGACGAGCAGTTCCCGGGTAATCAGCCCCGCCAGGAAACTGAAGAAGACGATGCCTGCAACCAAAGAGAACCGGTAGGCAACATCGCTCTGACCGAGAGTCGACACCACACCCGGCAGCAACGACAGCAACGCCAGAAAGACCGCGAATGCCAACGTCAGCCTGGTTCGCGCGACTGCCAGCGGCCCGGTGATGAATACCAGAGCCAGCACACCGTAGGCAAACAATCGTCCCGTAGCAGGATAATGCACAGTGAAAGGGGCAACGCAAAGGAACGCCAACAGCGACAGCGCAAGGTAGCGCTGTCGCCCCAATGCTCGCACGATCGGCCAATTCACCAGAGGGTGCGCGGGCATAGGCCTCCTAGGCGCGACGCAGATTGTTTAACAACTACCGAGTAAGCCTCTTCCGCGGTTTCGCCCTGAGCTGCCGAGACACTCCAATGTTCTGCTGCCGCCGCTGTCGCCGATGAGCAGCATCTTGATCGGCAGTGCGACAGCCGGCGCCTTGGCAACCGGTTCCTTTTCACATCCCCGAGAATGGTCGCGCCGACCAGTATGGTGATGTGGAATGCGGTTGTAGACTTTCCGCCGGCGTTCTTATCGCCTTAAACCCATGAGAGCGTTGTCACACCGTGAGTATTATATCAGCTTCCCCTCTGCAAAGGCGCCTGGCGAGCCTGGGTCCGGACATCGGGGCGGGACCGGGTCCCAGATAGCAATAAATTGCTAATATACTTCGCTATATGAAAACCGCTGAAAAATACTTTGCGCGTCGATTGGCCGTCGGGCTGCTGATCGCGTGCGTTGGTCTGCTCCTGACAGTTTCGCCCGGCATCGCGCAATCACCGATCGATTCCACCGCTGGCGCCACGGTTGAGCTGCTCGGAAACCGCATAAAGGAAGTCGAGGCATCTGCCGGTTTGGATCAGGCGACCGCAACGGGATTGCTCGAGCTTTACCGGAAAGCGCTCAGCTTTGCCGAAGAAACACGTTCTCACGAAGAGGCTGAGCAGAACTACGCACGCGCGCGCGAGGAGGCGCCTGAGCAGGCGCGCGCGCTACGCACCGAACTTGCGGCGCTGGAAACCACTTCGGCGCCACCGTTGAGCGGAGGATTGCAGAACCAGCCGCTGCCGGAACTCGAACAGCAACTGCTCATCGAAAAAGCCAACCTGGCGGCGCTCAAGGCGAAGCTCAGCGAACTTGACGAATTGCTGGAATTTCAAACGCCGAACGCGAACCAGGCGCGGGAGGGCTTGACCGAAGCTAAAACGCGACTGGCGGTGGTTGTCGATGAATTGAAGGTGCCCGCTCGTGAAGATGAGTCAGCGCAAATGACTGAAGCCAGACGCTGGTCGCTGGAGAATGAGGCGAAGGCGCTGAGTGCAAGGATCCAGAGACTGGATCAGCAACTGCTCAGTCAGCCGATGCGCTTCGAGTTGCTGCAAGTGCAAAGCGACAAGGCCGCCTTTGAACACAAACGGCTCTCGGAAAGAGTAGGGGTGCTGCAGTCAATCGTGGTCGAGCGCCGGCGAGCGGACGCCGAAACCGCCGGGGACGAAGCCAGAGAGACGGAACGCAAGACACTGGGCAAACATCCGTTGGTGCAGAATCTCGCCGAGCTGAATACGCAACTCAGTGAACAGTTGAAGAAGCTGGCGAACGATCTGGAGAAGGTTAACAAAGAGGAAGACGATGCAAGCGCGCAGGCAAACCAGATTGGAGATAACTTTCGCACCGCACGTCAGAAACTAGAGATCGCCGGCCTCAGTCAGGCGCTGGGCCAGGTCCTGCTGGAGCAGAGCAACAACCTGCCCGAGCCGGCGGCTTTCCGCAAAGCCAAACGCCGTCGTGAGGCTTTGATCGTCGAGTCCAATCTGCGCCAGATCCGCCATCAGGAGGAGCGCGGCCGCTTGCGCGACATCGCCGGCTACGTGGAAGATCTGCTCGTCGACCAACCGATCACCGAGCAAGCGCGTCTGCAAGGTGAGCTTACGGAACTGGCGGAGACGCGGCGCGAGCTTATCGGCAAGGCGATCGCGGCTGACGATACCTATCTGCAGACGCTCAGTGAACTCGAGCACGCACAGCGCCAACTGTCAGAGACGGCCGCAGCCTATGCCGCCTTTCTGGACGAGCGGCTGTTGTGGATCCGCTCCGGTGAGCCGCCGTCGTGGGAGACGCTCAGATCGATTCCCAGGACGCTCTCCCTATTCTGGTCGGCAGAGAACTGGCACGAGCTTGGCCAGGCGTTCGTGCACCCCACGCCTTTCGCATGGATACTGATTCTGGGCGCGAGTGGCTTCACGATTCTTTTTTGGAAAGCAAGAGTGCTGCGCGCGGCACTACGGCGCAGTGGAAGTAAAGTCGGCGAACTGCGCCATGACCGTTTTTCCCACACAATGCAGGCGATCGGCTGGACGCTCGCGCTGGCTCTGCCGTGGCCGCTGTTGTTCGTTACCCTGGGGTTGTATCTACAATCGGCGGGAGAGGTAACACTGGTCCTGGAACACGGTCTCGGGGATTCGGGCGTGTGGCAGGGCCAGTTCGTACCCTCGATGGGTGCGGCGTTTTATTTCATTGCGTTTATCTCGTTCAACTTCGTTGCGTTCCGGATGATGTGTAGACCGTCCGGGGTGGCGGTCGTCCATTTCGGATGGAGCGCGTCGAACACCGCGGTACTGCGGCACGAAATCCGGCGCCTGATGTTCACGTTCGTCCCGACCGGGTTTTTATTGTTCATGACGCTGGCGTATGACCCGCCCTCATTCGGCGGTGGTTTTAGCCGGATTTGCGTGCTCATCCTCATGGCTGCCATGGCGTTTTTCTTCGGTCGGATACTCGCGCCTGCTACCGGTGCGCTTGCCGACTACTACGCGAACAACCCTAAGCGTCCGTTGGCGTTGCTTCGCTACTTTTGGTTCGGCCTCGGCCTTGCGGTTCCCGTGGTGCTGGCAGTGCTGTCAACAATGGGTTACGTATACACGGCCAGCGTGTTCGCCGCGCGTCTTCTCGATACACTTTGGCTGATCCTCGCGATCATCTTCATTCATCAGCTGGTCGTGCGATGGTTGTTGTTAACGGAGCGGCGACTGGCGTTTCGCGCCGCGCTTGAACGGCATCAGGCATTGCGTGCGGCGCGCGAGGCCCAAACGCAGAACGGAGCGGTCGGCGAAAGTACGCCGCTGCAGCTAGAGGAGCCGCAAGTAGACTATGCGGCGCTGAGCGACGATACAACCAAGTTGATAAATACAGCGTTGATCCTGTTCGCCGCTTTTGCAACGTGGGGAATCTGGGCGGGTGAGCTGGCGGCTTTCCGTATTCTCGACGACGTCACTCTGTGGCATTACAGTCAAGTTGTCGAGGGTGCACAAAAACTCGTGCCGATAACGCTCACGGATGCAATACTTGCGCTGCTGATCGGCATTGTCGGCATTATTGCGGCGCGGCGATTACCCGCGCTTCTGGAAATCGTGCTACTGGCGCGCTTGAATATTACCTCCGGCAGCCGTTACACAATATCCACGCTGACGCGGTATGCGATCGTGGCCGCGGGTGTCATCTTGCTGTTCAATTTGCTCGGTGGCAGCTGGTCGGGGATCCAGTGGCTTATTGCCGCACTGGGTGTCGGTATCGGATTCGGCCTGCAGGAGATTGTTGCCAACTTCATCAGTGGCCTGATTCTCTTGTTCGAACGCCCCATAAGCCCAGGGCACGTGGTCACCGTGGGCGAAACCGAAGGGATAGTGACAGATATCCGTATCCGTTCCACCACCATCCGCACCTGGGATCAGAAGGAGTTGGTTGTGCCCAATAAGGAGTTCGTCACCGGGCGGCTGTTGAACTGGACGCTTTCGGACTCGATAACACGCATCGTTATTCCGGTCGGCATCGCTTACGGTAGCGACGTCGCGCACGCGCTCGAGCTGATCGACGAAACTGCCCGCGAGCATGAACGCGTGCTCGACGACCCGCCACCTCTGGTGACCTTCGACAGCTTTGGGGACAATGCCTTGACTATGATTCTGCGCTGCTTCGTTGGATCGTGGGAGCATCGTATACCGACGGGCAGCGAGTTGAACCTGGAGATCAACCGAAAGTTCGAAGAGGCCGGTATAGTAATAGCTTACCCGCAGCGCGACATACATCTGGACACTGCGCAGCCACTTGATGTGCGTATTCATCGGGTGGATACGAAGTCGTCGGATTCGAACGAGCAGTCGAGATTGCACCCCGTGAGTGACGCAAGACCGACACCGACGGGGTCCGCGTAGTGAGCCGTTTATGGCCGTTCGTTTTCGCGGGCGTGTTTCTCGCCGGTATCGGTTCGGCCGTTTCGCAACCCGAGGTGTCACACCAGCAATTGCGCTTGTTGAACGCGCAACAGACGTTGGAGCTGCAGCAACGGCAGCATGAATTCCGGGCCAGTCTCAATGACTTGGCACCGGAACGCCGTGAGCTGTTGCAGCGCCGCCTGGATCTCCAGAGAATCGACCAGCGACAACTGCAGCAGCGCCAGGTGCGCCGGCAACGGGCGCTTCGGCAGCGGCTGCTCGTGGCACCTGACCGGAGAGGCGCGGCCAGTCTGTCACTGCAGCTGCAGGGATTCAAAATACAACAACGACAGCGGCAACTCAACCACACCGTCCAGCGGCGCAGCTGGTCGCCGCTCCGCAGGTAGCTCTTCCTCTAGAAGCCTGCATATTTCACGAAGGCGGTTGCGTATCCTCTGAGAAGCGAATCCTTCGTGAAATATGTCTAGAACCACGTGTTCATGGCGACGCCAATACCTACACGGGTGATGTCACGGTTGTAGTCGATAAGCGTTTCGCCGTAACCGGTGAAAAGTTCCGTATAACCAATCAATCCTTTGCGCAGCGGAAAGCTCCATGACAGTTCAAGCGCCCCCCGGTTTTGGCCGAAGTCCAGGTTATTGCGTAGTTTTGCGGAGAACACGTTGGCGGCGTATTTATATACGCCTCTGACTTCACCGTGACCGAGGAAATCCTCGATGTCGGGATTGTCGTCGTCGTCCTCGCTTTCCGGAAATCGGTACCAGGGTTTTACACTCAGCGCGAAGCTGTCTTTTTCCATAATGAAATTTGCGTACACCCGGTTCCAACTGCGCGACAGAGGTTCGCTGCGGCCATTCGATTGATGCACCAGCCCAACCATCAGCAAACGGTTTTTCAGTCCCAAGATATCCCAATCCGTATCGAAACTGGCGATCAGTTCCGGCTCGTAGTTGGTTTCGCGAAACGGCGATGACAGCTCGTCGTTAAATATCTGCCACAGTGAAAGCTGGGTATAAGCGAATAACACATCACCGTTGTCGCTGAAGACGTCATCCCACAGCGGTAACCTGAAACTGATCTGAAACTTGGTCTCGACGTTGTCGAGCTCACCGCCATCGCCGGCTGCGGGAACTTCACCCGGGTCGTCGATATAGGTAACCGGCATTATATAGTTAGGGCGATAGGGCAGGATCAGAGAGGGGTTTTCCCCGTGAGCTCGTTGCTCGCGCGAAACGCGATCGGTGATCAGGGAAGGGGGGGCGTTCTCACCCGGCTCCCGGGGTGGCGCGGGTTCTTCATTGGCGGGCGTTTGCGCAATACAGGTGCTCGCGGCGGAGAGCAGGGTGATTGCGACCAGTAGAATACGGGATAGAGGCAAAGCCGGTGCCGAAAGCGAAGTTGTCGGAGGTTCGATGTTCAGGAGCGGCGTGGACGAAAAGGCCGGTTAAAGCCCGTCGAGTGATGCGTACTCACAGTTACGCCATACACGCGCGAACGTCGGCCGTTTAGTCACCGTACCTCGGGGCAGGTTCTATTACACCCTTCTGTCTTGTGCTGCACAGTCCCGTGCATCTGATCAGGCGCTCAGCACAGCTTATGTCCTCGAAGGCGTCGCTTAACAACGCATCGAAACCGCTGCCCTGATGTGGTCGCACAGCGTTGTTGCAGTGCTTTTGAGCCGTTGTATACATCGGTTCGCCAAGCCAGGTTACATCCAGACAGCCAGGTTTGCCCGCGCCGAACCGTACACCGAGCCGGTACTGACCGCAGCGGAATCCACCATGGCTGATCTCTGCCTCGACCTGCCATGTGCCGTCTTTACGCAGCAGCGCGCGGCCCTCATCAAAATCGAAATCCCAGCGCGATGGTTGGGCTGGGGGCGGCGAGTCGTGGAAGGGTTTTGCTTCGGCCAGCTGGCGGTCCAGTACCGGTTCGGCCGCCGGCGCCGCGCTGATCGCGAATGCCACGCCCAAACCGGCGACGCAGCGCAAGCCGTGACAAATGAAACGCGTTGTGCAATGTGTAGTTGCCATTGTAATGCCTGGTCTTTCCTGGATAGCGTACAATCCCTGTGGAAAATTTGCAGCATAAAAAGAGCGTGCCAGATGTGCGCGACAAAAGCGAAAGTCGCCAATTGTGATGCCGGTACAGTTGTAATCGTTCTCGCAATTGGCATGCATATCGTAACGGCCGCTGCTGATTCGCCGCCGCTTTCGCCCTCCGACGTCGGTGCAAACCGGCATCCCGGTTATGTGACCAGCCGGGTATGCGCCGATTGTCACGCCACTCAGTTTGAAAGTTGGCGCGGTTCACATCACGATCTCGCTATGCAATCCGCTACTGCAGCCACGGTGCTGGGCGATTTCGACGCTGCGAGCTTCGAATCAAATGGGGTGGCTAGCCGGTTTTTTATCCGTGACGGAGCCTATTTCGTCAATACCGAAGGCCCCGACGGCAAGTACGCGGATTTTCCCATCAAGTACACGTTCGGCGTCGAGCCGTTGCAGCAATACCTGATCGAGTTTCCCGGCGGCCGACTGCAAAGCCTGACAGTTGCCTGGGATACACAAAGGGAGAGCTGGTTCGACTTGTACCCGGACGAGCGTTTTACCACTGACAATCCATTGCATTGGACCGGTCTCTACCAGCGCTGGAATTTTCAGTGCGCCGACTGCCATTCCACTGATCTGCTTAAGAATTACGACGCACAAACAGATCTTTACGACACGCTCTGGAGCGATATCAATGTCGGCTGTGAAGCGTGCCATGGTCCGGGCGAGCGGCACGTGAATTGGGCGCGTAAAGACAACGTGAACGATGCGCAGGAGTATTCGAACTTCGGCTTGAGTGTGAACTTCGACACTGCGTCACCGCACAGCCTGGAAGCCTGCGCAGGTTGCCATTCGCGTCGCCATCGGATCAGTGCTGAAAATTTCCGCGGTCAAGCGTACCTGGATGTCTTCGTGCCGGCGACTCTGCGTGCCGGCCTGTACCATGCGGACGGGCAGATACTCGATGAGGTTTACGTATATGGGTCGTTCCTGCAGAGCAGGATGTACCAGGCCGGCGTGGTTTGTAGCGACTGCCATGACCCGCACAATCTGCGTCCGAAAGCGGTCGGCAACGATCTGTGTACGCGCTGCCATCAGCAGCAGCGCCAGGTGCGTTTCCAGTCGCTGACCGCTGCCAGCTACGATACTCCCGAGCATCACCATCACGAATCAGGCACCCCTGGCGCGGCGTGCGTGAACTGCCACATGCCGGCACGTACGTACATGATCGTGGACCCGCGTCGCGACCACAGCTTTCGCGTCCCGCGGCCGGATCTGTCCATCAAGCAGCATACGCCGAACGCGTGCAACAACTGCCATCAGTCGGAGTCTCCCAGCTGGGCCGCTGGACATATCGATACCTGGTTCGGGGAACAACGCCGCCGAGCGCAGCACTATGGAGAGATACTGGCTGCCGGACGTAACCGGCTGTCCGAGGCGCTGCCCATGCTCGCTGGACTTGCTAGCGATGCACGTCAGCCGGCGATCGTTCGCGCCACCGCGATCGAGTTGTTGCGAGGATATGGCGTGCAGGCTATTAACGAGATGATCCAGGCCGTCCAGGATGAAGATGCGCTGGTGCGGGCCACTGCGGTACCGGGATTCGGGTCAGCGGACGCGCAAGTGCGTATTGCCAATGTTGCACCGCTGTTGAGCGATCCTGTGCGGGCTGTGCGCATCGAAGCCGCGCGTTTGCTGGCACCCCTGCCCAAGGAGCGGCTTGACGAACAGCAGCAGCAGGCCATGCGGCGGGCTCTGGCCGAGTTCCGAGAAGCGCAGTTGACGACGATCGACGGACCGTCGTCGCATTTCAATATCGGTGTGTTTTATTCGGCACTGGGGCGCACGCCTGTCGCCGAGCAGGCGTATCTCACCTCGCTGCGGCTGGATCCCTACTTCTTGCCCGCAGCTGCCAATCTGGCCAATCTTTACAACGCGACGGGGCGCAACGACGCTGCTGAAAGCGTGCTGCGGGACTCGCTGGCTAGAGATCCCGAGGCGGGCGAATTGCACTACTCGCTCGGCCTGTTGCTGGCTGAGCAGAACAAAATGACGCAGTCGACCGCTGCGCTGGGCAGAGCGAGCGAACTGCTACCGGGACGTGCCCGCGTGCACTACAACTACGCATTGGCATTGCAGCAGACGGGCCGGTTGTTCGAAGCCGGCATCACATTGCGCAAGGCTCTTCAGCTGGCGCCGGACGATACACAGATCGTCTACGCGCTGGTCGCTTTCTACACACAACAGCAACGCTGGGAAGAGGCGCTGCCGATGGCGGAAAAACTTGTCGAGCTGGCACCCGATGCCCCGCAACCGCAACAGATGCTGCGCGACATCCGCCAGCAACTGATGGCTGAATGAAATCGAATTTCCTCTCTTCTCGGGGAAAGAATCGGGGGTGAGGGTCGATGTCCAGGCAAAAAAGCCCCAGCGAACAGCAGTCGAGCCCTCCTTACTCCCCTCTCCCTCTGGGAGAGGGGTCGGGGGTGAGGGTCCGCGCTTGCGGCGTCAACGTTGACAGCGGCTGCAGTAATAAGTCGAACGCTGACCGATAGTCTCCTGGCGTATAGCACTGCCGCAGTTGGGACAGGGTTGACCGGCGCGGTCGTAAACGGCGAGCTCGTGGCGGAAGTATCCGGGCTTGCCTTGCGCATTGCTGAAGTCGCGTAACGTCGTTCCGCCGAAGCCGATCGCCCGCGCAAGTATTTCCCGCACCGCGTCGCTGAGTCGCTGGTAGCGCGGCCGCGAAATCCGCCCGGCCGGCCGGCGCGGATGAATACCCGCGGCGTGTAATGCTTCACTGGCGTATATGTTGCCTACGCCAACCACCACGCGACTGTCCATCAACAGGGATTTGACCGCAATTTTTCTGCCGCGCGCACGTGCGTGCAGGTAAACGCCATCGAACAACGGGTCGAAAGGTTCGGGGCCCAGCGATCTGAGAAGCTTGTGCTGTAAGGGGTCGCGGCTCCAGAGCACCGCGCCGAAACGGCGAGGGTCGCGCAGGCGCAGACAGGTGCCGTTCTCGAAAGCAATATCGACATGGTCGTGACGCTGCGGCGCGATGCCGATTGCCACCACACGCAGACTTCCCGACATGCCCAGATGAATAATCGCGCTGCCGCGCTCGCTGTCCAGCAGCAGATATTTTGCCCGCCGTCGCACGGCAACGATCTGCGCCCCGACCAGGCGCTCGAGTTGCGGCGAGACCGGCCAGCGCAGACGCTTTTCCCGTACCGCTACTGCAGTCACTGTTTTTCCTTGAATCAGCGGTTCAATGCCGCGGCGTGTTGTTTCGACTTCGGGCAGTTCGGGCATCTTTCACGGGCCGTGCAGTGCGCTGGTCAACTCACCGGCGCTTGCGACGCCACCACACCAGCGTACCGCTACCGATCAGCAGCACCGGCAACGCGAGCAGAAACGTTACGCCGTAGCCGATCAGCAGCGGTAAGGACAACTCTACATCCAGGTCCAGATCGGGTTGCCGCTGCAGATCGATAAAAGAATCATCGCCACTGAGCCAGTTGATCAGCTTGAGTCCCAGCTCCAGGTTGCCACCGTTGTCGATAAAGGCGTTGGACAGAAAATCGCCGTCGCCGATCACCACCACGCGTTGTTCACCGCCGTCGCTGCGCGGGCGCGTCAGCGCGATACCGAGATCCAGCGGCCCTGCGGTGTCGCCGGTTTGTGCATCGAACTGCGCGGTGTGGATGTCACCCGACTCCGACCAGCTTTCGGCGTTGCTGCGCAGCAGCGGCGTCACCTGCCAGTCGCTCGGCAGCGTGCGCAACGCCGTGCTTTGCGGCAACAGGCACATACTGCGGAAATCGCGAGTCACGGCATGCGCGGCGGCAAAATCGGCCGCCAGGGTGAAGTCCATGCCTGACAGGCCGAGTTGCAGTGCGTTCGGGTCGGCGACGGTACCGGGCACCAGGCGCAATCCCAGTTCTTCGGCCAGCGCGGTAAGCCCGCCGAGCTGATTCGGTTCCACCAGCCACAGCAGGTTGCCGCCGCGGTCGAGGTAGTCCAGTACCAGAGCCGTCTCGCCCGGCAGATAAGCGTTGCGTGCACTGGCGATCACCAAAACGTTGGTATTGTCGGGCAGCACGGCCGCCAGCGCCAGACTCTGCTGAAACATACGGTAACCGCTTTGTTGCAGATGCCTTCCCCAGGTACCGAACGCATGGTTGGCGTGATCCAGGGGATCGCGTTCACCGTGTCCGGTGACAAACACCAGCCAGCGGTCCGCGCCGCGTGCCATCGACTGCAATGCGTTGGTAAGGCTTTGCTCGTTGACGTGCCGCAGGCGTTGTTGCGCATTTGCATAGCGCACGAACAATTCGCCGCCCAGGCTGATATTCAGCTCCCTGGCGGTTTGCGGTACTTCCCGGGGATCGACGAACTCGAGGTCGATATCCGCCTTGTGCCGGCGGTAACGCGCCACCAGCTTGCGCAGCGCCGCACGTCCCGGGTCGTTGTCGGCGATGTACGCGACGAGTTCGACTCTGCCGGACAGGTCCTGCAGCAGTGCGCGACTCGCCGCCGAAAGCGAATTACGTTCTGCACGCGTCACGTCTGTCTGCCAGTGGTAGACCTGGCTGATGAACGCCATGGCAATGGCGAGCGCGAGCAGGCCCGCGTGCCAGCCAAAGTTGACCAGCGAGCGGCTTTTGAACAACCGGCTGTACTCAGGGCGATTCACGCTGTCCCGCTAACTGTTTGGTCGCCAGCGCCAGACACAGGGCCGTCCAGACAATGAAGTAGCCGACATCCCTGGTATCCAGCAGGCCGCTGAAAAACGACTGCAGATGATGCGGTAGCGAGAGGAAACGCGTCACTTCAGTAAGTTGTGCATCGTTGCCGGAGCCGATCAGCCACAACAGCAGCAGCATGCTCAACGACGCGACAGCCGCACTTACCGGATGTTTGGTGAGCGCCGAGAAGAACAGTCCCAACGCCAGCCCCATAGCGGCGCACAGCCACGTTCCGAACGCGGCCAGAAGTAATGCGCCGATGTCGATAGCGACCCAGAAGCTCAGCGTCAACGGCATAAATCCGATGAGTACTATCAGCAAAGAAAGCAGGCAAAGGGCGGCGAGATATTTACCCAGCACTACGGCAAACAAACCGACGGGTGCGCTGAGCAACAGGCGCAGCGTTGCGCCGCTGCGCTCGCTGGCTATCAGCCGCATGCCGAGCAGCGGCGCAACGAACAACAACAAAACGCTGAGCGGCGCGAAGAACCGCGGAATCACGAAGGCGCTCAGACCCAGCGTACTTCCGGCAGCCCGCAATTTTTCCTGCTGCAGTAGAAAGTCTTCCAAATGAATGAAAAACAAATAGGCGCTGATGAACTGCAGCGCGCCCAGAACCAGCCAGGCCAGCGGTGCGCCGAACAGGCTGCGCAGTTCCCGTTGCACTACCGCGATCATCATGCCGAAGTCGTGCGGTCCACGGCTGTGCCGTACGTCAGTTCGACAAACGTCTGTTCCAGCGACGACTGGCCCGCATTCAGTTCCAGTAACTCCCAATCATGCTCCACGGCCAAGCGTGCCACTGCCGGCGCTGGGTTGGTGTGTGCCTCGAAATCCAGGGTTGCGCGTCCGTCAGCACTCAGGGTAACGCCGGTAACACCAGCGATCGCGCCGAGGGCGGCGGTATCCAGCGGTCGGGCGCAGCGCAGCGTCAACCGGTGCGCGGCGCGAGTCAGGGCCGATACCAGACCTTCGTGCACGACTTTCCCATCGTGCAGAATCATCACGCGGTCGCAGACCGCGGTGACTTCCGGAAGTATGTGGGTGGACAGTACGACCGCGCATGATTCGGCCAACTCCACGATCAGATCGCGGATTCGCTGTAGCTGCACCGGGTCCAGACCTGCCGTCGGTTCGTCCAGCACGATGACTGACGGGTCGTGCACAAATGCCTGCGCCAGACCGAGGCGTTGCTGATAGCCTTTCGACAGGTTGCCGATCAGCCGCTTGGAGACCGCCTGCAGATCACACTTGTCGAGCACCGTTTCACACGCACCAGCCGAGGCGCGCCTGCCTAGGCCGCGCAGACGTGCGCAGAAGTGCAGATATTCGCTGACGGTCAGCTCGGCGTATACCGGTGTGTGTTCCGGCAGATAGCCGATCAGGCGCTTGGCCTGCCGCGGTTGTGCAGCGAGGTCGAATCCGCCGATCGCAACGCGTCCTGCGCTGGGCGCTAACACGCCACACAGCATGTCCATCGTGGTCGATTTGCCGGCTCCGTTGACACCCAGCAGGCCGAGGATTTCACCGCGGCGTACTGCCAGATCAACCTGCTGCACGGCGGCCAGTCTGCCGAAATAGCGCGTCAACCCTGTCGTTTTAATGAGCGGCTCAGTGTCCATGCGACTTTGATTAACGGTTCGTCCGGCTGTCCGCAGTGGCGCGCTCACTATAGTTCGAGGCCCGTCAAATGCAAGTCACCTGCGCGGCCAGAGGTCGCTCAAGTCGCTGGTGGTACCTGCCGCTATCCACTATAGTGCGGAATGTTCCTTATTATTATTACAGTCTATGTTTAATTTTTTCTATCAAGGCGTGCTCGGATTACCCTGGTGGGGGTACGTGATTTACACGCTGATCATTACCCACCTCACGATTGTCTCCGTAACGATTTTTCTACATCGCTGTCAATCACACCGGGCGGCGGAACTGCATCCCCTCCCGAGTCACATCTTCCGTTTGTGCTTGTGGATGACCACCGGCATGGTAACGCGCGAATGGGTGGCGATTCACCGCAAGCACCATGCGAAGTGCGAGACGCCGGAGGATCCACACAGCCCGTATATCTTCGGCATACGTAAAGTGCTGCTGGAAGGCAGCGAGCTGTACCGTGAAGCCTCCAAGGATCGCGAAATGCTTGCCAAGTATGGACACGGTACGCCTACGGACTGGATTGAGCGCAATTGTTATGGGCGCTTCCACTGGCATGGCCTGATATTGATGTTAATCATCGATGTGGGGCTGCTCGGGTTGCCCGGAATCACCGTATTCGCGGTGCAGATGCTGTGGATCCCGATTTTTGCAGCCGGCGTGATCAACGGACTGGGACACTGGTGGGGTTACCGTAACTATGAAACAACCGACGGCTCGACGAACATCGTGCCGTGGGGCATGCTCATCGGCGGCGAGGAACTTCACAATAACCATCACGCTTACCCCGGCTCGGCGAAGCTGGCATCGCGGGCCTGGGAGATCGACCTCGGCTGGGTGTACCTGTGCGCCCTGTCGAAGATCGGGCTGGCCAAGATCAAACGTGTCGCACCGCGCCCGGTCATCGATCCCAACAAGGCGGTAGTCGATATCGATACCGTAAAAGCGGTGGTGCGCAGTCGCATGCACGTGCTGGAAAATTACGCCCGTCGCGTAATGTTGCCCGTACACAAGGCAGAGTTGGCCCGATCTCGTGGCCATCATGCATACGCCTTGCTGAAGCGTGCGCGTCAGGCATTGATTCGCGAAGAGACTCGCATGGATGCAACCAGCCGCGGACGTCTGAGCGAGGCGCTGGAGAACAGCAACATGCTGCAGACGGTGTACGACTACCGGGCCCGCTTGCAGGCCATCTGGGACAACGCCGCCTCCAACGATAAACTGCTGAAGTCATTGCAGGAGTGGTGCGCGCAGGCCGAGGCCAGCGGCATCAATGCATTGCAGGAGTTTGCCATTCGACTGCGCGGCTATTCGCTGCAACCACAGGTCTAGAGAATTCCCTCACCCCAGCCCTTCTCCCCCGAAGGGGAGAAGGGCTTTCCGATGATCCACCGTCTTCCTCGAGGGAAAGGTCTTGTATTATTCAGTTCCTCTCTTCCTCTGGGCGAGGGGTGAGGGTTCCAGCAGCTTTGCCAACGCATCGATGTCGTCGATCGCGTATACCTCCACAATTTCCTGCTTGCCGCGCACTTGCACGCTGTGCAGCGCGAACCGGGTCGCGTCGATGCCGGCGCGCTGCACAGCATCCGCGGATGCCACCAGGGTGCACGCATAATCCTTGGTGAGCGCCTCGAGACGCGCAGCGAGGTTTATCGTATCGCCGATGGCGGACACTATGGGAGACTCCGGTGGCCCCATACTGCCTACGATGGCACTGCCGTAATGGATGCCGATGCCGATGCGCAGCGGCTGCTCCAGTTCGCCGGCCAGCGTATTGTTCAACTTCTGCAGGTGCCGGTGCATGGTCACCGCGCCGGACAGGGCGGCCAGGCAGGCACGCTTGGAGCCGCCTCTCAGACCATACAGTGCGAGCAGTCCGTCGCCGTTGAATTGCGCGTAGTGGCCGTCGGTTTTCTGCAGTGCTGACGCCATTTCGGCAAAAAACTGGTTAAGAATGAACAACACGTCGTAGGGCAGTTTTGTTTCGCCCAGGCGCGTTGAGCCACGCAGATCTACGAACAGCGCGGTCACGCTGCGTTCACGCCCCTGCATTCCTCCCTTGCGCCTGTCTCCCGGCAGTGTGTCGGCGGCGAGCAGGGGTGCGATCTGCAAGTCCCGCAGCGGGCGTGTCTGGCAGGCGAGGCGTACGTTGGGCGCCGCTGCGATGCGCAACAGCGCGGCACGCTCGAGGTCGTTCGGCGGCGGCAACAATTCCAGGCCTTCGCTGACGCGCACTCTGCACGTTGTACAACGTGCGCGCCCACCGCACACTGACGCGTGCGCAATACGACCCATGCGCAGTGCCTCGAGGATGCTGCGTCCCTGCAGCGCCACCAGGGTTTGCCCGTTGGCGTGGTGCAGGCGATAGCTGTTGCCTTTGCGTTTCACGACTGCACGAATCTGCCGCGCTGACAGCGTGGCACCGATCAGGCCCAGCGTGACCAGCAAACCGATATCACCCAGGCTGAATGTAGCTGGCTGCTCGGTGTAGGCCAGGGGATAATCCATGCTGTAGTAGTCTGCTGCGGGCTGCCCAGCCGCCTGTAACTCGGCACCGATTCTCGCGAATCCCAGTATCGCGAGCAGCGGTACCAGCAACGCCAGCGGATAAAGCACCCCGAGGGCTTGCCGGTAGCCCCTGCGCAGCCGCAACCAGTAGTGCAGACCCACCAGCATGTGTGCCCAGACGAT